>Ga0302253_1001017_pt1 | contig 18940 bp, 24 predicted proteins | sample AAG_RA_Trp_MG_FD_193537 | JGI IMG/M metagenome (GOLD analysis project Ga0302253, IMG submission 193537) | Enriched activated sludge microbial communities from anaerobic digester in WTTP, New Holstein, Wisconsin, United States - AAG_RA_Trp | ecosystem: Engineered > Bioreactor > Anaerobic >...
TGAGGATGCTAAAACCAATCATAAGTGGACAAAAATGGTTACGCTTAAAAAATCGCAAGAAAAAATTATGAAAGCAATTGATAAAAATTTTTGTAGTGTATAAAAATAGGGTGAATTTTAGGTAATTAATTAATTATTTTTTATGTACTTTCGCTTTCAAATTATAATGTGTGGGTATGCGTATTCTTGTTGTTGTAAATCCTATTGCTGGAAACAGAAAACATCCTGTTTGCTATAGGGAACTGATAGCAGAAGTGCTGGGCTCTAAGGCAGAGGTTGAATATTTGCTTTGGGAATCGGCAACCATGGATATAACGCATGCTGTGTCTGAAAAGATAAACATGGAGGTGTTTGATTGTGTAATGGTAATGGGTGGCGATGGAACAGTAAATAGAGTAGCACAGGCACTGGTGGGCAGAAACGAATCGTTGCTGATTGTCCCCATTGGCTCCGGCAATGGGCTTGCACGTCATTTACATATACCCATGAATATTAAAAAATCTATAAGGTTATTGCTAACAGGGGAAACGGTGGTGATAGATACTGCCACCATTAATGGTTTATATTTCTTTTGTTCTGCTGGTGTAGGATTTGATGCACATATTGCGTTTTTATTTGCTCAATCCAATTCAAGAGGACTTTTTACTTATATAAAAATGGTACTGCATTCCTTTTTTACATATCATTCCCAACGCTATAAAATTTGTTATGATGGACATACCATCGAAGAAGATGCTTTTTTTGTTACGGTTGCCAATGCTAATCAGTGGGGGAATAATGTTCGTGTTGCTCCAACGTCACACATTAGTGATGGCTTGTTGCAATTAGTAGTGTTAAAATCTTTTCACTGGTTTAGTATTCCTGTATTAGCAATACGGCTTTTAAATGGTACGTTTCACAAATCGGCAAAAGTACAAACGTATCAGGCAAAATCTATAAAAATTGAACGTTCGTCAGACGATAAGGAAGCACATCTGGATGGTGAACCACTTTTGCTGGATAATCCCTTGGAAATAGTAATTAATCCAGTAACATTAAAGATTATTATTCCGCAAGGATTTCAAGATTCTATTTGACGAACGGCTTCGTACAAAATAATGCCACAGGCTACCGACACATTCAACGAAGCAATATCTCCCTTAATGGGTATGAAGGAATGATAATCGGCAATGTTCAATATAGAAGGAGAAATACCTTTTTCTTCGCTCCCCATAATAATTACAACGGGTTGTTGCAAGGGTGTTTTATAAATAGAAATATCTCCCTTTTCGGTGCATGCTATGGCTTTCAATCCTTGCGATTGCAGTTCTTTTATAGCATGATGTAGTGATTTTTCACGACATATTGGAATATGTAACAACGCTCCGGCAGATGTTTTTATAGCATCGTCGTTGATAGATGCTGCTCCCTTTTCTTCAATAATAATGGCATGTACACCAGCCGAAAGTGCTGTACGTGCTATGGCTCCAAAATTTCTCACATCCGTAATTCCATCCAACGCCAGTATTAGTGGATATTTTCCTTGCTGGTATATGGCATAAATAATATTTTCGAGTGATTGAAACTCGATGGGTGAAATAATTGCAACAACGCCCTGGTGATTTTTTTGTTGAAAGGAAATAAATTTTTCGGAAGGTAAAAATTGTAAGGGTATATGACATTGCTGGGCTTTATATATTACCTGCTTTATAGAGGGATTGTTTTTTTTTCGGTCAATCATAATTTTTTGAATGGTAGTGGATGCGTCTATTGCTTCCAACACGGCTCTAACACCATAAATAAATGTTTGTTTTGTCGTCATAAATTCAATTTCCTATGGAAAAAACTCTTCCGTTACGCCATGTATCTATGGCTTGCAGCCACGAAACCTTATATGCTTCGTTTCGCTCATAAGTATAATAGTTATCTGTAAAGGGATTGTTTTTTTTAGTAAAATTGAACACAAGAACTTTATTGCTTTGTGGTGTTCCGTATATCCATTGTTCTATGTCGGGTGCTTTGTAGATAGTAGTAGGAAGACCAAAAATAATATAAATCATGCCCCTATCTGTTTTCCATCCGTCAGTATAACTGATAAAATATTGATTTGCCAGCATGGCTCGTGTATAAAATACACGTATCAGTTCGCGTGCACGATTAACATTGCCTGCTGCTTCCAACCAAAATTTATCTACTGATTCTTTTTTATCTGCCAACAAATTCAAGTCATTAAATTCCTTTTGTGAGGTTAACATGCGCAAGGGTTGCAATAATTCACTGGAGTGCGTCAAGGCAGGATAATGGTTGGAGAAATTCATCAAGGTAACGCCATTGCCAATTGAATCACGATAGAAGTGCATAAGGCTGTGGGGACGTACGGTAAAATAGCATGTATCACAAATATATTTTACACGAAGGCTATCGGGCTGTGGCATAACGAAATCTTTAGCAGAAGAAAGAGCATACGGAGGAGAACATAATTTAAACGAATTGGTAAACCATGCTATTTTCCATTCACGGGGAAGTGTTTTTCGCAGAACAACGGCAAATGTATCGCTGTCGGAAAAATAACGTTGAGTATAGGGAACACCTTTTTTATTGACCATCAGAAAATCGTTACTATTGATGGCTTTTCTTTTTTCAATTTGGATATAGTTTTGATAAGCCCTGTTTTGTGTAATATCGTAAAAAATCAGTTCAAGCATATAATCGGAACTGTCTTTGGCTTTCACATCAAACGAAAAGGAATAAACTGTTTTTTTATTATCCAATTTAATATGTTGAACAAAAAAAGCGGTATCCTGCACTTTCAGTCCCTTATTTATTTGATAAAGAGTATAACGGACGGTCAACTGGCAACTTTTGGTATCGCCATCAGGAATAAAAAGCAACTCTTTGGACGGTAAAAAACAGTAAATGGTAGAAATGGTATCGTTGGTGTTGAATGCTACCACATTAGCGTGCAACGAAAACGTATTGGGATTATATAAATAATTCAGATTTAATCGGCGAGAAGTGGATGTTTGCTGCATAGTGGTACAAGAAATAAAGCACATAGTGACCAGCGTGAGCAATAAAAAAAGACGTTGGGTATTATTCAAAAACAGTTTCATTAAATTCTTTCAAATTACTAACAGGAACAATCTTAATATTAAACTTTGACAAATTTAATCCTTTTAATCCGTATTTGGAAATAATCATTTTTTTAAATCCCATTTTTTCTGATTCGGATATACGTTGTTCAATTTTTTGTACGGGTCTGATTTCTCCGTTTAATCCAATTTCAGCGGCAAAGCATGTAGTACGCGGTATGGCTTTGTCATAATTGGAAGATAGAATGGCAAATACAACAGCCAAATCAATAGCAGGGTCGCTAACCTTAATGCCACCGGCGATATTTAAAAAAACATCCTTGTTATACATTTTGGTATGCAGTCGTTTTTCTATAACAGCCAGCATGAGCGACAGTCTTTTTACATCGTATCCATTGGCAAGTCGCTGTGGAACATTATAACTGGAAGTCCCCACCAATGCCTGTACTTCAAGCATAATAGGTCTAATGCCTTCGATAGTAGCCGCTATACACGAACCGCTGAGGTTTTCGGTAACTTCTGTAATAAGTATATCCGAAGGATTGGTAATTTCCTTAAGCCCATCCTGACGCATTTCAAAAATACCTATTTCGCTGGTAGAGCCAAACCGATTTTTAATAGCACGTAATATTCTATACGGATGACTGGCTTCACCTTCAAAGAGTAAGACAGTATCTACCATGTGCTCCAGTACTTTTGGACCGGCGATGGCGCCTTCTTTATTGATATGTCCAATAATAAATACGGGTATGTTGGTTTCTTTGGCAATATTGATAAATGATGCTGTACATTCTCGTACTTGTGATAAACTTCCGCTATACGATTCTACATTTTCCGATTGAATAGTTTGTATGGAATCAACGATAATAATGTCTGGCTTGATGGTTCTTATTTGAGTAAGGATATTTTCCAAAGATGTTTCACACAGCAGTAAACACGATTCACCTTTTCCACCTATTCTCATGGCTCTAAGTTTAAGTTGTGTTTCGCTTTCTTCGCCCGACACATAAAGAGACGTGATAGATTTTATGCGCATGGCAAACTGAAGCATTAAAGTTGATTTGCCTATGCCTGGTTCTCCGCCAATAAGAATAACAGAGCCTGGGACAATGCCTCCGCCCAATACTCTGTTCAGTTCTATGCTCTTGGCATTGATGCGAATACTTTCATCGGCAGTAATTTCTGATAACCGATGAGGTTGTGCACTTTCTTTGGTGCGTGTAGAAGCAGTTTTGCTTACTGTTTGTTCTATGAAGGAATTCCATTCGCCACATGAAGGACATTTACCAAGCCACTTGGGAGATTCATAGCCACAATTTCTGCAAAAAAAAACTTGTTTGCTTTTGGATGCCATGCTTATTCCTTTTTAAACTCCATCAAGCAAAAAGCACCATCGGTTGCGCCTGCATTTGATTTGGTACGTTGAATGGTAAGAAATTTCTTATTCAGTTTCAACAGTTGATAGGTACCATTCGTATTGTTGTCAAGTCCATCCACAACAATAAATGTGGGAGACATAAAATCTTTTTCTATTTTCCATGTACCGGTATCGCACATGACAGTATCATATCTGCTAATGATACGGATAAGTTGGTCGGGGTCATTAAAAGTCCAGTATTGTGTTTTGCCCGTATCATTTATAGATAAATAATAATAATGCCATCTACCCGTGAGTTTATTATTGGTCATTTTTTTACAACCTATAACAACCACAGCCATCATTAATAATCCTATATACCATTTTTTATTCATATCGAACAAATTCCTTTCGCATATAAGGAGAATAACATTGCAGGATTAAAATTTTTTTATTTACTTTTTCTATATAATAGTCGGCATCATCATATTTATTCAAATCTCTGATAACAACATAGTATTTAAAAAATTCTGATTTTACCTTATAAGTGCCTGTATCGGGGATGGAATCGCTTACCTGACGATACAGGGTTTGGTTTTCTTTAAAGATATAAATAATGGTATCTGATTGCTCGGCAGCAGTGCGTGGCAATAATTTCCATGAGCCCTGCAATTTATTTTCCTTTTCTTTTTTACATCCGTAAAACGAAAAAGACGCAATAAAGATGAAAAGCAGAAGTCTGCTTGCATTTGTATGTATTTTGGTAATATAGGCAGTTGTTGTGTTTTTTTGAAATGGCATACGTATTTTTCTCCAAAGATATTTTATAGAAGGGAACCTTTTTATAAACATTTTTGTATGAACAGAAAAACTCATCTTTTTTTTTTCAAAAATAATAAAAAAATAAATAGGCTATAGTTGTTCCAAAATTTTTGATGTAGAAAAACCTTCTATAAAGGGTATAATTTCTACCGTACCCCCGTATTGTAGCACGAGGTCGCTTCCCACTATATTTTCTTTTTTATAATCTCCCCCTTTTACGAGCACTTCGGGTTTTATTTGAGCAATAAGTTCATAAGGTGTATCTTCTTCAAACAAAACAACAGCATGCACAAATCGAAACGAAACTAATGCTAAGGCTCTTCCTTCCTGAGGATTGACAGGTCGGTTCGTCCCTTTGATTTTTTTTACCGATGAATCGCTGTTAAGCCCAACGATTAAAACATCGCCTTTGGCTGCTGCCTGCATTAAATATTCAACATGTCCACGATGCAGTATATCAAAACATCCATTGGTAAACACTATTTTTTGATTTTTGAACCGCCAGTAAGCAAGACGCCGAGACCATTCAACGTCATTACGGTTTGCAAAAATGTTTTGCTGAATAATTTCTTTATATTCCATAACTATATGGTTTTTTCGTTAACAAAGGCATTATTTTTTATTTTATCCGATTTTTTTCGATATACCATAATGAGCAACATGGCAATTGGTCCTAAAAGTAATGTCATGAGTGTTTGCGATTCATGACTGAGTGTTGCATACAGCAATCCGTTTGTTTGTGAAATACCAAACAGCATCAACCCGCGAGAAACAATCCAGTGATACGCCCCAAAACCGTTTTGTACGGGTGCAGACATGCCAAGGCCACCAATGCTCATTACAAACATGCTGTCCACAAAAGTTAAGGTTGATGTCGCCGGAATAGAAAAAAAGACAACATACGTCATCAAGATATAGCATGTCCAGATGACTACCGTGTAACATAAAAACAATCCAACTTTTTTTAAATGAAAAATAGACATTAGCCCATCGTACATACCTTTAAAAAAGGAAATGATTTTTGAAAAGAAAGTAATATGTTCCAATTTTTTTCTGTAAACCCAAATCATAATAATAAAGATAATGCCCATTATGGATGCCAGAATAAGTATTAATAGGAATGAAGAAAATTTTTGCGACAGCGGTTGAACGGTATTTTCGTAAAAAAAAGAACTGAAAAAATTAAAATCCAAAACCAGCACCAGCAAAATAATAATTAATAAGGTAATAAAATCTATTACACGTTCGGTAATAACCGTACCAAAGGAAATTTCGAACGAGACGTTATCTGTTTTCTTGAGTGTTCCACAGCGTACCACTTCACCCAGTCGTGGAACGGCAAGATTGGCAAAATATGCCATGATAACGGCATACACGGTTGTTTTAATCGGTGGATTTTGATTTACCGATTGAAGCAAGAGCCTCCAGCGTAGGGCTCTGAAAAAAAAACCGCCAAAGGCAAACACCAGCGAAACTAAAATCCACCAATAGTTGGCAGTCAGGAGTTGGTAACCAATATCTTTTAAATCGATTCCTTTAAAAGCAAAGTAAAGCAGGAGTATGGCTAATGCTGGAAAAACTACAAAATTCAGTAGTATGTTGAGTATTTTTTTCAATTACACAATCCGATTGGTTTTAGTATCGGGAAAAATCAACGTAGGTAAAAAGTGCTGTGCTTCTTCTTCACTCATCCAAGCATACGAAAGAATAATCACAATATCACCCACGGCTGCCTTGCGTGCAGCAGGACCATTAAGACAAATTACACCGCTATTGCGTTCACCTTTGATAACATACGTTTCTACCCGTTCGCCATTATTCACATTTAACACGTGTACTTTTTCGTGTTCTACAAGATGGGCAGCTTCCATAAGGGCTTCATCAATAGTTATACTGCCAATATAATGTAATTCAGATTGCGTAATAGTTACTTGGTGTATTTTTGATTTTAACACTTCTATATTCATAGTATAAAGAGGTATAAAAATTTTGAGCCACAAAGTTACTATATTATTTCCATATTTTCATCATCATAAATGCTCTATTTCCAAATTATCTATAAGTCTGATATCATGACAGTAAACAGCAATGCAACAAGTAATAGATTTGTGAGAAGCAATATCAACAACAGGAAGCAGCGTAGCACTGTCCACCAGTTCGATGTATTCTACCATAAACGGTTTTGTTTGCTGAATAAATTGAATAACACGTTTTTTTATTTCGTCTATGGAATATTGATTGAGCCATGTTGGAATTTGCGTCAACGCTTGGTATATAACTTGTGCATGATTAAAATCTTCATTGGAGAGTCGCTGATTGCGTGAACTCATTGCCAAGCCAGATGGTTCACGTACTATTTCACAAGGAACAATTTCAATATGATAATTTAAAAGTTCTATTAATTTTTTTATAACGGCTAACTGCTGAAAATCTTTTTTCCCAAAATAGGCTTTATCGGGCTGTATGATATCAAAGAATTTTGAAACCACCTTTGCTACACCCTGAAAATGTCCGTGACGAAATTTACCTTCCATAATATTTTCTAAATATCCCAGTTCAAAATGACGTGTATCGGGTGTGGGGTACATTTCTTCCACAGAGGGTAAAAAAACAAGATTACACCATCCCGATTCTTCCAGTTTTTTAATATCTTCTTCGTAATGACGTGGATATTTGTCAAAATCATCTCTATTATTAAACTGTGTAGGATTAACAAAAATGCTTACCACTACCGTATGACATTCGTTGAATGCTCTTTGCACTAAGGCTAAATGCCCTTGATGCAACGCACCCATTGTAGGCACAAAGCCTATAATACCATTGAGACGTACTTGACTTAATTCGTCCTGAAGGGTTGTTATGTGATGAATAATCTTCATTTTTTTTTCGCAAACGTACATAAAAAATAAAATCATTATAAAAAAAATTTGCATAATAAAAAATTTTTTATACCTTTGCTAAATATTTAATGATGTTTATATGAATACACTGTTAAAACAAAATTCAAAATGCGTAATTATAATTGGCATTTTTTTCCTTTTTCTTTTTTTATCCAGTGCTGTTTTTGCGCAGGATACGCTGTTTAAGAAACGGGGGGATATTATTCCTTGTATCGTAACAGAAATAGGTGTAGATGAAATAAAATATAAGGATTTTACTAATTTAGATGGACCGGTTTATGTAATTCGTAAAGTTGATGTAATTAAAATTGTTTATAAAAATGGTAAAACCGAATATATTAAGCCCGATGAAATGAGCATGAATAAGGAAGAAGAAATTATTGACAAAAACCAATGTGTCAAGTTAGCCTTTTTAAGCCCTTTGTTTAATCATTTGGAAGTAGCGTATGAACGGAAATTAAAAATGACAAAAAATCTTGAAGTTAAATTTGGTTTTATTGGAATAGGGAATGAAACTACCATAGAATATAAAGACAGACAAGGAGCATATTTTGCAGGCGGAATTAAATTTTTGCTGGGACAGAGTTATTATATCAACGGCATGCGTTACTTGCATCCACTCAAAGGCTCTTATATTAAACCCGAAATTTCCTTATCCATTTTTGATTTTAGTGACCCCTATTATTATTACCCTTCTTCATCAATCTATTATTATAAATATCGTACCAGTTTGCTTGCATTTAATTTAATTTATGGCAAACAATACATACTCGGAAATATTTTAACGGTTGATTTTCATTTTGGAATAGGAGTTGGTGGCGAATCTATCAATAAAAAAGACCATCAAAATACATTCTCTTATTATGATAACCCTTATGTATCCAATTTTGGCAATTGTGTAATTGTTAGCAGTGAATTCCCTCTTACACTTACCGCCGGTATTTTAATTGGAGGTATTTTTAAATAAAATACATACAATTATTTACTTACTTAAAATTTATTCTGAATAAGGAGATTTTTTAGAATAAATATAGGTTTTATATAACGATTATATAGTCGCTCCTTATACCAAACCGCTAATCCCGTCTCGTCAAGTTCTAATAAGTGTTTTTGACGAGACTGACTATAAAATATAGTTAATAGTCAAGTAAAAAAAATCTTTCGCTAAAAAATAAAATTAAACAAGTACCCCGTTATAATAATACCAATCCCTACAATGGTTACAAAAGTGATAATCAAAGGAAGTTTCAATACTTTACGCAATATTATCAATTCTGGCAGGGACAGTCCAATCACTGACATCATAAACGCTAACGATGTTCCTAATGCGGCTCCTTTTTCAATTAATACGGAAACAATTGGAATAATACCTGCTGCATTTGAATACAATGGAATACCAATTAATACAGAAAGAGGAACAGCATACCATGCAGACTTTCCCATGATGGAAACCATTAAATTTTGAGGTACATAGCCATGAAAAATGGCACCAACCGCAATGCCAATAAGAACATAAAGCCAAACTTTACCGACAATATCTTTTACGGCTCTAAAACCTTCATTTATTCTTTGTGAAAATTTCATTTTATCTTCTACAAGTGTATTCTCACTTAGTTGCGTTTTAAATACCCATTCTTCCACCCATTTTTCAAGTTTCAATTTATTTATGATATACCCTGCCATTATAGAAATAAATAATCCTGTAGTGATATAAAGCATCATCGTTTTCCATCCAAACATTCCCAATAATAAAACTATCGCAACTTCATTTATCATGGGTGAAGCAATAAGAAAAGAAAATGTAACACCTAATGGGATACCTGATTCTACGAAACCTATAAATAATGGAATAGCAGAACATGAACAGAAAGGAGTGACCACTCCTAAAAGACTTGCCAAAATATTACCCAGAAATAATGATTTCCCTTCTAATGCCTTACGAGTACGTTCAGGTGTAAAAAAAGTACGTATAATACCAACTATAAAAACTATTACTACAAGTAATAAAAATACTTTTGGTGATTCAAACAAGAAAAAACGCAAAGATTCTGTAAAACGTGTTCCTTTACTTATGCTTAATACATTATCAATAAAAAAATCCACAACCGTTTGTAAAGAAAAAAATATAATAATCCACACTATTCCGAGTAATAAGGGAAGTAATATTTTACCTTTTTCCGTATTAAAAACTTTCATTATAATATTGATTATTGAAGATAATATAAATAGGTATAATAAAAGCCTATTGAAATAAAAATAATAGATAAAATACGACGAAACCACTTTTCCATTATTTTTGTCTTGTGGTAAAAACTTCCAATACTCGAAATGCTGAATGCCAATAAATAAGCAACTATTATAACAGGGAGTCCTGTCGCTATAGCGAATATCAATGGAAGAAACAATCCAGTTGGACTTGTAACTGTTAATGGTATAAGCATGCCAAAATAAAATACTCCACTGGAAGGACAAAAAGCAAGTGCAAAAATAACTCCCAATAGAAATGCACTTAACCCATGCGAAGAATTTTTTTTATGTTCAATTTTTTTGGATAATTGGTTAAAACTCGGAAATTTAATTTTAATAAATTCTAGTAATAAAACACCGATAATAATTAAAAAAGGACCGATAATTTTTTCACCATACTGTACAAAAATCTTCTTAATAGAAATTGTTTCTACACCAAAATAAATAATAATTCCAAGTACAGTATAACTGAAGGCTCTTCCAAGTGTATATACAATTCCGTTGATAAAAATACGACGTTGAGAATTCAAATCCTTACTTATAAAACCAATAGCTGTTATATTAGTTGCTAAAGGACAAGGGCTTATAGCCACCATCAATCCTAAAATAAATGCAGTTAGTATAGGGAATTGAGTATTGTCGAGTAAGTGTTGCAAATATTCCATCTATTCCTGGTATTTTAGTGCAATGGAGATTTTTTCTTTTAAGTCATCATTAAACTTTTTGGGATTGTTTCGTGAATATTGAAAAGCAAAACTGGTAAGGTCGTCTTTGATTTCATTTTTCCCATGAAGGGTTTGTAAAATTAGTGTTGAACCATAAGCACCGTATTTATCTACCAATGCCTTGTTTTTTGAATCATCACTGCACAATATGTATAATTTTAAAGTACCTGCATCCATTTCCTTTTTATAATATGTATTAAGTACATTTTTTGTATTTTCTTCAATCGAAAGGCATGTTGGGCAACGATGGGTTGTATGAAAATAATATATTTCTACTTTGGGTTTATTGATTGATTTCGTTTGACCAAATGCTGTTACGCTTACAAATATAGCACAGTATAATGCTAATAATCTATAGTTTTTCATAGTAAAACAGTTTATTTATTTTTTTCAATGATTTCTTTCAATTCCTTTATAGACGGAAGTTTTCCTGCTAATACAACTTTTTTATTTATAACTAAACCCGGAGTTTGCATAATACCATAAGACATTATTTTGGTTATGTCTTCTACTTTTTCAACGTTAGCAGATATGTTCATTTCTGCTAATACATTATACACCATTTTTTCTAGTACCTTACAGTTTGCACAACCTGTTCCAAGTATTTTAATTTCCATAGTATCCTTTTTAATTATTGATTTTACATGAAATGCTACTTTTTTGAACCTGCTTAAAAAAGTCATTAAATATATTTTGGGCAATTGTCCAGTTTTCTTTATCAATGCAATATTTTATTTTTGGGAATTCAATAGTTCCCTGTATTAAACCTGCTTTCTTAAGTAATTTAAGATGTTGAGAAACGGTTGCTTTTGATAAAGTTAATTCTTTATGTATCTCACCAAAATAGCATCCCTCTAACGAAGCAAGAAAGTCTAAAATAGATACTCGTGTAGGATGTGAAAGTGCTTTTGCATAAATTGAAATCTGTATTTCGTTTTCTGTAATTTTCTTTTTTGTCATATTCGTTTGAATTAAGTTAGTATTTTAACGAACTGTTTGCAAAAATACAAACATAAGATTATTTATACATTATGTCACACTACAAATTAACAATATTTAACAATTAAACTAACCCTTATACCAAACCGCTAACAAAAAAATGAAATAAATTTTGTCCCGTCAAACTCTAATCTCGTCAATAATGACGAGACGGGATGCCGACATACTAACAGTTTTAAAACAAAAGCGAAGCGAATGGTTTTAATGAACTTGTTAGCAAGTTGGTATAAATTTTTCACTTGCGGATTTTAGGAAGAAATATAAATATAGTTTAATTGGTTGCACTGTAGCAAAAAAAACAGTATTTTTACATCGCTTTTTATTGGATATGAAAACTACACAGTGGCTTGCCCTTTATACGCGTTCTCGTTTTGAGAAAAAGGTTTATAATTCCCTCCATGAAATGGGAATAGAATCTTTTTTGCCGTTGCAAAAGACATTGCGTCAGTGGAAAGACCGAAAAAAATGGGTACAGGAACCGCTCATTCGCTCGTATTGTTTTGTCAACGTAAATCAGAAAACCTATTATCTTCCACTTACGGTTCCGGGTGCTGTAAAATATATTTGGTTTAATCATAAGCCTGCTCCCATTAGCGAAGAGGAAATAGAACTTCTTAAATCGCTCTCACTTTCAACATACAGGGTTGACACACTTCCTACTCCGCTTATTATTGGTCAGAAGGTAAAAGTAATAGCCGGTATTCTAAATGGATACGAAGGCGAAGTGATGCAGTTAAATGGAAAGCACAAAGTATTGTTTCGTATTAGCAACCTGCCTGTTTCGGCTTGTGTTGAAATACCTAATAATTACTTGCAAGTGCTTTAGATATAAATAATTATAAATGCCCCGTAGGTTACAGACTGTAACTGAAAGGGCGGAGCTGTTGCATGAATATAAGTTTAAAACATAGCCTTATTTTTTATGTATATTTTAATCATAGTCCCCATGGTTAAATCAAAATATTTTTGAAATTATTACATTCGTAATGCTTTTAAAATTATTTGAGTATTTATAAGTAAAAGAAATTATTATTAACAAATGAAGCAGTATTTATGTCAGAGAAGAAACAAATTTTAGTAACACAACCCTTTCTGCCACCGTTGGATGAGTTTAATGAATATTTAAGACAAATATGGGAGTCGAAGTGGCTAACAAACAATGGGAAATTTCACCAGGAGTTGGAAAAAGCACTTTGCGAATATTTGGGTATTAAATACATATCGCTGTTTTCAAATGGAACCTTGGCGTTGATTACAGCAATACAAACGCTCAAAATAACTGGTGAAGTTATTACAACGCCTTACAGTTTTGTAGCAACATCTCATGCCCTATGGTGGAATAATATTAAACCTGTTTTTGTCGATATTGAACCTGAAACATTTAATATTGACCTGAACAAAATTGAAGCAGCCATTACTCCAAAAACCACAGCCATCATGCCTGTACATGTGTATGGAAATCCTTGCCGGGTTGAAAAAATCAAAGAAATAGCCGATACGTATGGCTTAAAAGTGATTTATGATGCCGCTCATGCGTTTGGCGTTAAAATAAATAATAATTCCGTTTTGAATTTCGGCGATTTATCTGTCATGAGTTTTCATGCTACCAAAGTTTACAATACATTTGAAGGCGGCGCTATTGTCTGCCATGACGAAGCGACCAAAAAAAGAATCGACTTTCTAAAAAATTTTGGCTTTGCCAATGAAACCACTGTGGTTGCTCCCGGAATTAATGCTAAAATGAACGAAGTGCAGGCATCTATGGGATTATTGCAATTAAAGTACATTGATGAAAATATAGAGAAACGAAAAAAAATTGCCGAACTATATCGAAAGAATTTAAAAGACATAAAAGGTATTTCTTTTATGCATGATTTGTCCGGCGTTAAGCACTGTTATCCTTATTTCCCAATATTTGTAAATGAAGAATACAGCAGGACCCGCGATGAATTATACGAAGAATTAAAAAAGAATAATATATACGGACGTCGCTATTTCTATCCCCTGATTTCTCATTTTTCACCATACAGAAGTATGGATAGCGCTAAACCAGAGAATTTGCCTGTGGCAGAAAAGGTCTCTAATCAAGTTATTTGCTTGCCCATGTACCCGGAATTAGAAATCGAAGACATTACTAATATAACCTTAATAATAAAAAATATATGAAAAATAATGACATTAATGAAAAAATATGTATTTTTGGAACAGGTGGTTTCGGAAGAGAAGTATTATGCTGTTTAATTGATATTCTTAATGTAAAGAAAAAAAATATTAAAGATTATGCTCTATTCATGGTTGATGACGAATTTTATATTAATGAACAAATTATGGGTATAAATAGTATTCCTGTTTCAGAATTTAATCCGTTAACACATTATGCATTTATTGCAATAGGAGATTCTACCGCAAGAATGAAAATCGCCTCAAAATTGCCACATGAAACAAGATATGCTACTTTAATTCATCCTTCTGCAGTATTATCTAATTGGGTTTATTTGAACGAAGGAACAGTTATTACGGCTGGTACTATTTTAACATGTAATATCAATATAGGAAAACATGCTCATTTAAATCTTCATACAACAATCGGGCACGATTGCAACATAGGAAATTTTTTTACTACTGCACCTGCTGTTAATATAAGTGGTAAGTGTAATTTTGGGAATAATGTTTATATAGGTACAAATGCCTCCATAAAAAATGGAATTACAATTTGTGACAATGTTATAATTGGTATGGGAAGTGTAGTTGTAAAGAATATTTCTACTCCGGGTACCTATATTGGGAACCCAACAAAAAATATTAATGAAAAAAAATAAGATTTAAATTAACATAGATTAATCAAAAATATAATTATGTTTTTTCATCTAATTCATGATGATAAGTTTATTGACGTTGGCTTTCTACGTTTCGAAGAAGCATTTCCTGGTGAAAATATTTTTATTCTGACCGAAAAAAAAGAAAAATTGAATTTTATAAAAAAAACACCCATAATTAAACTGACACCAGATGAAACAGTTAAATACCTGAAAGCAAATTACACAAACAACGACAAAATCATTATTCATTTTTTAAGAAAAGACAAAGTAAAAATTATTAATAAATTACCGAAGGGCTTTACTATTATCTGGATTGGTTGGGGTGCCGATTATTACCATTTGATATATTCAAGGGAAAAAGATTTTTTTTTAAGTAATACGTTCAAATGGGTACAGATACACAGAGAAGGTAAAAAAAAGATATTTGGATTTTTAAATGATACATTTGGTTTTACTTTTAATAGAAATACACAATCATATAAAAAGGCTTATAAAAGGATTAGATACATTAATACTGTTATAGACGAAGATTATAAGTTAATTAAAAAACGATATCCGAATTTTAAACCCAGATATTTATCGTGGAATTATGGCAATATGACATACTTGGATTTAAAACTAACTCAGGAGGAGAATACAAAGAATATTTTATTGGGAAATAGTGCAGACCCTACTAACAATCATATAGAAATACTTGATTTTTTAAAAAATAGACTGTTGCACGATAGCAAAATTATTTGTCCATTGAGTTATGGCGATAAGGAATATGCAGTATATATAACGCAATACGGAAAAAATCTTTTTGGGGAAAATTTTATGCCTTTGATAGATTATCTCCCCATAGAAGAATATTATAAAATAATTGCATCGTGTTCGGTCGTTTTTATGAATCATTTAAGACAGCAAGCGGTTGGGAATATTCTAACATTATTATTGGCAGGAAGTAAAATTATTTTTCAGGACAAAAACCCATTGTATTTGTTTTTTATTGAAAATGGTTTTTGCGTCAACTCGTTTCAGGAAATTGAACGCAATCCACCATCAATTTATACACCCCTAACCCCTGAGCAAAAAGAGACAAATAAACAATGCTGTATTAAGATTTGGAACGATGAAACAGCCTTAAAACGGACATTGAATTTTAAGAACTTATAGTAATGGCTGAATGCTGAATTAAGGTTAATGTGAAGTATATGAAAATAAGGCATTCAAACCGAAAACATCACAACTGGCTTATTTATAAAAAATATGATTACTTATTAAAAAAATGCAATACCTGTTATAAAGGAGCACTTTATGATTTTGGCTGTGGAGAATCGCCCTACAAAATGTTTTTTCTTAAATATGCAGACACATATACAGGAGTTGATTGGGCAGGCAGTTATTATAAAACAAAGGCAGATATAATTGCCGATTTAAACAAGCCATTGCCTATAGAATCAAATGTGGCAGATACCATTGTGTCAATTTCAGTGTTGGAGCATTTATGTGAGCCACAAACCATGTTAAACGAATCGTTTAGAATTTTAAAACCCGGTGGATATTTTATTCTGCAAGTCCCTTTTCAGTGGTGGGTTCACGAATCTCCTTATGATTATTTCAGATATACTCCTTTTGGGCTAAAATATTTGTTGTCAAAAGCCGGATTTGGGGAAGTTGAAATTTTACCGATAGGCGGTTATTTTACAGCAAGAATATTAAAAGCAAACTATTTTATGGCAATGAAGGTGAACGGTAAAAATCCTTTGCTAAAATTTTTACGAATATTAATTATTCCTATTTGGTATTTTAATCAATGGCTTGCTCCTTTTTTAGATAAATTAGACAGAAACAAAATGAACGAAACGGTTGGATATTGGGTAATTGCTAAAAAACAGGCATGAGCAGTTTAAAAAAGCAAGCAATAAAAGGTGTCAAATGGGCTACCACCTCTACGATTATTCTTACCATCATTAGCATTCTCAAAATTGCCATCTTAACCCGATTTATTCAAAAATCAGACTTCGGGTTGTTTGCTATCGTCATGTTTCTTTTAAATTTTGTTAATTTATTCCTCGATTTGGGAATATCTTCAGCCATTATACATAAACAGGAAATTTCAAAGCACGAATATGCCAGTTTATACTGGTTAAATATTTTATTCAGTTTAGTATTATATGGTATTCTTTTTGTCATCACACCGTTGGTAAGTTCATTCTATAATTTTAGCGAACTGAACCGTATAATTCCTATATTTTCTATCGCTATCGTTCTAACGGCTATCGGAAGTCAGCATCGCATTGTTTGGCAAAAGGAACTTGAATTTAAAAAAATTGCAATAATTGATATTCTGGCTACTTCGGTGTCTTTACCTATGGCTATTTTATTTGCCGTTAAGGGATATGGTGTATATGCCCTCGTATATGCTTCCTTAATTCAATATGCTCTTTCGAGTATTTCGTTTTTGATTTCCGGTATTGTCCGCCACAGAATTATGTTTCACTTCAATTTCAAAGAAACGTTTCCTTTTCTAAAAATTGGTATTTATCAAACCGGTGGACAAATTTTGAATTATTTTAATAGAGATATAGACATTCTTATTATTGGCAAATTTTTTGAACCCGCCATTCTTGGAGGATATAGTTTAGCCAAACAATTAGTTTTTAAACCAATGCAAATTATTAATCCAATTGTCAGTCAAGTTTCCTCACCACTATTAGCCAAAATGCAACATGATTTGGTACAACTAAAAACAAACTTTTTAAAAATCGTAAATTTGGTTTCTACAGCCAATGCCTTGGCTTATTTGCTCCTAATTATTTTTGCAAAATATATTGTACTTATTCTTTATGGGCAGTCGTACGAAAACATTACTATTCTGGTACAAATTCTTTCTGTTTATTTATTTTTCCGGTCAGTGGGTAATCCTGTGGGCAGTTTATTAATCGCTACCGGAAAAACGCAATACGATTTTTATTGGAATTTATTCGTATTGATTATTGTTCCGTTGTTTGTTATTGCCGGTTCTTTTATTAGCATCAATATGGTGGCTATATTTTTATGTATCACATCCATTTTACTGTTAGTCCCCAACTGGTATTTTCTTATTCGTAAATTAATAAATGTTACATTAAAAGAATATTTGTTTAATCTTATTCCCAATATTAAAGGTACATATAATTTTTTTATCACCAGAAATAAAGAATGATGTTTAACAAGTGATACCAAACCGCTAACAAAAAAATGATTTATATCGATACGCATTCAAAAATAGTTAATTGATAAAAGCATTCATATTCGGTTTATTTTGATATAATCGGTATAATACCAAGTAAGCATTATTTAGAGAAGTTCATTAATTTTAATTTATTATAGATATTCTAAACCCCAATATAATTCATGCAAAACGAACTGCAGATTAATCAATTTTCATCACACCTTTTTTGGGATGTGGACTCATCCAACATCAATTTTGAAAAAAATAAAACATGGCTCATACAGCGTGTGTTGGAATATGGACTGATAAACGACTGGATGCTGATATCTGAATATTACGGTATAGACGATATTGCACAAACAGCAATCCTGTTGAAACATCTGGATAAAAAATCTGTTTCTTTTATCTCTGCCCTGTCGGGCATTCCTAAAGAAAAATTTTTATGTTGCACTACCAGTCAGTTGACCCCAAAATACTGGAACTTATAAATAAATTGATGCAGATAGATGCATTTAATCAACTTCGATTAGTTGGAGGGACATCGCTGGCATTACAAATAGGGCATAGAGTATCCGTTGATATAGATTTATTTGGGACATTAGACATGGATGAATACGAATTATCAAAGATTTTAAATAGTATAGGTTCTAATACTCTTCTAAATAAAACCCAAAATATAATACCAAACCGCTAACAAAAGAATGAAATGAATTTTGTTAGTTGGCTTTGGTTAATGCCGACAGACTAACAGTTTTAAAACAAAAGCGAAGCGAATTGTTTTAATTATCTTGTTAGCAAGTCGGT
>Ga0302253_1001022_pt1 | contig 18771 bp, 17 predicted proteins | sample AAG_RA_Trp_MG_FD_193537 | JGI IMG/M metagenome (GOLD analysis project Ga0302253, IMG submission 193537) | Enriched activated sludge microbial communities from anaerobic digester in WTTP, New Holstein, Wisconsin, United States - AAG_RA_Trp | ecosystem: Engineered > Bioreactor > Anaerobic >...
CTTCCATAATTTATGGGGGTGACAAAAACAGGTAAACGGTGACAAAATTCCCAAAAATATTCCCTCCTTGCTGAACATAGGGCAGGCATTCAATTGTTGCTGCTTTCTTTTCTGATTTACATTTCTTTTGCGATTCTTTAACGCTTCCTTAACTAAGTTAAGCCATTGTTAAAGATTCGCTAAGGCATTGTTTAGAGAGCGGCTGGTGGGGTTTTGACTCTAAACCGATTCTTCTGCAGTGGTGGAGTTTTGACTCTAAACCGATACTGTTTGCGGTTGCAACTATATTTTGACGCAACAGGAAATGTATTTCATTGTCCGATACTATCAAAGCTGAAGCTCGGTTTAGAGTTAAAACAAAAATTCGCCCTGAAGTTGCTATTTCTGAACAATTCCAAACCAACCCTGGTTCTTGTTTTAACTCACAATTTTGAAGGTTGGGAGATCAGTAACACCTAGGTTGTTAGTGTTTTTAAGATGGTGGGTAGTGATTTCAGAGTTGGCTGGGGCAAAATTGTGAGTCAAAACAGAATTAACTACCTTCTTCCAGTGCTTGGGAAATGCTGGAGCGCAAAAAAGCGGCAAGTTTCCGTTGATCTTTATAGATTTCATCCTCGGGCTTAACGGGTGGTAATATTTTCAGATAAACGTTAGCAGGACGGATTTTGTTATCTTTTTCAAAGATTTGCCAGCTACCTTTTATGGCTAAAGGGACAATAGTGGCTTCTGCCATAACGGGCAATTTTAAGCTTCCTAAATGAAAATCGCCGATTTGATTACTTTTGCTGCGTGTTCCTTCCGGAAAAATAACCATCGGATTGCCCTTTTTGATTAGTTCCGCACTTTTTTTAATGGTCTGCATTGCTTTCCGGGGATTTCTGCGGTCAATGAAAGTGCAGGGCATTTCTCGCATCCATTGGCTTAAAATGGGTATTTTGAATAGTTCTCGCTTAGCTATAAAGCCCGGGTGAATTTCCAAAAAGCCCAGAATAAGAGGGATATCAAACAAACCTTGATGATTACTGACGAAGCAGATATTCCCGCCGGCTGGCAAATATTCTTTTCCCGAGACCTTCACTTTGCTGCCGGTGGATAAAATAGTTGTTTTCGCCCAAAAACCGACTACCAACTGCATAAAGCGTCGGGAAATTTTCCGCGGTAAAAATAGCTTTGTAACTATGTAGAGGATATAGAGTAACATCCAGAGAAGAAACAAAAGGCAGAATAGGGCTTCCCAAAGCAATGATTTCATTATGCTCTTTTTTTAATAACTAAGGGTTACCCACTCTTCGTAGATGTCATTCAGAGAAGTTACCCAACCCCTTTTTTTTAGGGCATAATCAATTGTTTTCCAGTATAATTTACCCCACAAAGGATAATCAATGGGATCAAAAGTGGTATTATGCCACAGCAAAGATAGATGGGATTGATATTGTTCTGCCGTATCAATCAGATTCCGCAACGACCTTTTGGCAGAAATATAGCTTAAATTCATCGCCTTTTTGGAAAAAAGAGTTGTATCCATTACAATGAGAGGAATTTCCAGCACATGAAAAGGTCTGTTTTCTGCTATATTAAAGGGAAAGAAGGGAAAAGATATCCCTGCCCGAAAACCAATATGCTCCCAATAACCCAAAGTGGAATCATACTTAATTCCAGCATTTTCCAAAATAGCAAAGCTCTTCTGATAGTTAAAATGCAAATAGTGGGTTCTGAAACCGGCAGGATTAAATCCCAAATTTCGCAAATTGGCTAGCTCCTCAGCCAAAATTTCAGGATTATATGCGGATTGCGGACTGCCATGTAAACCTACATCCTGTTGACCCAATAAATCCATTATCTGAACTCGGGCTTTCACATCGCTGATGTAATTCTGACGCTGATCAGGAAAATCGTTCCTTGCCAGTAAAAACCAGGTGGAACGAACTTCCCTATCCATTTCGCAGCGCGCTAAAGTGCGCATCGTCTTCCAGGGATTATAAATAAGATTTTTATGCAATAGATGACCGGCAATTTTATAGCTTGCGTTCAGAGGTCTTTTCACGAATGTTTTCAGGTTATACTTAAAGGCCTCCAGTTTGGCAGAACTGCCCCAATAATTCCAGTAATCAATGTCGTGAGAAAGAGAGACGGCAAAACGCTTTTTTTCTACCCAACTAATTTCTCTGATGAATTGCGGACAGTATTTTTCCATTGCATAAAGCAGCATTTGACAATAGACATCAACAACCGGCGTTTCCGTAAAATCCCAACGGTATTGCAAGCTTTGTTGATAATCAATCCTGCCCTCTATTTGCCCATAATAAGAAAGAATATATTCATGCCAGCAGGTTAAAAAATAAAACCCGCTGGCAATTATATCTTTATGAAAGAAGCAGGTCTCTTCCGTAAACGAAAAGATAGCTCCGCTGCGGGAAAAAAGAAAGGGAATGGGCTCGTTTCTGAACTTGCAGAAATCCACTTTCTCCAAGGGATACAATTCCCTTTTTTCAAAGAAGGGTGCTGTTTCTGGCTCGTAATATATTTTCAACGGATAATCAAACTTCCCCGGTAATCCGTAATAAAGATGTGCACCTTCATAGTGCTTGCCATAAAGAAAGGTAGGATTTAACCGTAATATATAACAATAGGTGCGAAGCACAAACTCCGCTTTCGGAATATACTTTTCCGGCAGATTTAACAGAATATTGATGTTAGGATAGCGTTCCAAAATTAAGCAATCCTTTCCTTTTTGGACTTTGTGTGAACAATCCCGTTATTCGGAATCAGTAATATTTTGATTGCCTCTTGAATTTCCGTTACATAAGTAATCTCCATTCCTTCCAAAATATCGGCTGGAAAATCGGATAGGGTTTCTCTGTTTTCTTCCGGAATAACCACTCTTTTAATTCCTGCCCGCCTGGCTGCTAAAAGCTTTTCTTTCAGTCCGCCAATGGCTAAAACCTTTCCCTGTAGAGTAATTTCCCCCGTCATAGCAATATCGTGACGCACTTTCTTTCCCGTATACAGAGATGCCAAAGCAACCGTGAGAGTTAAACCAGCAGAGGGTCCATCTTTAGGAACGGCTCCGGAAGGAAAATGAATATGTATATCCCCCGTTTCAAACATCTTGGGTGGAATCAAATAAGTGCCGTGATTGGCTTTCAGATAGCTAACTGCGATGCGTGCTGATTCTTTCATCACATCTCCTAAAAGCCCGGTTAAGATTATATTCCCCTTCCCTGGCATCCGTAGTGTTTCACAGAAAAGGATTTCACCCCCGTAACCAGTCCAGGCAAGACCAGTGGCAACTCCCACTTCGGGTTGGCGATTTGCCAGTTCCAAAGTTACTTTGCGTGGGCCTAAGTAATTAACAATATCTTCAGCTTTTATGGTTAAATTCTGCGGCTTACCCATTGCTACTTCTTTGGCTATTTTACGAAAGATGGAGCCAATGCGTCTTTGTAAATTCCTCACGCCCGCTTCACGCACATAGTAACGAATAATTTCCTGCAGGGCAGATTTGGTAAGGTTAACCTTTTCTTTTCCCAATCCGTTATCTTCCTTTTCCCTGGGAATTAAAAAGCGCTTGGCTATTTCTATTTTATCATTTTCCAGATAGCTGGTGAATTCAATTATCTCCATTCTGTCTCTTAATGCGGGAGGAATGGTATCCAAAGAATTGGCAGTGGTTATAAACAGCACTTCAGAAAGGTCAAAGGGCAGGTTGATATAGTTATCCACAAAGCTGTTGTTCTGTTCGGGGTCTAAAACTTCCAACAACGCAGCAGCGGGGTCTCCTCTGAAATCCCTGCCGACTTTATCAATTTCATCCAGCATAAAAACCGGATTGGCAGTTCCCTGCCTCTTAATTTCCATAATAATTTTCCCGGGCATTGCGCCAATGTAAGTTCTGCGATGTCCACGAATTTCCGCTTCGTCGTGAATTCCACCTAAGGACATCCGGATAAATTTACGCCCCAGGGCTCTGGCAACCGATTTACCAATAGAGGTTTTGCCTGTTCCGGGAGGGCCTACGAAGCAGAGAATTGGCCCTTTTAAATTGCCCTTCAGCTTTTTCACCGCAATGAATTCCAAAATGCGTTCCTTAGCTTCTTTCAAGCCGTAATGGTCTTTTTCCAGAATACGCTCAATTTTATGCAAATCCAAGCTGTCTTTGCTATACTTGTTCCAGGGCAGATTTACAATCCAATCCAGATAATTACGGATTACACTATATTCACTGGAAGCAGGTTGCATAGTAGAAAGTCGGTCTATTTCTTCCAGAGCCGTTTCTTTCACATAATCGGGCAGATTTTTCTGTTCTACAAGTTCTCGCCATTTCATAATTTCTTTGCTTACTTCATCTGTTTCTCCCAATTCGCGGCGAATGGCATCCAATTGTTCCCGTAAATAATAACGCCTCTGATCTTCATTCATTTCCAACTGAATATTACTGCGGATATGATTTTCCACTTTAATCTGCTTAATCAGTTCCGCCAGGCAATTGTTCAAATAGCGGAAACGCTGTTTCAGGTCTATCGTTTCCAATATTTGTTGGCGGTCATAAATCGGTAAATCAATGTTGCCGGCTATGATATCGGCAACTCTGCCTGCCTGCTTGATATTGCTAAGCCCGGCAATCATTTCCCGATTGAGAATAGTGCTTTCCTCGGCTATTTTTTCCAGCAATTCCAAAGCCACAGTTCGGTAAGCTTGAATTTCCGTATCTTCTTCAAATTGCTCTGGAATGGCTTCTACATCTACCATAATGAACGGTGTTTTCTGCACAATTTTCTGCAGCTTGATACGCGTTGAACCCTGCAACAGCATACTGATTGAACCATCCTGATTGCGCAGCATCCTTAAAATAGTTACAGCCGTTCCAACTTTGACAAGTTCGGTTCCTTCGCCATCCTCTTTTTCCATTTCCAGGAAAAATGCCATCAATTTATCGTTAGCCAGGGCATAGTCAATCACCAGCTTAGATTCTTCATCCGAAACCACCAGGGGCATAAGCAGGTAGGGAAACATCACTACATTGCTCATATGCAGAACGGGTAAAGTTCGGGGTATTTTATTGCTTGTATTATCCACTTTATCTCCTAATGATTTTTTATTCTTTCCCTTAACACTTTTCTTAAACGAAAAGCTTAAGTATTATACCTGCCCAACAGAAATCCAGATAATCATCTTTAACCGGATTCCCCAGCAAGTGCTAAAATGAAAACTGCTCTCATCTAAAAAAACTATACCATCCTGTAATCTCTACACAACAGGTATCCATATATAATCTTTAACCTAACCACATTCTTATAGTATAAAAATTAAATTCCGTATCGCAACTACCAAATCCCTATTTTTTGATTCATCTATATATACTAATCAATTTCCCGAAACAAGCAAATTTCGGATTGCTTAACACTGCACAGCAATAAATAATGCAGTTGCCAGCTTTACCAAATTATCGTCTGTGGCTTTCAAGCTTAGCGATAATTTCTGGGCTATGTTCTTCATCACGATATAACCCGCCCGGTAGTTAATAGCTGCGAAGCTCTCAAAATCCGCTCTGGCAAGGGTGTATAATTCACTATCCGTAAGAGCGATGATATTTGCCATTCTGGTTCCATGTTCCAATAAACCATTTTCTCCAAAAGTGGGCAGCGATTCAGCACTGAGAGTTGCTAAAACCTTTTCCGTTAGAAGCTGATCTTCATCAAAGCCCTTCACCAGGTCTTTCGTAACCTGCACTTTGCCCTGCACCAAAATAAAAATCTTGTCCCCTTCCGTGTTTTCTTTAATAATTACCGTGCCTTTGGGAACCAGCAGTTGTTTACAGCAGGGTTGTAAATATATGAGTGCTTCGCTATCCAATCCTATAAAAAGAGGAACTTTAGCCAGAGTTTCCAGTTCTATCATTCTTCCCCCTTTAAACCATCAGGATGGCATAGTCATTTATCTGCAGAGTAATATCCCTGTTTGGTTTCCAGCGCACATTGTTTTTCTCTTCCGGAATTTGTTTCCGGGATTTGCTTAAGGCATACTGAATAAATTGGTCTATACCACTGCTATCCTCAGTAAAAATAGAGGAAAGATCAAGCTCCGGTTCCTTGGTTATTACCCCTAAAAGCAAATAACCGCATTCCTTATAATAATAATCGGATAGCTCGCCAAAGCTTTTACCGATAAATTCAGCAGGAATTTCTTGCGTTTGCAGATGATTTTCACTATCCTGTGCCAGTTGACAGAAAACAGCCAGATAATTATTATCGGCAACGGTATTGGCTAAAACATAACCGCCAATATCATCCCAGACAATTATATTCTGAATACCTAAACGCTGTAGCATAGAACGATTTTCAGGATTTACCAACTGCACTGTTATCCTGTCTTTTTTGGCAAGATAATGAACTGCATTAGCTACAATAATACTATGATCATCAGTAGCGGAGCGGTCAAATTGCTCATCCGCCAAAATGATAACCCGGGCAGCGGTCTCTATGGAAGCATGCTTTAAGGTTTCTTCCTGAATAGTTTCACCCCGAACAAACTTCAGCGAAAGAGTTGGATAACGAGATTCCAACCTTTCAAAAAACTCTGGTGGATTATTCGTTACAACACAGATATCTATCTCGGTTGCCTTTTTTTCCACCATCGCTTTCAAAAAATAATCGGCGGTATTGTTCCAACCGCAAATTACTATATGACTATGCGTTCTAATCTGTTTCAAGCCCTTAGCTCCTTTTAGTCGGTCTTCCACAAATAGGGAAGCAACCAAACCCGTAAAAAAAGATAATGAGGAATAGCCCACAATTATCAAAATAATTCCTACAAAACGTCCCTGATAAGTAACAGGGTATTTATCGCCATAGCCAACTGTAGCTATTGTTACTATTGCCCACCAGATACCATCCCAGAATGACTTGATAGAGTTTTTCTGCTCCCCCTGATGTTCAAAACCCCAAGCCAGTAAAGCGGAAATCAATAGTAGAATGGCAATAAAGGAACATACCCATAAAAAGCGGATAAGCAGTTTTTGATCTTCTCCGCGGATATTAAAGCGGTCTAATAATTTCCGAAAGGGATGTCCAAATAATTTCATCGTTTATACGATAATCAAGAACCAAATCATATTCATAATACCGACTAAGAGGTTAATTCCGGCAAAGATAATTAACAACGGCTTATAAATATAGCGCTTGAAATAGCCATAGATGAAATCCACGCTGAACTGGATGTCATATTCCTCAATACGATGTTCAATCCTTAAGCGCTCTACCATTTTGGGCACCGTTTTGCGTAAAAAGTTTTCCGCAATTGCCGTAAAAGCATCCGCAATCTTATCTCTGATCGTTCGTTTGAACTTCCCGGGCAGAAACCGCCATTCATCTATAAAACTTGTTTTTTCCCAAAGATACTGATGCACTTTTTTAATCCAGCCGTAAAGATAGCCGTCTTTAATGTAGGAATGAGTTGCCTGATCCAAATAATCGTGTAACAAATCACGAGCTTTATCAAACACCCATTCTCTTTTGGCAACAAAGAACCCGGGAGTTAGCGGGATTTTTTTGCCCAAGAGATATCTTGGTTTGCGGTTGAACAACAGCCAATTCAAAAGCACCACAAAAAGTGTGCCCAGGGCTATATTCAATAAGATAAAAGTGAGTGACTTTAAGAAAATCATTTAAAAACCTCCTCCACTTCCCCCACCTCCAGAACGTCCACCTCCAAAACCACCAAAACCGCCAAAGCCCCCGAAACCGCTATTGCCGCTACCCCAGGAACCACTATTGCCTCCACCTCCGCGTCCGCCAAAAATACTAAACCAGATAAGCCATTCCAAAATTCTGCCACGAGTAGCTATTATTAAGATAACGAAAATTATCAGAAAAGCAAGTATGCCTAATCCTGAGGAATTACTCTCCTTTTTCTTCTGTGCATATTCTGAGATACCGGTGATGGTAACTCCCTTTTCTTTGGCTATGGCAGAAAGCAACATCATTGAACCCTGAATGAAGGCATCATCCCATTTTTCATTACCCGGGGTAAGGTAGCTTTTCATTGTTTGGTAAACCTGATATGTATAGGCATCGGTTAAATATCCTTCGGAACCATAGCCGACTTCCAAACGCAGTTTTCTTTCCTGCAAAGCCAAAAGCACTAAAACACCTTCATCCCGTTTACTTCCAATTCCCCATTTATTGTATAGTTGAACCCCGAAATCTGTTATATCGGCTTCTTCAATATTCGGAAGAGTTACAATTACCAGATCCACATCCGTTTTTTCCCGCAATTCAATTGCCCAGTCATTAATCTTATTGCGGGTTTCAGCACTTAAAACATTGGCAAAGTCATTTACAAAACCAACTTTTTTGGGCACAACTACACCCAACAGTAATGTTGCTGCCAGAAGGAATGAAATAGCGGAAAAGAACCGTTTATATATCATTCAGGATGTGCCCCATCTTGTCCTTTTTGGTTTTCAGGTATTCCCGGTTGTTTTCCTGGGGTTTAATTTCAATCGGTACGCGTTCCACAATTTCCAGTCCGTAACCGCTTAAACCCACTATTTTTTTCGGATTATTGGTCATTAGTCGCATTTTTTTTATCCCCAGGTCTTTCAAAATTTGTGCTCCGATTCCATAATCCCTTAAATCCGGGGGAAAACCAAGCTGGATATTTGCCTGCACAGTATCCGCACCTTCATCCTGCAAATGGTATGCTTTAATTTTATTCAGTAAACCAATTCCTCTACCTTCCTGACGCATATAAAGAATTACTCCGCGTCCTTCTTCTGAAATCATTTGAAAGGCACGAGCCAATTGTTCTCCGCAATCACAGCGTAAACTGAATAACGCATCGCCGGTTAAGCATTCGGAATGAACCCGCACCAAAACCGGCTCATCTTTATTGATTTCTCCCATCACTAAAGCAATGTGATATTCATCTGAAATATCGCTGCTATAGGTAATAATTTTAAATTGACCGAATCGGGTTGGCAGCTGTGCTTGAGAAACCTGATGCACAAGGTGTTCTTTTTTTCTCCGCCAGTGAATTAACGCCTCAATCGTGATTATTTTCAGGTTGAATTTGGAGGCAAAAAGAATCAAATCATCCAACCGAGCCATTTCTCCATCCGAGCGAATAATTTCACATATCGCTCCTACAGGATTCAGACCGGCAAGTTTAGCTAAATCTACAGCAGCTTCAGTATGACCTGCTCTTCTTAAAACCCCTCCCCGCTCTGCAATTAAAGGAAATATATGCCCCGGACGCATAAACATAGAAGCATTCGCATTTGGGTCTGCCAACGCTTTGATGGTTTTTGCTCTCTCCGCAGCTGAAATTCCTGTAGTAGTGCCTTCAATCACATCCACGGAAACGGCAAACTTGGTTCCCTGGCGGTCACTGCTTTTATTAGTCATCAAAGGGATATTCAAACGGTTGGCAACCTCAATATCCAAAGGAACGCAAAGCAGACCTTTACCCTGGCTAATCATAAAGTTCACTTTGGCAGGTGTGATTTTATCCGCAGCCAGCAAAAAGTCGCCTTCATTTTCCCGATTTTCGTCATCTACAACGATTAGCATTTCACCCTTGCGAATAATTTCAATCGCTTCTTCAATAGAGGCGAAAACAGTTCTATCCAATTCCTGTTCCATTCTGTTCATTGTTTATATCCTCATTCAGTAACACATTAACATCACGGGTATCCGTGTCAATACTAAAATAATTATTCAACCAGCGCAAAGTGTATTTTATATCTTCCGGTAAGGGAGCAGTAACATTCAACAAATTGCCTGTTATCGGATGTTCAAATTCCAGTTGCCATGAATGCAACGCCTGGCGGTGTAAGTGATTTACAAGCAATTCAGTAACTTTGCGTTTCATATTTTGCGGCACCAGCGAATGCACATAGTTTCTGCTGTTATATAATAAATCCCCCAAAACGGGATAATGAATATAGGCAAAATGGACTCTTATTTGATGCATTCTTCCGGTAGCAAGATTCACTTTCGCCAAGGCAAAATAATGCCAGGTTTTCAGCGTTTCATAAGTAGTAAGGGCATACCGTCCTTCTTTTGCCACGCAAACTGTTCTGGGATTTTTATTACTGCGTGCCAGAAAGGTTTCTATATCACCGTTTAGCGGTTCGGGAACTCCTGTAGTTATAGCCAGATAGGTCTTTTTTACTAAGCGTTTGGCAAACATTTCACAAAGCCGTGCCTGAACAGGATCATTTTTAGCTATAATAATCAATCCTGAAGTGCCTCTATCCAAACGATGCACAATTCCAGGTCTATTCAATTCTCTGCCGCTGGAAAGATTTTCTCCGAATCTATATAGTATGGCATTTACCAAAGTTCCTTCCGGATTGCCAAAACCCGGATGCACAATCATTCCGGCTTGTTTATTGATTATGGCAAGATCATCATCTTCATAAATTACATCCAGAGGTATATTCTGCGGCAAAACATCCATCGGTTCAGGTTCCGGAAGATTGATGATAACTTCATCGCCTTCCTTCAACAGGTAGCTTTTTTTCACCGGAGTAAGATTTACCAAGATTCTGTCTTCTTCTATTAAGCGCTCAATAAAACTGCGGGAATACAATTCCTGGATATTTAATTCCACCAGATATTTATCTAATCTCTGCGAGGCAGGTAAAGAATATAATACCTTCAGTTTATCTTTCACTGTTATAAAATTCCAGCACATAAACTGCGCCGGTGGAAATTCCTTTCCTGTTTCTTACAACAGAACCGTTGATTCGCACTTTGCCTAAATATACTACATCTTCCACAATCACATCGTAAATATTATTTCCATAACGCAAGGAATCCATTATCACAGAAAAAATGCGGGAATAATAATCGTTTTTCCAAATCAGTTCGTTCAAATTCACTGTTTCCGAAATCATCGGAAAGCGTTTACGCAAAGGTTCATTACAATAAACTACATCGCCATTGGCACCGGTTATTAAGATACTTTGAGGCAGCAGGTTAATTAGTAGCTGGAGGCGCTGATGATGTTCAAATATTTTTTCCGCTTTTGCCTGATCAAAACGGGTAATTATCTCCAGCATTTTGTTCAGGGCATTCACCAGCTCCTGAAAATCTTTATCCTGATCATAAATAGAGCTGTCTATATCAATTTGATAGTTGCCGCTGGAAATTTCCTCAATCAGCTGTTCCACCTCATAAATCGCCTTATGTAAACGATAAGGTATATAGTTGTAAAGAATAACGATATACACAAAAATGAGGAAAACGAAGATGATTACAATGGAATGAATATCGCTGGCAAGGGTAGCTAAATCCTGTGCCTGAGCTACTGAAAATAATAGAATAAGGGTTTGTAACACGATGATGCCGAACAGAATGGCAATCAAAATATGATATCTGGTTTTAAAAGAGCGTTTCATTGCTTTAATCCTTATTTACTGCCGTTTCATAGATAAGCTTGTCTATATTGCCTTTAGGTCCAAGCAAAATTAGCACATCGCCTTCGTTAATAATATCATTGGCTCCAGGCATATCGTTCAACCGATTTTCTATTACATTCTGCCCATCTTCCGTTACTGAAAGGTAGTTATATTTGATGGCAACTACATTCACCCCTCTTTTTGAAGGCAGGGCAAGTTCCTGTAATGGTTTGCCCACAAATTCTTTGGGAGCAATCATTTCCACTACTATGTGCCCACTGGAGAGATTGATATATTCCAGAACATTACTGGAAATTAAGGTTCTTGCCAATTGATTGCCTACCATTTCTTCAGGCAGAAGAGTATGCTGCACGCCAATTAATTTCAAAATTCTGCCATGCAATTCCGATTCAATTTTGGCATAGATAATACCCACACCAATTTTTTTCAGGATAGCGGCAGTGAGAATGCATTCTTCAATATTACTTCCGATACCGATAATCACTGCATCTGTCTCATTCAGGTTTTGAGCTCTTAAAGCATCTTCATCGGTGCTATCCATGCAAACGGCGAAAGTAACGATTGAGCTTACTTCATTAACCAAATCCTGATTTTTATCTATGGCAATCACTTCCATCCCGTTTTCTGCCAATATTTTAGCAACGGTCATACCGAAACGACCGAGACCTATTACTCCGTATCTTGCCATTTTTTTTACTCCTTTTTCCAACAGTTCCTTTAGCCAATGGAGATTTTTTCTTCCGCATAAGAGAAATTGGGCTGTCTTTTGCGAATAGAAATTGCATACACCAAAGTTAAAGGTCCTATCCTTCCAATATACATCAAGATAGTTATCAGCAGTTTACCTGCATAAGATAACTGAGAAGTTATTCCCATACTTAAGCCAACCGTTCCAAAAGCAGAAAATGCTTCAAACAGTATTTTTTCAAAGGGAAACGGTTCTATAAGCAGCAAAATAAAAATTATCGTTAAAATGATAGCCAAAGCCAGAGTTACCAGGGTTGTTGCCTCTCTGGCATTGGATTGCGGTATTTTGCGCTTGAAAATTAACAGGTCATTTTTTCCGCTGAGCATTGAAAGCACGGAAAGCACCAATACCGAAAAAGTTGTGGTTTTAATTCCCCCTCCAGTGGAACCAGGGGAAGCACCAATAAACATTAAAATAACGGTTAATAACACCGAAGCGGAACTGTATAAACTAATATCAATGGTATTAAAGCCGGCAGTTCTTGCCGTTACGGATTGAAACCAGGAACTGAAAACCCTTCTGGAAACCGTAAAACCCTTCATAGAACTATAATATTCTCCAATATAAAGTCCTATAAAACCAGAAACAATCAATAATGCAGTAGCAGTTAGCACTATTTTGGAATGCAATGCTAATTTTCGCACCTGCTGATGATGAAAGAAAAAATGATAGATGTCAATTAAAACCGCAAAACCCAATCCCCCCAGAATAATTAAAAAAGTGATACTGAAATTTACCAACGGGGATTCCACAAAACTGACTAAATTACCGCTCCATAAAGAAAAACCGGCATTGCAAAATGCTGAAACAGAATGAAAAATAGAATAGTAAATCGCTTTCGCAACAGGCATCATATTGGCAAAACTGAAAAAAAGAAACATCGCTCCAATCAGTTCAATTAGCAATGTAACTAACACAGTTCCCCGCAAAAGTTTAAACACATCAATTACCGGGGTCTCACCAACAACTTGATGCATCACATTCTGCACATTTAAAGATATCCGTTGCCCCAGCATTATAGCAAAAGCTGTAGATATCGTCATTATCCCTAATCCCCCAATTTGAATCAGCAACAAAATTACAATCTGACCGAATAAAGAATAATAGGTGCCCGTATCCACAACTATCAAACCCGTTACACAAGTAGCAGAAGTAGCAGTAAACAAAGCATCTATAAAGTTTGTGATATATCCTTCCGTAGAAGAAGCAGGCAGCATTAACAAAATAGTACCAACTAAAATTACCGCTGCAAAACTAAGCATTAAGGAAACAGGTGGATTCTTCATCAGCAACTTGTATATTTTACCTTCAAATGCCGTAAAAAGAAGAAATTGCACAATAAACCAGGTCTGCCGAATCAAGAGGAAAAAGATTACAAACTTTGCCTGATAACTAAGCAGCAAAGAACCCAAGATCAACATCGCAAGATCAAAATAAACAATTGTTTTGCTTTGTTTCACCTCTCCTGATAACAAACGCGATAAAATGGTAAGTACCAATAGCCCTAAATTTGCCAGGGCAGTAATAAAGACAATGGTCTTATAAGCACCGGTATAATATTCAATAATCGGTTCCAGAAAAAGAACTAAGAAACTCCAAATAGCCAGTAAATAGGCAATTAATTCTATATGGCTAATAGTTCCAGATTTTTTTTCCGAGGGCATAGTTTCGTTTTTTAGTTACCTGATTGCAAGTCAGTAACTATTTCCCGCTGAATTTCAGCAATCGTTTGGCGAGCAGAAAGTTCACGCAGTAAACCCTTGTTCGCAAAAAATTCTTTCAAGGCAAAGGTCTGAGCATAAAATTCCTTCACTCTTTGCCGAATTGCTTCTCCGGAATCATCCGCTCTTTGAATTAAGGGAGAACCGCATTTATCGCAAATACCTTCCTGCTTGGGTTTTTTACTTAGAATATTGTAGTTTTCACCACAGGAACTACAAACACGGCGTGCCTCAATTCTGGCTATTGCATCTTCAGCGCTTAATTCCAGATAGTAAACTTTTTTTACATTATAGTTCCGCAATAAATATTCCGCCTGAGCCAAAGTCCTGGGAAAACCATCAAAAATAACACCAGGACAATTCTTCGCCAAAGAGGCATTCACAATTTCAAAAACCAGGTCGTCCTGAACAAGTTCACCTTTGGCAATAATTTCTTGCACTTTTTTTCCCAGCTCTGTTTGCTTGCTAACCTCTTCGCGAAAAAGATCTCCAATATTTATATGTTGAAATCCTGTCCTTTCAGCCAAAAGTTCTGCCTGAGTGCCTTTACCGCTACCCTGGATTCCTAAAAAGACAATTACATCTAACATAATTTACCTCTTTTTTTACAAAAAAAAGCAATTACATTCTTCTGTCAAGCGAAATGAAAATTTTGCCAGCTCCGCAGAGAAATAGCGGATGGTTGACCTCCTGGTTAACCTACCTCTCAAGCTTTTTTTCTTCACCGAAAACAAGCGGTAACAAAAAACCTGGGTTGCCGAATTCCGATTCGGCAAAAGAAAATGGGTTGCCGAATTCCGATTCGGCAAATGCCGCCAGGCATACATTTTTTTAAAGGACTGCGTTCTTTTTGGCAAATCGGAATTTGCCAACCCAATACCGAACTCCGATTCGGCAAATGCCGCCAGGCATACTTTTTTTAAAGGTCTGCGACCTTTGCAAATGGGTTGCCGAATTCCGATTCGGCAAATGCCGCCAGGCATACTTTTTTTAAAGGACTGTAAAGGACTGCGTTCTTTTTGGCAAATCGGAATTTGCCAACCCAATACCGAACTCCGATTCGGCAGAAGAAAATGGGTTGCCGAACTCCGATTCGGCAAATGCCGTCAGGCATACTTTTTTTAAAGGACTGTAAAGGACTGCGTTCTTTTTGGCAAATCGGAATTTGCCAACCCATTATCGGACTGCGACATTATTGGCAAATCGGAATTTGCCAACCCATAAACGGACGCTAAAATGCGACGGATGAGATTCCCGTATCGTTCCCATATCGCGATATGGGAACGATACGGGAGTCATATCGGAAAAATATGGCCACTAAGAAAGGGAACAGTGCAGAATCTATAAAATTGTAAAAAACTGACCTCTTAGAGAAAAAAAAGAAGATATCTACATCATCTCCTTACTCCGGTCTCCCCGTAAATGCAGAAATATATTTCACACAAAGCTAATTTCTGGCTATTGCCAAAAAAACGAGGTTAACTTTTCTCAAGAATAGAAATATATTTTCCTGCAGATATGGGAAATAGCTTTCGCTGATAGCCCTAGAAAATTTACTTCAGCAAAAGCACCTTAACTGTTTTACGATAATCCGGTGCAGAAAGTTGGATAAAATAGATTCCAGAGGCAAGGTCTTTGCCTTTTTCATCATTGGCGGAAAAGCAAAAATGTTGTTCTCCTTTGGAATAGAGAGCATTAACCAAGGTAGTAACCCGGCGTCCTTTGAGGTCATATAACTCTATAGTAACCGGTGTATTATCTCTATATACGCTGAAAGAAACAGTTGTTGAAGGATTAAAAGGATTGGGAAAAATTCCTTTTAATGCTGTAGAAACCTGGGGGGCAGTGATATCCTCCACGGCATTACTTTCCAAATTAAAATCCGCGGTAGTAATGGTTCCCGGCATTATATTCACTTCTCTACTAACGGAATTCAATCCTGGATAGGATGCAGTAATATAATGCAATCCACTGCTTAATAATAATGAATAGGTACCAGCGGCAGAAGTGTAGGCAATTTGGCTAGTATCAGCAGTTACAGACGCTCCGCAAACTAAATCAGTTCCATTTCTCACGGTGCCGCGTAAAAAACCTGTGTTAGGAGGACGCATAATAAATCCCGTTTGAGGATACTGATTAGAATCAAAAGCATAAAGAGGTGGCGCATTGGGATCGTGTTCTTGCTGGTCACTGTAAATATATTTTGTGCGTTGCATTGCCCCGGATTGGATGCGGAATTTATTTTCGGTATTAAAAACATTATAATCAAAAGGACGCTGCACCATTAGAACAAGGTTTTGACCCTGATAATTGTATGCAGGAGAAAGCGGAAAAATTATCTCATTCTCGCCTGCCAGGAAGGACATTGTTCCGTAATAAACCAATGATAGTTCAGAACTTGGTATCCAAACTAAAGGCAAATTAACCAAGTTAGTTTCGCCCAGCCAGATAATAACAGGTGTCCCATTAATATTTTCAATAAAATCGTTGTAAAAGATCAGGTGGGTAATAAGCCCCGTAGTATCTATTTCCGGAGCATAAATAATGGTTTCAAATAAGCTGGTGTGATAGGTGAAATCCAGAGGCAAATTGCCGGTAAGATTACCATTTCCAACATTTATATTAAGATAGCCCGCTTCCAAAGCAGTGATATTTTGCGGTATGGAACTATTATTTGCCGGATTTTGATCTCCAGGTAAGATGATATCTGCATAAATTAAGTAACTTCCAGGAGTAGAAGGAACCCAGGATAATGTTTGATAAATAGTTTGCTCTGCCCCAATAGGATTTCCTGCTGCCATAGCTAAAAGCTCTCCACCTTCTTTTACTAACTTAACAGTATAATTTTCCTGAGCTTCGTAGCCAAAGTTATTTATTTGAACTTGCACTGTTTCAGCCGCTCCTAAAGTGACAAAACTATCGGAATTAATTGCGCTGCAGGCAAGGTCGTTGGCAATGCCTTGAGCCGTATAGGTAATTTTTATTTTAGGATATTGACCGTTAAGAACAAAACCGCTTGCAGGAGGATTGGCAGGATCTAATACTTGAGTATCGTGATAGGCATTCCTGGCTCTGGTTATTGTATCGGTCTGACTGTAAAATTTATCACTGGAAGAAAAATAACCACTCTCCATAGGTCTCTGAACCATCATAACCAGAGTGTCCCCTGTATAATTGAACAAGGAATCAAGTTCTATATTGATAATATGAATCCCGGAAGGATAACTAACCTCCCCGTCAAATACTAAAGTCAATTCGGAGGAAGGAATCCAGCCGGCAGTTAAGCTTGTAAGAGTCGTAGTTCCCAACCAAATTTTGGTGGGTTTGTTACTGAGCTGAGTTACGAAATTGTTGTAAAAAGCAATTCGGGAAATAGTTCCCTGAGCAAAACCCAACTCATTTTGATAATATAAACACTCAAATAAAGAGTTATGATAGAAGAAATCCAGAGGAATTCTTGCCATTTGATTGCCTGAGCCGATAACTACTTCATCCGCAGTTAAAAATGCCCAGCTGAAAGCTAAACAAGCTGTCAGAAATGCTATGATGATTCTTTTACGCATCGTAAACTCCTTATTTAATTTTGCCCTAAGCAAGGTTAACATCAAGGAGACAGAGCAACTTTTGAACCGTTTTAGATATTTTTAATAATAGAATTGCAGTAATTATCCTTCTCCCTGTTGCCCTGCAAGGAGAAAAATCCTATAGTTATGCCTTTAGGATACCCTACATCGGAAATTGCCAACTAAAAAAAACTATTCTCCTTCCAAAATTATATAGGCAAGGGCAAAATCCTTTTCGTGTGCCAAACTGAGGCAAATATTCTTTACTTTCAGCTCGTCCGCCATTTCTTTCGCTCCGCCGGTAAGTTTGATAGAAGGAGCACCGCTTGCAGAATTGATAACTTCAATATCCAGCCAATTAACTTTTCCATCCCATCCGGTTCCTAATGCTTTCATAACTGCTTCCTTAGCTGCAAAACGAGCTGCAAATGATTGAGCGGAATTGGCTTTGCGGGAACAATACTCAATTTCTGCAGGCGTGAAGAGTTTTTCGCAAAAACAGGAGTTTTTGGTGATAGCATTTTGAATTCGCTCAACTTTAATAATATCACAACCAATGCCAATAATCATATTATAAAGCTCCTTCCAGTTTTAACAACTGCTGTTTTATTGGCAACCCTCCCCCATAACCTTTTAAAGAGCCATCCGAACCAATTACCCGATGACAGGGAATCAGCAAAGAAACAGGATTTTTATTTAAAGCTCCGCCAACAGCTCTACTTGCCTCGGGTTTTGCTATGCGTTTGGCTAATTCCTTATAAGATATAGTTGTTCCGTAAGGAATCCGCATCACTTCTTCCCAAACCATCAACTGAAAAGGAGTTCCCGTTGCAAAAAAAGGAAGGTCAAATTCTTTGCTTTTGCCCTGAAAATAAAGATCTAACTGCCGGTAGATTTCTTTTTGCAAGGAACCAAAGGGTTTGCCGGATTTCTGGTTCACGCAGAAATTAACGCTCATAATGGTCTCTTCTTCAATCTCCATCAGCAGATGGAAAAGTCCATCGGGACTGTTATAAAAGATTCGTTCAGACATTTATACCTCCGGAGGGTTGACGTCCTCGTCAACCACCTCTCACGCTTTTTTTCTCTACCAAAATGTATGCGGTAACGAAAAGACCGGGTTACTATTGAACGACAAGAATGTCGTTCCTCCGGGTTGTTGACCTCCCGGTCAACCACTTCTTACGCTTTTTTTCTCTACCAAAATGTATGCGGTAACGAAAAAACCGGGTTACTATTGAACGACAAGGATGTCGTTCCTCCGGAAGGTTGACATCCTCGTCAACCACCTCTTTTTCTTATGAACGATGAGGA
>Ga0302253_1001024_pt1 | contig 18737 bp, 17 predicted proteins | sample AAG_RA_Trp_MG_FD_193537 | JGI IMG/M metagenome (GOLD analysis project Ga0302253, IMG submission 193537) | Enriched activated sludge microbial communities from anaerobic digester in WTTP, New Holstein, Wisconsin, United States - AAG_RA_Trp | ecosystem: Engineered > Bioreactor > Anaerobic >...
ACAAACAGAAGCCCCGCGGCCGATATGGCGGCCAGCAGGCGCAATGATAATGTAAAAGCCGTTCCCTCTCCGGGAGAGCGGTTTTCCTTATGCAGTTCCTGCGGCAGTAGATTTATTTCTATCATAATAATATTGAAACTCGCCTGTCGTTTATCGGTTGCGATACCCTTGTTTTAGTCTTACGCCTTTCGGTTTTAAGCCGTGACCGTTACCGAAAGCCGAAACGGGCTTCGTTACCGTAGCCGTTACCGAATTAAAGCTCGTCTATCGTTTATCGGTTACGATGCCCTTGTTTTAGTCTTACGCCTTTCGGTTTTAAACCGTGACCGTTACCGAAAGCCGAAACGGGCTTCGTTACCTTAGCCGTTGCCGAATTAAAACTCGTCTATCGTTTATCGGTTACGATGCCCTTGTTTTAGTCTTACGCCTTTCGGTTTTAAGCCGTGACCGTTACCGAAAGCCGAAACGGGCTTCGTTACCGTAGCCGTTGCCGAATTAAAGCTCGTCTATCGTTTATCGGTTACGATGCCCTTGTTTTAGTCTTACGCCTTTCGGTTTTAAACCGTGACCGTTACCGAAAGCCGAAACGGGCTTCGTTACCTTAGCCGTTGCCGAATTAAAGCTCGTCTATCGTTCATCGGTTACGATGCCGGTATCGTCAATCGTTTAACGTCTTTCGGCTTTAAGACGTCCCCGTTACCGTGAACCGAAACGGGCTTCGTTACCGTAGCCGTTGCCGAATTAAGTATTGTGTCCCCGGAATTAGGTTTATCTTCTTAAAGCCAGTCCCGCGGCAACCGCAAACCCCGATGACCCTCCTGCCGGGAGGACAAGGTCGGGCGTGCACGGCGGTTGACGCAAAGGGTCCCAGCCTTCAACCGGCAGTCCCAGCAGTTCGGAAAGCTGCTCGATAAAGCCCTGCCACCCGGCAGCCTCTCCGCTAAGCTGTATACAAGAGACTGCGGCGCTGCTCTGGCTTTCGTAATAATCGAACGAAACCCTCAACTCCATGGCTAATTCAGAAACTGCCTGGCCGAAAGCCCTGCCGAAGTCCCCCTGCTTAAGCTGAGACCCTGCCGCGAGCCCGCCGGCGACCGACGCCTGATCAAGAGAAGACGCCAGCGATATTCTCTCCATCATCTTGATGACCCCCTGGTGAAGATCACGGCTGAGTTTCAGGTTCCCGCCGTCCACAATATCCAGGTTGCTGTTTCGGTCGCCGATATTCAACAGCGCGAAAGTCTTTTTGCCGTATGCCTGCATAATGTCCGGACAGGCCGCGTTGAAAGCGTTAAAAACGGCAAGACAGTCTATATCTATGCAGTTTACCTTTATGCCGGAGCGCTCTGCCATTTCCATTCTCTGATTGACAAGCTCTTTTCGCGCCGCGGCCAGAAGCACCTGCATCTTGTTATCCGTTCCGGACTGCGAAGAAATTATCTGCGCGTCGAAATATACTTCCTCCAAAGGGAAAGGCACGTACTTGGTAGCCTCGAACTTCAAAGCCTGGAACAGCTCTTTCCTGTCCATCCGCGGCATAGTTATATAACGCATAACGACCGAGTTGGAACCGGCTATGGATAAATTGACCCCCCTTACCTCCGGAAAAGCAGAGACCGCGCGGGAAAGCGCATCCTGGACTCCGCCGTCAACTATATTTTCCCTGATCGCGCGGCATAGTCCTGCCGAAGAACCGTTAAAAACCGCCTTGACGGCCTTGACCTCCGAGGTCCCGATATCTATCCCCAGGGAACAGCGCGGTCCGCCTTTTAAAAAAGCGAATAAATCGGCCGGTTTCTTAATGTCTATCATAAGTTATAATGTTAGGATGGGGTTCATTGAAGTAAAAACTCTCCCTGTTTTAAAGGCATCTCCTTTTCCGGCGGCTCCGCATCCTTGATAGGCGCTTCCGCTGCGGCCGTGCCGGGGCCGGAGACGTAAGGCAATATCTTTTCCGTATCCGGCGCGGGGATTACGGGTGTTTGGAACTCAACGCGTTCTTCCGGATGTTCATATCTGGAGATCAAAACCACCACGATGACCGCGGATACCAGACAACAGACGATGAGAAGCGCGGCCAGCAGCTTAAAAAAAGAAAGATTTTTCATATTTCACTCCTCCTGCCACACCGGCCTACTGTCCAGGCCTGAAATGAATGAAGTAAAATTGGTCATATACGGGAAATAGGGCGGTGTAAATCCGGAAAGCATGCGGGCGTCGTAAACGAAATTCCTGCCGTAACCGGAAATGTTGCTGTCCCCGCTGAATGTCCCAAAAGGACCGTAGAAATCGGTTATCGCCCCTCCCAGAAGGGTCGCCGTGCCGCGCGGACTGCCGCTGCTGTAATTATCCACTTCAAAAACCCCGTGGGGAGCCATAACTATGCCGTGGATGGAAATGTCGTCGGGCGCGCCCGTGCCGATGCGCACGTCCCCTCCCCAGGCGAGGATCCCGAGAACGTTGGTATAGTTCTCGGCGTTCAGCGTAGGGGACGTATCGTAACGTTCGTAAGTAACGTTGTCTGTTATCACGATGTCCTGTTCGCTCGATACCGTGACCTTGCTGTTCTTTTGAACCGTCCCCGAAAAAGCGGTTATGCTGCCTTTGTTGTATATCAGGATACCTTCGTTATCCGCCCCGTCCGGGACGCCGGCGTATGTCTCTGTGCTCGCCCCGGTCTTGACCGTCGTGCTGGAAGCGGCCAGATCTACCGTTATCTCCTTGACCGTGCTCCCCTGGGTAACCGTGTAAACCGCGTTGCCGTTTAAATCCACGCGCATCGAAACGGAAGCCGAGCCGCGGATATATATGCCGCCGGTAAGAGCGCTCCCGTTGTTCGGTATGTATATCCCGTTGTTCCCGGGTTCCGGCATAGTCCCAAGGGCCTGGTTTCTAAGTTCCGACTGCGATATGGAGGATTCAAGGTTTATCTGGTCCTGGCCGCGCGAGAATCCGCTGGAGAAACTCGGCACGTCGTAAGGCGGATTGGAAGACGCGTCCAGCAGTACCGGCCAGCCGTTATTGTAATAGCGCGCCTTTGTCTGGCTTTGCGTGATCTCCTGGCTAAAGGAAGCCCCGGGACTCTGGGCAAAGCTGAAGCGTTCATTGCTGTGCACAGGCCCGTTGAACCTGGTATTGGAGGTAAACCACACCGTGGTGCCTGAAGGCGTCATATGGTGAGCCGTGAACAAAGCGAACTTCGCGAAGGTATCGCGCTGAACGCTAAGAATAAACTCTCCGCCTTTCATTACCAGCCTTTTTGCGATGACCGGGTTGGCGGCGGAAACGTATCCGCGGGAAGCGATATCGTAAGTGTAATAAAAAATGTACTTCTCCCCGCTGGAGATGTCCTCTTCCGGCGGCCGCGAGGCGCGAATAGTTATAACGGCCTCATAGCCTCCCGGGACACCGCTGTTCAGCGCCAGGGGCGTTACGGCCAAGGTCGCTTTGCCTTCGGAAACCGTGAATTTCGTTCCCGAGCTAGGGTAGGCGAAATCCCTGAAGAACCCCAGGGCGTCGCCCGTGGCTACGTAAGCGTGCAAGGCCGAAGAAGACCTGATCTGCGAAACCTGCTGTTGCAAGTCGGTCCTTATGCGCTCCCGCATTTCGGAGACGCCGTGGTTTAATCCTGCTTCCGCCAGATAAGCCGCCTGCGAAACATAGCGCGATATCTCGCCGGAAGATTTCTCGTTCACAATGCTGGAATAATACACGGCAGTGGCCACAAGGATCGCCGCGATTATAACCAAAGTAACGGCCAGCACTATCCCTTTTTTACCTTTGCCCGGCAGATCAGAAAGCATTCTCATCGCGCGTCTCCTTATATTTTCAGGGACTGCAGTCCATGCTCCATCCGTCAAAACTCTCCGGCCTCCGGCTCCTCTACCACTACTTCGGAGGATAACGACTGCTCGTAATTCCTGACCGCTATCTGTGTGGAAATAGAGAACTCTTCCCCGCTGTCCGCCGCGGTCAGAGCGACCTTGACCGAGGGGCAATTCTGAGCGACTGTGCCGCAGGTATGCGAAGAACAGCCGCTGCATCCGCCGCCGAAATTGATGCTTTCCACCGAATCGGAAACGACGGCGGCGGCTTCGACACCGCGCTTGACCAGTAAACGGCCGGGATGTTCCTCGTCCAGTTTATAGGTGACTTTAATCAAAGAGGCTATCTCCCCGTTCTCCATCTGCGGCACGTAAAAGTCTATCCGGCTTCCGGACTCGCTCACCGATATCCCATATGTGCTTCCGCCCAGCGACCACTCCGGACTGGAACCGCGCAGCGTCCTCGCCAGGTTATCTATGATCTTGCGCGCTTCCTGGCGGCAGACCAGCTTGTTCCTTCCGGTTCGCCAACTGCGGTTGGAACCCAGCAGGCCGGCGAAAGCCACGGCCAGGACCGCGCAGATTATCGCGGCCGCGACTATCAGCTCCGTTAAACCGTATCCCTTTCCGCTCTTCATAAGCTCGAAATAAAAGAGACCGCCTCGACCGGCGAATCAAGCCTGCCGTTATGGGGAGAAACATCCTCACCCGAATCAAGCCTGCCGTTAAGATTCTTGTCTTCTCCTATAATGATCTGCCCCTTGTGCCTGAAGCAGACTATCAGACGCACGCGCCTGAGAGTTTCCTTCGGGTTGGTTCTCAAGGAGTAATCGCCTACTTCAATCCGCCCGACCGCGTCTTGCGCCGGCAGACCTTCGATGCTGAAGGTAGTGCCGTCCAATGAGGGGATATCGGAGAAATTCATCAAACGGAGCTTCTCCATCTCCGTCTGGAGAGAATTATTGGCCATCAAATATTTTTCTGAGATATCGGACAAGGCGAACAAGGAAACATACATAGCCAGCATGCCGGCGAAGGCAAAGACAAGCACCGCCGAAGCGACAAGAACTTCTATAAGGCTGAAACCGCCCTCAGAACAGGACCGGGTCATCGGCACCTGCGGAGCCTCCCTTCCTGGCGCGAACCAGACCGGATTCATCCATGAAGAAAAACCTTCCCTGCAGCAACCCGAAAGCATTAGGATTGGCGTTCACGGTAAAATGATCCGAAGCCACCAGTCTATAAACGAAAGAATAGCCCTGTTTTGTTCCGCCGGCCAGCTCGGGATCGATATAAGGAGGATCGACTTTGGGCTGGGTCATATCGGCGAAGGACTCGGGGTAGTTTTTCATGTTCAGCAGGTACAACTGGCAGGCGTTATTCACCGCCCTTAGATTGCCGAGAGCGGAAGTCTCCATGCCTATTACGCGGGAACGCAGGATATTGGGGACGGCAAACGAAATCAAAACTATAACGATACTCGTGACCACCATTATTTCCATGAGAGTAAACCCTCTGCGTCTATTCATTTTTATCGCAATCCTCCGAAACAAAAAGGTTGCCCGTGGCCACGGCGAAATTCTTGGACCCGGTTATGCCGCATCTAATGGGAATTGCGGAACAGTTATAACCCGTTCTATCGAGCCTGGAACAAAAATAATTAAACCCGCTCTGCGGCGAATCCAGAAGATAATTCCGCTCTATATACGGAGGGGCCCCTTTGGTGAGCAGCGAGAAATCGCCGGGATACTGCCCTTCGTGTTCCTTGCCGTAATTCTCCAGGCCGGTGGCGATGGTTTTAAGAGTAGCCGCCGCCGCCGCGTTGTTGCGGGTAACGACCACACCTATTATCTTCTCTCCCAGAACGCTCAACAACAAACTAAGCAATCCTACGGATGTGACCAGGACCAGGAAACTCCTTCCCTTTTGGGCTACTCTTGGCATATACCTTTCCCCGCGCATGCGTAAACGATGATTACAAAAATTTTAGCATAAAATATCCATTCCGCAAGATAAAAAAGAAGCGGCGCCCCTGACCGGGGCGCCGCTTGCGACAAACGGCACTTCGCGAATAACGTTACGAACAGGCTCCGTCAGCCAGGACTCCGCCCTGGGAAACGTGGAACGTCTTGGTGCCGGACGCCGCGGAACTCGGAGCGGCCTGCACGCAATAGGCGGTGGTTGTCAGAGTACTGTAGGTATAGATATATCCCTGGACCGTCGCCCCGCTGTATGCCCTATTCAGATACGGCGGCGTGGGGCTGGTAAGCGTTCCTTCGGCTTCAGGATAAGCACCGTTATTGGCGGCGGCGTAAGTTTCCAGCGCCGTTGAGATTGTCCTTAACGTTGCTTGAGCCGCCGATTCATTGGCGGTTATTCGCGCGCGGAGAAGATTAGGGATGGCGATCGCCGCGAGCAACGCTATGATCGCTACTACTATCATGATTTCGACAAGAGTAAAACCTCTCTTCTTCATTTAAAAAGCCTCCTCTCAACGATTACGGTTTTCCGGCGGCAGACAGTAATTTTAGAACTATGAATGTCCCTGCCGTCGTCGTTCTCCCCGGAGATCCTTCGGCCGGGGAAGAACGTTACCATCGAAACTGGCCACCACCTCCTTTCATACTTCCCGGAAATGAACCGGTATTTCAATTTCGGCTGTTCTCCGGTCCCGGAAAGCGCTTTAAACAAACCTTCGCACGAGCGAACACTTTCACACTGGTGAACACCTGCCTCTCCTTTAAGGCAGGGTGTTTTTCCTTTAGCTACGCGTTGGCTAAGGTGTACCGCACGAGCGAACACTTTCACACTGGTGAACACCTGCCTCTCCTTTAAGGCAGGGTGTTTTTCCTTTAGCTACGCGTTGGCTAAGGTGTACCACACGAGCGAATACTTTCACACTGGTGAACACCTGCCTTTCCTTTAAGGCAGGGTGTTTTTCCTTTAGCTACGCGTTGGCTAAGGTGTACCACACGAGCGAATACTTTCACACTGGTGAACACCTGCCTTTCCAATAAAGCAGGGTGTTATCCACAGGGGAACACTTGCCCAATTCCCCACAAGGGCAAGGTGTTATCCACAGGGAATTAAAAAAAACCTATTCTCCCTGCGGCGCTCTACGGCCGCGCCTTTATTGAAGGCGGAGAATAGGAAAAATGCAAAATTTTTGCATAAGTAATTATACCACAATTCGATATGATTTTCAACCGCTTATTCTATCTCGAAAGAGATCATCACATTGAACGTCAGTTCGTCATAATCCAGTTCCCTGGGAAAACGGGCAAAGGGAGCGGCATTGACCACACTGCGGGAAGCGGTTTCCCGCAGATAATTGCTGGCGGTTGACCGCTCATCCAGCACTTTTACCGCCCTTAACGAGCCGTTACGGGAAACTATGAAGGAAACGAATACCCCCCCCTGGGCGGCGTGCCTGTAATTCTCGTATGCGGCCCTGCGTATTTTCTCCCGCACTCCGGCGTAATACCCCTGGTAAGTAGGATTGCCTATCCCCTCCGGAGGAAGAACGGCCGGGGGCAAAGTAACCTTTTTCTTGGCTGAAACTGCCTGGGGCTTGAACATATGCGGCCGCAAAGGCCTGTCGGTATTGCGCAGGCGTTCCAGGTACGCGGGCACAGACATTTTTTTATCCAGGACCGAACCGGTGTCGAGAACCGCCCGGTTAACGGCGGCTGTTTCTCTTGCGGGACTGCTCTTCTTCTCTTTTTTCTCCGGGAGAAAGGCGGACGGAGGAGGTTTTTTCATATAGACTATTTCCACCGGCTGCCGGGCCGGCGCGGTATTATTTAACAGAGCGGCAGGAAATCCTATGACGGAAATATGCAGCAAGGAAGAAATGGAAAGGCACGCCAGGAATATTTTATTTTCGACACTCATCTTACCTTCCCTCTGTCATCGGGACCGGCTCAATACTCTATCCCTTTTCTCGCTTTAACGCCCTTGCGAAAGTAATGCTTGACCTCGCGCACCTCGCTTACCAGATCGGCTTTCTTTATCAATGCCGCGGGCGCATTGCGCCCGGTCAAAACTATCTCGACGTCTTCCGGCGCCCGGCGCAGTATCGATAACAACTCCTCGACATCCAACAGCCCCAGCTCAAACGCCTGGTTGACCTCATCAAGAACGACCATAGCGAATTTGCCGCCCAAAACGGCTTTCCCGGCTCTGCGCAGGCCTCTTTCCGCAGATCTTATATCACCGGCTGAAGGTTTGCCGGTTATGAAACGGGAACGGCCGAATTGCTCCACGCGAACACCCGCCATTTTTTTTAGGAAAGCGGACTCGCTGGTACCCCGGCCTTTCAGGAACTGGCAGAAGAAAACGGTCTTCCCGGCTCCTGCGGCACGCAGGCACAATCCGAGCGCCGCGGTAGTCTTCCCCTTGCCGTTCCCGGTATATATATGAATCATAAATACCCCCGTATTCCGGGGACACAATACTTAATTCCGTCCCCGGTCTCTGCCGGACTTCACCCGGCAAGCACGGCTCTTCGTTTTCGCCGCCCGCTCAACGGTAGCGCAGTTGTCGCCAGATAAACCTGAAAAACCTTACGGTGTCCAACAAAGGATCTATCTGGCTCTTGGTGCCGCAGTACACCGACTTGACTGGGACTGAAAGTATCTTGCACCCCGACCTCCCCGCCGCCAAAAGCATTTCCGATTCTATCTCATAATTACTGCAGGATAAACTAAGCTTCGCCAGGGTAGAGGCGGAAATGAACCTGAAACCGCACTGGCTGTCGGGGATGCGCTGTCTGGTAAGACAGGAAAGCAGAAAAGACATGAATTTGTTGGTAAGCCACCGGGAAAGAGGCATTTCTCCCGGTCTGGCCATTCGGTTCCCCACCACAAGGTTACCGCCGGCTCCGGCGGCCGATAGTAAGGCCGGGATATCCTCCGGAAGGTGCTGTCCGTCGCCGTCCATCACTATGACACCGTCAAAATCCCCTCGTTTCACGTGAGAGAACCCTCTTATAAGAGAAGCGCCTTTCCCCTGATTAACTCGGTTGCGCAGGACCTCCGCCCCCGCCGATGCCGCCTCGTTTGAAGTCTCGTCAGAGGAACCGTCGTCTATAACCAATACCGTATAACCGCTTTTTTTGAGAGAAGAAACCAGCCAGCGTATATTCTTCTCCTCATTATACGCCGGTATGATCACGCATATCTTCACGTGTTCTCTCCTTCGTCTATCCAGTATTTCTTGAAGAAGTACCACTGTTCCGGAAAACGCCTAACCCATCTCTCTATCACCCGGTTGATTTCATACTGCATTAAACGCAGGTTATCCTCAAAGGAACCGGCAGCCGGCGGATAGATCGGCTTTTCGAACATCAAGGTAAACCTGTCATCTTCTCCCCTGATCATACATCCCGGGACGATGGCCGCCCCGGCTTTTAACGCCAGGAAAGCCGGCCCTTGAGGCAGCAGCGCTTTCTTCCCCAGAAAATCGGTTACCGCGCCTCCGTTGCGGGTGAATTCCCTGTCGCCCAGTAAAGCGACCAGGCCGTTCCCCCTCAACACTCTAAAACATTTGCGAAGCGAATTATAAAGGGGAATGACCTTGATACCCATCGTCTCCCTTTTTTCATCGAAGAAGCGGTTCACCTTAGCGTTCTTGTGGGGCAGCGCCACAGCCGACAAAGGATACCTCAGGGCGGCAAGCGTCACTCCGCCCAATTCCCAATTACCGATATGCGCGGCAAGCAGCACCCCGCCTTTGCCTCTTTCCAGGGCTTCATCCACATAATTTATGTTGCGGACGGAGATGTTCTTCTCGATAAAATTCCGGTCGAGAACCGCATACCTGAAAAAATCCACCAGATACTTGGCGAAGTTGCGGAACACCATTTTTCTGATACGGCGTATTTCTCTTCGGCTTTTTTCCGGAAAGACAGCCGTCAGATTCATAGCCACGGCCTTTCTGTCGGCTCCGGAAAACAAAAGGTGCAGGTCGGAAATAAACACGGCCAGGCCATATACGGCCTTCAACGGCAGTCTTAACGCTATGAACTGTCCTGTCCGGTATAAAAGATAAAAAAACATCAGCGCTTCATTCTCCGGAGGTATCCTTTTCGGCCGCAACGCGGGCCGCGAAGAAAAAAGAATAACGGATCCTGATTCATGAACAGCCCCCTGCCTTTCTGCCGCCGCGGAGCTCCGGACTGATCCGTTTGCCGCAAATTCCCAGCAGAAAAGCGGCTGTATCCATACTTGCGGACGGTTTGCCGATACGCCTGGCGTTGACCGACAACTCTTTCAGCCGTTCCCTGCTGGAGACGACCGCGTTTATGCACTCTCCCGCGGAATCCGCGTCGCTTATTCTTATCGCGGCCTTTTCCTTAAGAAGATAATCGGTATTGCTCGTTTCCTGTCCGGGGATAGGCTTGATTATGGCCATCGGCAGTCCCATCGAAAGCGCTTCTGAAGTGGTTATTCCTCCCGGTTTGCTCACCACCAGATCGCAGACGGACATCAATTCATTGACGTTATCAACGAACCCGAGGACTGACGTTTTATGTTTCAATGACGCCTTCAACGCCTGAAGTTTATGGAACAACTTCCGGTTTGTCCCCGTGACGGCGATTATCTGAAAATCACTCCCCAGCGCGCGGTCGAGTGAAATGACGGCGCTTTCTATCGGCCCCAGCCCCTGCCCTCCGCCCATGACAAGGATGTTCTTGCCTCCGGGGTTGAGACCGTAACGCGATAACACGGATTGCCTATCCACAGGCAGGGAGAATTTCGGATCGAAAGGTATGCCGAACTGCCGTATCTTCGCGGCGGGAACGCCCCGCGCGCACAATCTGGAGTCCACTTCGGAGGAAGGTGTTATGTAAAAGTCGATGCCGTCATGGACCCAATACAGATGCGGCACAAAATCGGTAAGCACCGCCACCAGCGGGACGTCATAACCATAACGCAGTTTGTAATCGGCGGTCATACCGCAGGGAAAAGCCTGGCTGCAAACGATGACGTCCGGCCGGAAAGAATCGAACAACTTCCGCAATTTACGGGAATTCATCCGGTAAAAAAGATCCTGCATCCAGGTCACGTTTCCGGCCACGCCGTCATTATCGTAAAGATAATCCCAAAGACAGGGGAATCGTTTTATGACTCCCATATATAAGCGGTTGACCACTTTTTCGGCTACGGGATTCGTATAATGAAAAGCGTTTAAGCTAAGTATCTCCACCCCGGGGTCCGTAAGCCTCAAGGCTTTTTCTATGGCCGCCGCGGCGCTGCGGTGCCCGGATACTTTGGAAATATACATTAAGAGGATTCGCTTCGAAGGCATAAAAATACTCCTGGTCCGAACGATTGCTATGATTATAGCATTAAAACATTTTTTATCAACCCTCTTCCGGGGACACAATACTTAATTCTCATCATCTAACCTTAAGTATTGTCTCCCACATTGGGGCATTCTCCATCACGTTTAAGAAAGAAGTGGACAAAAATACCCGTAAGAGTAAAATATTTAAAACTGTATATACCGGCCGCAAGGTATGAATACGGATTGATTAAAACAGATGGAGCCAGTCAAATGAAAAATAACACAGCCGCCAGATCCGGATACTCCCTGTCCGCAGACGGAAAATTCTCTATACGAAATTATAATCTTTCCAGGCCGTTCGCGAGCTTCTTCCCCGGCATTGCGGGCAAATACGGCATACCTATGTGGGTATTTTATGTCAACCGCGGGCAGGGTATCTCCAGTTTCGGGATAAAAGACAAAGACCACCCCATACTGGAGTTCTATCCCGCAAATAAAGCCTGGCAGACCACCCCGCTGCAAGGTTTCAGGACTTTCCTGAAGATATCCGCCGGCGGCTCCGGCAAAACGTATTTTTATGAACCGTTCAGCCGAAATACGAAAAGAATATCCTCCGGCATGGAGATCACTCCGGCGGGACTGAAGATCGTGGAGACCAACGATGAGGCCGGTATAACGGTATCGGTGGACTATTTCACCGTTCCCAACGACAACTACGCCGGGCTTGTCAGGACGGTAACCATCTCCAATGTCTCGGGAGGAAGAAAAAAACTGCAGATACTCGACGGCCTTCCGCAGATTGTGCCGTTCGGGACGAATAACTTCTTCTTAAAAAAAATGTCCCGCACTATCGAAGCCTGGATGACGGTCGAGAATACGGAAAACGGCGCCCCCTTCTATAAATTGTCGGTGGACCCTGCGGATAGGCCGGAAGTCGTGCGCATCGACGCCGGAAATTTCTTTCTCCCATTCTCAAAAAACGGAATATTAAAATCCATAGTCGATCCTGAAGCGATATTCGGGCACATCACCGATTTTTCCGTGCCTTTCAATTTTCTCAAGACCGCCAACTTCGCTTTCCCCGCGAAGCAGTCTCTGCGCAATAAAATTCCTTCCGCCTTTTGCCTGCTGGACGCCCGCCTCGGGAAAGGCGAAAAGGCCGTCTTTTGCTCGATATTCGGCAATATGCGCATCAAACAAAAGTTGAACGGCGAATTAAAACGGCTGGCTTCCGTGGATTATATCGCTAAAAAAGCCCGTGAAAACGCTGGCCTGATCGAAGGGCTTATGCGCGATATCCGCACCGAGAGCGCCTCGCGCGCTCTTGACCTCTACGCCGGACAGACTTATCTCGATAACATCATGCGCGGAGGCTATCCCCTGGTGTTCAAGGCCGGTAAAGAGAACGCGGTGTTCTATCTCTATTCCCGCAAACACGGCGACCTCGAACGCGATTACAACCGTTTTCAGCTCCAGCCTTCCTACTATTCCCAGGGCAACGGCAACTACCGCGACGTCAACCAGAACCGGCGCTGCGACGTGTGGTTCAACCCGCGGGTCGGCGCCGAGAACATAATCTCTTTTTTCAATCTCATCCAGGCCGACGGATACAACCCTCTGGTGGTAAAAGGCGTTTCCTTTGTTTTGGAAGACCGCGCCGGTCTGCAAAAATCCCTCGAAGGAAAAATAGCGGAAGAAAAAATGGGCGGGCTCCTTCTCCTGCTGGAAAAGCCTTTCTCTCCGGGAGAGCTGATATTCTTCCTGGAGGACAACGGGATCGCCGCAGGGCTCGAGCATGACGAATTCCTCGGGCTCGTGCTTTCCTTTTGCGGCTGCATATACGAGGCCGAACACGGAGAAGGATTCTGGAGCGACCACTGGACATACAACCTGGATCTGCTGGAATCATACGCCGCGATATTCCCGGACAAGATGAACGAACTGCTCTTCCGGAAAAAAATATTCACCTTTTTCGACAACGCCGAATCCGTTAACCCCCGCGGGGATAAATACATACTTTATAACGGACAGCCGCGCCAACTGCATTCGGTCTCGGTGGACGCGGAGAAGAAAGAACTCATTGCTTCCCGCAAACAGTCCCCTTCCATTGCCAGGGCCGCGCACGGTAAAGGAGAGATATACCGGACGACGCTTATCGCAAAACTTCTTTTATTAGGCGCCAACAAGCTCTGCTCACTTGACCCTAACGGCTGCGGTATCGAAATGGAGGCGAATAAGCCTAACTGGTTCGACGCTCTAAACGGGCTCCCGGCGCTTTTCGGTTCCTCTTCCTGCGAAACATTCGAACTAAAAAGGCTCTTCGTCTATATGGCCGAAGCGATGAAAAAAAACGATATGCCCGAGATCGAGTTGGCGGAAGAAACGGTATTTTTACTGAGGAAATGCACGGCTCTGCTTGAAGAATGGGAAAAAGACGGAGACGATATGCGTTTTTGGGACGCGAGCGCGTCTTTGAAAGAAGAATACCGCAGGCTCACCCGCCTGGGATTCAACGGGAGGGAAGAAAAACTGGCTGCCGGTGAAATAAACGCCTTTCTTTCCGCCGGGCTCAAAAAAATAACCGCTGCCCTCGACAAGGCTTTCGACCGTGAATCCGGCACTTATTTTTCCTATTTCATCAATAAACCGGAAGAATACGAAGTCCACGGGGTAAAGAACATCAAACCGCTCCGGTTCTCCGCCAGGCCGCTCCCTTTGTTTTTAGAAGGCGAGATGCACGCTCTGCGGACATGCGAAGACGCCGCTAAGGCAAAACAGTTGTATTCGGCGGTCAGAAAAAGCGCCCTTTACGACAAAAAACTGAAAATGTACAAAGTCACGGAATCACTCGCCGGTATGCCGGAAGAAATAGGCAGATGCAGGGTCTTCACACCGGGCTGGCTGGAGAACGAATCCATCTGGCTGCATATGGAATACAAATACCTTCTTGAGATACTGCGCAGCGGATTGCATAAGGAGTTTTACGAGGAATTCAAAAACCTGCTTATTCCTTACCAGCGCCCGGAGCGTTACGGAAGGAATATACTGGAAAACTCGTCATTCCTGGTAAGCAGCGCCTTTCCGGACGAGAAACTCCACGGCAACGGCTACGTCGCCAGGCTTTCCGGCTCAACCGCGGAATTCATCCATATCTGGACACTGATGAATATAGGGGCAAAACCGTTCTTCCTGAATGAAAACAATGAACTGAACCTTAAGTTTGAACCTGTTCTGGCCTCCTGGCTCTTCAAACCGGTCAAACGCGGCGCGCGCTATCACCTGCCGGAATTGAAGGCCGACGCGATCTACGGCTTCAATTTCCTGGGCGGGACCTGGGTAGTTTATCATAATCCCGGCAAAAAGGACACTTTCGGCGCAAAGGGCGTGAAACCGGCCTCGATATCGCTGCTCGACAAGCAAGGCGCCAGCCGGAGAATTGATTCGCCGGTCATACCCTCCCCGCTGGCGGAAGACATACGGCAGGGAAAAATGGAACGCATAGACATAATCCTCGCCTGAGCTCCTGAATTAAGTATTGTGTCCCCGGAATTCGGCCTACCCGCACAGTTCCTGCGACAGGTTCTCCACTCTGTAAGTGGGGCGTTTATAAATGGAACTCCCCGCTATCTGCAGCAATATTCCCACGGTTAAAGGGTCGGCCTCCCGCCATCCGGAGCGGACTTTAGTTCTCACTTCACCCTTGTTGATATAAAACAGCCTCGCCCTTCCCGATATGTCGCGGCAGGAAAGGAACATTATCTGTTCCGCCTCCGAAACACGGGAAACCGCGATATACCGCACTCTCATATCGCGCATTTTTCTCACCTCCTTTTTCAAATAGTATATTTCTTCCGTTAAGGCAGCAACGCCTGTGCCTGCATCTGTCAACGCAGACTTACATGTCAACGTCACCGCAATCGTTGTAGTGATATTTAATCCCTAAAATTCTCCCGTCTCCACCGATTAGTATTTCCACACTGTTTGTAATGCCGGCCCTAACACATGCCCGGCTTCGTCGCGAAAAACATTGCGGAACATGCCGGCGATATTGTCGGCGCCGCATCCGCCTTCCGCCTCGCTGCAAATGCTGAAGATTATTGAACCGCCTTTCTCCAGTATCCTGATCCAGGATATTCAGGACATTTATGTTATATGTGCTGAGAGTGTTGCCCTCCCCGATCCATCACAGCGCCCAGGCCACCCTGATTTCCGTGTCAGTGCAAAACCGGCACTTCCGCCGGTTCGCTTTTAGAGCCTTCCCGGCAATTCTTTCCTACTCCCGACATTGTATAAAGCACCCGGTAACCGTTGTCGACCAATGAAGCGATCATCTCCTTATCTTTATTGATTATGTCCTCTTCTCTCCATCCTCCCCAGTAAGTTGAGGATATCACCACCGCCAGCGGTCTGCCGTCGGCTTTGAATCCAGCGCTATGGCTTTGTCCAAGCTGGTGATGGCCGTCTGATATTTGCCTGAATCCACAAGCACAGTCCCTTTGTTGGTCCACGGATCATCATTACGCGCATCGGCCGCTATGGCCTGGTTAAATCCGGTGAACGAACCGCTGTCCGGCAACGCGTGGTACGTCTCAACTACAGTATCCAGGTAATAGCCGAAATTGACAGCGGCCACCCGAGTTTCTCCCCCTTCCCCAGAAACGGAAACCGTCGGAACAGAACTAATTTGAGACGGGGCATAGACATCGCAACCACAGACACGGTAGAGCATATTAGCCAGGTTGGCCTGCTCTTCCCTGCCTTTTCCTGTGCTGCAGCTTTCAAGGATAACGTCATTCTTCACGTCATCCTTTAAAAAAGCGATCTGCACTTCGTCAGCCAGCCCCAGATAATCGTCGTCGGAGTTCCCCTCACCCCAATAAAGGCCTGTCTGCAAACCATGACCTCCCAGTAATAACAAAGAGGACTGCTCATCCTTGGTCGCATCTTCGATATACTCAAAAGCCTGATCCTCGTTGTCGGTTTCGTAATACATCACACGGTAAGTGCCGCGGATATCGGCATACGCGGGAAATGAATCGAAGACATGATTCCAGTCTGTGGTGGGCATGATCACCACAGCCAGAGGCCGCTCATCAGACCGGGCGGCGAATCTGTCGTTCAGGGCTTCTTTCAGCCAGGACGCGGAGGTATCCTTATCCCGGGTATCCGGCATCAAACGGCCCAAATGCATCCACCCCGATGAAGACATCAGGGTATCGCTTACCTCATCTTTGCCGTATTCTCCAGCTAATTCATCCAGTATACCGATGAAATCACCAATCCCCAATATGGCAACCGCGGTGAGAAAAGAAGAAAAACCAGATGCGTTTTCCCCGTATGCGGCGGCGAATTTATCCCTCCCGAACCAATCCGCGACCAGCTCCACCGCTTCTTTTCCCAAAAAATCCACCAGCCTGAGGGAAGAGATCACTCCGGAAGGATCATGTTCAAAAGCGTTCAAGACACCTTTTTTTCCGGTCAGACCAGACAAAACAGAGTAAGCTTCCCGCACTGCCAGTTCCGCCGATTCGGCTTCGTTAAGGGCCGCAATAAAGCTATAAGGATTATTCTCAAAAGCTTCCGTCACTTTGTCGCTTCCGAACATGCTATTTAACATTTCCATGGATGCACGGCACCCCTCGATGTCTTTCAGGGTTAGTGCGCCGGACGACAGACACAATATCACGGAATACGGGGAATCCTCAAAGGTTCTCACTACGGTATCCTTGCCTATCAACGCACACAGATTCTGCATGCATACGCCTTGATTTTTCCGTGTATATTGTTCGGATGAATTCTGGTTGAGCATATACAATCCATACATCAAACCTTCGGGATCGCTGATGAATGCCTTGATTACCGCGTCCCGGTCACCGACGATACCCGCGAGATAATTCACGGCGTTCTTCAGGTCTTTCTCGGAACCTATAGCGGAAACCATATCCAGCGCAGATATCAGGCCTGCCGGGTCCTCTTTAAAAACCTGATTGAGCGCGTCCTCCGTGAACAAATCAGATGAGGACAATACGGAGACGCCGCTCTTGAAATCTGCCAACCCGTCTTTTCCGCCGTACCTGATGCTGTTTACCAGCGTTGAGAAACCCAGGGGCTGCTCCGCGAATGCCGCCGAGACCGCCTCTTTGCCGAACAGCCCGGACAAGCCGGTGATTACCGTGCTGCAGTTCGCGCAATCCGCGCCGCATTTAACGTACATATTTCCCAGCGCAGTCACAAAATTGACCGGGGATTTCACAAAAGCGGCAGTAACGTTCTCCTTCCCGAATGTCCCGTTCAGCCCGGAGACGTAATTCGTAAAACTGTCGGCACCCATGGTATTCACATTCTGCAGAAAAGCGGCGAATCCATACGGGTCCTGCCCCATGGCAACGATAACTTTGTCCCCCCCGAACATCCCGTTCAATGTCTTAAGGCTCACCGCGCCTTTAGCCTGTAATCCGCGCTCCACCGCTGCGTAACCATCTATTGAATCAGACCGGCTTTTGCCGCCTTCGAAAGTGGTGTCGGTAAACATATAGAATGAGGGGGTATTCTTGAACAGTGAGGTTTGCGAGGATTGGATGAGGGTAATTTCCCTTTCCACCTGCAATTTCGCTGTTTCTGAATCGGAAGGCACCAGCACCGCTCCAGCCCAGGCGCTCTGCATCTGCTCCTGCGACCAGGTCTTATAATCACCGTCTTTATATCCGTATCCCACGCCTTTTTCCATTACCACCGCGTTCAACATATCCTCATTTTCTTTCAGAAGGGCGATTGATCCTTCCGGCAGGTCGTTGATCGCGGTCTCAGCCGGGACTTCCGCGTATTTATAGGGCTTGCCTTGTTCATCAAGAGTCATCAACATACCCGAGATCATAGTGCCGGAATCCTGATTATATCCTAGATGATCGGTCAGCTTATCCATGGCCGCTTCATCTTTCACATCCGTACCCAGGATCCTGGCCACCGCCCCCACCGAGCAGCCATATTTATCATTGCCTCCTACCTGTTGCGTACGCACATCTTCCGCTGGTGCATTGGACTTGGAGTCTTTATTTTGGTCTAATATCTTTATTCCGAATTCTTCAGCGGCTTTTTCAGCCTGCAGGTGGGCTTGTTTATGGTCTTCCTCGGCAGGATTTACGATGCCGGAGAGGATATCCGACTCCGCTTCTTCGTGGTATAAAACATCGGCCAGAAACGCGCTGTCATTATCGAATACCGCGTTGTTAAGCCAAAGGTAGCCTTCATACACGCAGGCAGTGAATTCCTCAAGCGGCGTGCCGGTGACTATCTGCACTTTGCTTAGATCAAGGTCGAAAGTGGTGCCGGCCAGTTCGGCGTAAACCGGCGCCACAACGGTCTGCGCGGCAGTCTCCAGCGCTTTCTGCTGCTCTGCCGTAGGCAGAGCAGCCTTACCGGCAGTCCTCACCCCTTGCGCGCCGTCAATGAACTCCGCGATCTCAGATTGAGTCCAGCCGTCGTGGGAGACCGCCCTCACGCTGCCGCTGAAATACGCCTCGTTGTCCTCAGTATGGCTGGTAGTCCCGGTTACCTCGCCTTTTGCGTCGAAATAAGTCTCGCTATATAAATATGAACTGTCGTTGTCGTAAAATATCGACCCCG
>Ga0302253_1001025_pt1 | contig 18733 bp, 20 predicted proteins | sample AAG_RA_Trp_MG_FD_193537 | JGI IMG/M metagenome (GOLD analysis project Ga0302253, IMG submission 193537) | Enriched activated sludge microbial communities from anaerobic digester in WTTP, New Holstein, Wisconsin, United States - AAG_RA_Trp | ecosystem: Engineered > Bioreactor > Anaerobic >...
CAGTACCGCCTACCAAGAATAAATCCGAAAGGATTTCAATATAATGTGTTTCCCAGTCATGGGGCGGTTTTTTGAATCGCCCCATTTTTTTATTGGGTCATTCATGAATTTTCCTGGCCTACAGGTTTTCAAACCCGCTAAAGGTATTGAAGAGATGCATCTTCTTCAAGTAACTAATATTATTATACTATATGATAATACCGTCTTCCTCAAGAACACATCAAACAAGAGGAAACAATCCCTCTGCATCCGTAATTTTACGGCACGAATTATTTTACGTTATAAATAACGGGGGTGTATAAACATAAAGGGTGATGTATTTCTGAGATGCAGGCCAATCTGAGAATTGATATCTCAAAAAATATTCTCATTAATCAACTTGTAACTTATAACCTACGCCGTATACAGAATATATGATTTCCTGATCCGGGATTAAAGAAGCCAGCTTTTTTCTCAGATTTTTAACATGGGTGTCTACGGTACGATCATACCCTTCGAAATCATACCCCTGCACATACGCAATAAGTTCCTTGCGCGGGAAAACCCGTTTCGGACGACTGAGCATCACTTTCAAAAGTCCGAATTCAATCGGTGTTAGCTTCAATTCATGTTGGTTAACCATAACTTGATGAGTACCTTCATCAAGTTCGATGGGTCCCGCTTTAATTTTTTTCTCGTCAGCATAGCAATTCAACCTTCTAACAATGGCTTTAACACGAGCCACAATTTCGCGAGGGCTGAAAGGTTTGCAGACATAATCATCGGCCCCCACTTCCAAGCCGACGATTCTGTCGATCTCCTCGACCCGAGCGGTAATCATGATAATCGGCACGGTGGAAAAACTTCGTATCTGGCGGCATACTTCAACACCATCAACAACGGGCAGCATGATATCGAGGAGAATGACATCCGGTGTATAACGTCTGACAAAGGGTACAACCGCATCTCCTCTATCCAGACAAGATATGAAAAAACCGGCGTCCTTAAGATAGTCTTTCAACAACTGCTGAATTTTAATCTCGTCTTCTACAATGAGCACATGTAATGTCGGCATGGTCCGTTTTCTTCACATTATATTCTGGCAATGGGAAACATTATTTTAATCTGCAAGCCACCCAACGACGAGTTTGTTGCAGTAATACGCCCCCCTGAATTTTCGATAATGGCTTGACAAATAGCCAAGCCGAGACCGCTGCCTCCTTTGGTGCGAGTCCGTGAACTGTCTACGCGATAAAGTCGCTCAAAAATAAAGGGCAGAGATGAATCGGCCACACCGGGTGCTGAATCTTCAATAATTATATTGAGGAAGTCCTTATTAACCACATGTTGAATTCTCATTTTTCCAGGAGGATCTGTGTAACGAAGAGTGTTTTCAAAAATATTCGTAAAAACCTGTGCCAAGCGCTCGGCATCGCCCATTATTTTGAGGTTTGAATCATGAGGAAGCTCATCGATAATTTCTATTCCGTTTTCGGAAAATCGGTTTTGAAAGGCTCCCAAAACATCGACAGCGATACGCAATATATCCACCGGCTTTTTCTCCATCGTCATGGTCTCACTTTCGATGATCGTCAGAGAGTGCAGGTCATTGACTATCTTTGTTAAAAGCAGTACTTCAGTATGGATAGACTCCAAAGTTTCTTTTCGCATGTCCCGGACACCGTCCAGAACCGCTTCCACTTCACCCCGCAATACGGCAAGCGGCGTTCGGAGTTCATGCGATATATCCGATATCCATTGACGACGCATATACTCATACCGTTCCAGTGTATTGGCCATCTTGTTGAAATCGTCAGCCAGTTCTCCGAGCTCATCCGATGAACGGGCATCAATTCGAGTTTCAAATCTCCGGGAGGCCAAGGCGTGTGCACCATGAGAGATTTGCTGTATGGGTTGAAGCAGGTGCCGAGAAAGCAAGAATGCTGCAAGCGCCGCTAATATCAAAATGCCAAAGCCAACAAAAATCAATCTCTTAATTTGCTGAGACACAAAATGGATTCTCAAAGGGTCTTCCGACAGGTTCGGCCTGCGGAACCCTAACCAGCCTATTGTTTTCGTATCGGAAATAATCTCGACCAGCTCCAGACCATTGCTCGGAAATGGCATGCCGGCAACAATCTGTTTTTGCTCGTCAAATAGAGTGAGTCTGTGTAAAATTTGCGGGTAAGGTATCGCCGGTAGTTGCAATGGTGCGGGGCCCATTTTATCAAAGCCTCGTTCATCCCGATGCATATTGTTATCATGAGGCGGAGGAAACGGCGGGAAGAAGTCAGCTTTTTTCTGACTCATGGCAACGATCCGTTCCCATAAACGCGGATCATGCTTGAGTTGATCCCATCCATGATGGCTGACATACTCGACTTTCAAAAGGCCGATCAAATTTTCCAAACGTTCCATTTGAACTTTGGTCAAATAATTCGCAAAATCCCTTGAGGCCAGGTAAGGCATGATCACAACAAGAACCAAAACGATGATAATGCTGGTCAGCATAGACGTGGCAAAGAGTTTGTGAACGAGTTTCACACGCACCTCCGATTGAAAAGCAATCCGTGATGTCAATAAGAACAATACCGAAAACTTGTCAATCAGATTCAGCCGAACATGCAAATTTCACATAATTTCTTCACATTTGTCTCACATTTAAAGAGTATTAGTTGCTCAAGAATACCTGCATCGCGTTAAAAAGTGATGTGGTGTTTTCAGGCAACTGGCGGAATGTGCAACATGCTTTTTCATAGTACGGCAGATATACTTGCGGCTAAGAAATATTGTGTAGCCGTATATTTATGCAGAAAAGAGGTTTTCTCATGGGGAAACGCAAGCTTTATGACGGTACATTCAAAGCAAAGGTAGTTTTAGAATATATTGAAGGTAAAAATAGTTTATCAGATCTGGCTGAAAAATACAACCTGCATCCCAACCAAATAAAAAACTGGAAATCTTTTTTCTTCAAGCAGGCCTGTGTCATTTTTGACGATAGAAGATTTAACAAAGCCAGAGGCGCCCACCTGAATTGATAACTCGAGAATTTATTTTCGACAAAATTGTCTTAGCGTTCAATCCAATGTTTATTTTCTCTTTTTTCCCCTTTCCGAGCAGGAGTGGATTTGTTCATCGCCGCTGCAAAGGAGCTGGAACAGGAGTTTTATGGCAAAGAGGTGAAAAAAGATTTTCTCGTGCAGGATTAAAGAGCTGATGATTAAATTACAAAGGAAAAGAAGTGTTTTTTGATAATTATACCCCTGGAAAATCGATTCTTATCATCAGACTTTTAATCAAATGATACATTGATAAACCTATGCTTTTACACCCCCCCAATAATAATTCTTGACATATTCAAACAATCATTTCAAATGATCATTAGAATTTAAATGGAGGTGATATGAAGACGCTAAGAGAAAATGCTTCAAGAACTCGTAAAAGTTTATTTGATGCGGCGAGTGAGGTTTTCGCGAACAAAGGCTACCGCGACGCAACCATTGCGGAAATCTGCAAACGTGCCGGAACAAACATTGCCGCCGTTAATTATCACTTCCGAAATAAGGAAACCCTTTATATCGAGACATGGCGCCAGGCCTTTAGAGAATCTATCAAAGCCCATCCACCCGATGGCGGCGCCAGTGCTGATGATCCTCCGGAAGAGCGCCTGCAAGCCCACGTAGTGGCTACTATCCGGAGAATGGCGAATAAAAACAACAAAGAATTCTGGTTCTTACAGAGAGAATTTGCCAATCCAACCGGCCTACTGGATGAAGTCCTCAAGGAAGAGATTGAACCTCTTCAAATGAGGACGGCTGGTCTGGTTCGTGAGTTACTTGGACCACTGGCTACGGATATGGAGGTTCGACTTTGTGAAATAAGCATTATCAGTCAGTGCATCAACCCTATGGTTGCCGGAAGGCCGCCGGAAGACAAGCATGTCAGTAAGGAAGGTCCCCCAAAAATAAGCGATATCGAAGCCTATGCATATCATGTTGCGAAATTCTCACTGGCGGGAATCCGTGAAATTCGAAGGAATCTGACGGGAATGAGCAATGATGTTCTATAAAGAAAAGTCAGGAAAGAAGAACCGGGATTATAAATGAATTTTTTGAATAAGAGCGTCGACATTCGAAAAGTATTTTGTTTTTTCATGACACTTCTGATCCTGAATGTGATCGGGTGTATCAAAGTGGGCCCCGACTATGTCCGTCCCGAGGTGCCGGTATACCAGGACTGGCATATCCAATTCGACGGCCAGCCTGCATCAAAAGAAATGGAAGCGAAGACCTTGGCTATGTGGTGGACCACACTCAATGATCCAAAACTATCTGAGTTAATAGAACGGGCAGCAACAGGTAATCTTGATCTTAAACAGGCAAAAGTAAGGGTTCGTGAAGCACGGGCCCTGCGTGGTGTTGCCAAAGCCGATCTCTTTCCGACAATAGACGCCACAGGCAATGCCAGCCGCAACAAAAGCAGCGAAGAAGCCGGCAGTGGTGCAACGACTAATCTGAATAACATAGGTCTTGATGCCGCTTGGGAGTTGGATATTTTTGGTGGTGTTCGTCGTTCTGTCGAAGCCGCAGAAGCAAATATTCAGGCAAGCCAGGAGGATTGGCGCGATGTCCTCGTCTCTCTATTGGCCGAAGTGGCTCTAAACTATATGGATGTTCGAACATACCAGGTTCGACTTACCGTGGCTGAAGATAATCTCAAATCACAAAGCGAGACATACCAGTTGACCCAATGGCGCAATGAGGCAGGCTTGAGTGACGAGGTTGCAGTTCAGCAGGCCCGATACAATCTTGAAAACACGCGTTCTCAGATCCCGGTTCTTCGAACCGGTCTGGAGGCGGCCTTGAATCGTATCGCGGTGCTCCTGGGAGAAAAACCGGGCAAGGTTCATGTTGAACTAGCACAACAAGAGGCCATACCTGTTACACCTCCGAATGCGTTAGTGGGTGTGCCGGCAGATATTTTGCGCCGCAGGCCTGATATCAGAAAAGCGGAACGCGATCTGGCGGCGCAGACGGCAAAGGTTGGTGTTGCAATATCCGATCTCTATCCCAAGCTTAGACTGAATGGTTCTATTGGACTAGAGGCGCTTTCTACCGGCTATCTTTTTTCTTCAGGCAGCAGATTCAATAGTTTTGGCCCCAGCATCAGTCTGCCGATTTTCGCCGGCGGTGCAATCCGCCAAAATATTGAAGTGCAGTCAGCTTTGCAGGAACAATATCTGATCGCTTATGAGACTGCTATTCTCAATGCATTGGAGGAGGTAGAAAATGCGCTCATCGCTTATAAGGAGGAGCAACAACGAAGACAGGCATTGATTGATGCAACACAGGCCGCCGAGAAGTCGGCAGAGTTGGCCCGGCTCCAGTATGAAGCAGGTCTGACAGATTTCACGGACGTCCTGGAAGCTCAGCGCTCTCAATTGTCATTTCAGGAACAACTGGTCCAGAGCTGCGGGAACATCACCGCAGATCTGATACGTCTTTATAAGGCATTGGGTGGAGGATGGACATCTCCCCCGGTCGACATGTAAAAAAGGCTCTTATCAACGGGGATCATTAATGAATGCAAATTTAAACGATACTTCCAACATTGCCAGGACTCTAGAGATTGACTCATCACCAGGCAAAAAAATAATTTCCAAGCGATGGTGGTTCATTGCGGCGATTTTATTGATATTAATTATATTTATTTCTCTCATTTGGGGTAAATGGTCAGATTCTTCCGTTGCGGTTCAATACAAGACCGAGGAAGTTAAACGCGGAAATTTGACTGTAATCGTTACGGCTACAGGTACGCTGCAACCGACAAACGAAGTTGATGTAGGCAGTGAACTTTCCGGCATCATTAAAACCGTTGAAGTGGATTATAACGATAAAGTAAAAGTCGGCCAAATCTTGGCAAAGCTGGACACCTCAAAACTGGAAGCGCAGGTCACTCAATCGAGAGCCACTTTGGAATCGGCAAAGGCCAAGGTCTTGCAGGCACAAGCCACGGTCAGTGAAACCCGCAGTAAACTTTCCCAGTTCCGTAGAGTGCAAGAGTTAAGCAACAACAGGGTCCCGTCTCAAACAGAGATAGATGCGGCTGAAGCCGCACTTGCACGCGCACTTGCTGATGAGGCCAGTGCCAGAGCGACTGTTTCCCAGTCCCAAGCCACGCTTGATGCGAATTTGACAGATCTGTCCAAAGCGGTCATCCAGTCACCGGTGAATGGCATTGTTCTCAATCGAAGTGTTGAACCGGGTCAAACGGTAGCTGCGTCTTTTGAAACACCCGTGCTGTTCAAACTGGCCGAGGATTTAACAAAGATGGAACTTCATGTCGATGTCGATGAGGCTGACGTGGGACATATTCAGGAAGGCCAAAAAGCAACTTTCAGCGTTGCCGCCTACCCTAGTCGCGTTTTCGCAGCCCGGATTGTTCAGGCAAGGTATGGTTCTTCAACGACTTCAGGCGTCGTGACATATGAAACCGTGCTAAAGGTCGACAACGCAGATTTGTCCCTGAGACCGGGAATGACTGCTACCGCAGATATCACCGTTAAGAATATCGATAATGCTATTTTGATACCCAGTGCGGCTCTTCGATTCACGCCTGCAGCTCAGGAAGAAAAGAAGGCTTCCTCTGGTTTGTTGGGAGCAATACTCCCACACCCACCGAGCGGCGGTGCACAGCAGCGCAATAATGATATCGGCAAAAACACAAAACGTATCTGGTTGTTAAAAGACGGGAAGCTATCTGATGTTACTGTCGTGATTGGGTCGGCTAATGGCGGCAAGACCGAAATTTTGTCCGGCAATATTCAACCTGGAATGATGGTAGTGGTGGATACCATCAGCTCTGAGAAATGACGATGATTGAACGAGGGGAAACCGACAACCAGCCCTTGATCGAACTGCGGGGGATTACGAAAGTTTACGGCACGGGCCAGGCAGCCATGCATGCACTGCGAGGAATTGATCTTCGTATCGACAAAAGCGAGTTTGTGGCCGTTATGGGGCCAAGCGGCTCTGGGAAATCAACGTGCATGAATATCTTAGGCTGTTTGGATACGGCAACAGCGGGTGATTATATGTTCGAGAGCATCGAAGTTGGCAAACTCACCCGTAATCAACGCACCAGGTTGCGTCGTTTCTACCTCGGTTTCGTCTTTCAAGGGTTCAATCTCTTGAACCGTACCTCGGCACTCGAAAACGTGGAGCTCCCCTTGATTTATCGCAGTGTTCCTTTTCATGAACGGCGAAAGCTTGCCCTTCAGTCCCTGGAGACAGTGGGACTTAACGGATGGGAATCCCATACACCTGGTGAACTTTCAGGAGGCCAACAACAGCGGGTCGCAATTGCCCGTGCTATCGTGACCAGGCCTACCGTATTATTTGCCGATGAACCAACCGGCAATCTGGATACGGCTCGAAGCCATGAAATCATGGATTTAATCACAAATCTGAATCGCAACCAGGGAGTCACTGTCGTCATGGTCACGCATGAACGGGATATGGCGGCCTATGCAAAACGCGTTATTCACTTTTTGGATGGTCTTGTTGAATCAGATAAACTGAATGGAGGCGGAAAATAATGTTGTGGAATACTCTCCTCCTGGCAATCCGTGAAATCCGGCGCAATGTGATGCGCTCATTTCTGACCATTCTTGGAATCGTCATTGGTGTTGCCGCAGTGATTATCATGGTGACCATCGGGGGAGGTGCTACCCTGCAGGTCAAACAACAGATTGCCAGCATGGGTAGCAATCTTCTTATGGTCACACCAGGGAAAAGACTGGGACCGGGCCAGTCTACCAGTAATATTCCTTTCAAAATAACGGACGCCGAGGCCATTGCCCGGGATGTCAACTCCATAAAAGCCGTGGCACCTGTATCCACTCAATCCATTAAGGCCATCTTCGGCAATCAAAACTGGTCAACTCAGGTTACAGGAAGCAATAATGAGTATCTTCAGGTGACAAACCGATCTATCCGATCGGGCAGGCTATTCACCGACAGCGAATCGCGTGGCGGTGCCGCAGTCTGTATTGTGGGAGAAACAGTTGTCAAAAAACTCTTCGGTGGACAGGAAATCTTGGGGGAAAAGATCAGGCTGCAAAAACTTTCGTGTGAAGTAATCGGTATTTTGGTAGGCAAAGGACAGAGTACCATGGGCTCCGACCAGGACGATATCGTCGTTATTCCCCTCTCTACCTATCAGAGGCGTATTGCAGGGAATCAGGATGTCGGCATGATTCAGCTTTCCGTCCATGAAAACATCGAAACGGAAAAAGTCAAACAGGCTATCGTCCATTTACTGCGGGAGCGCCGCCATCTCTCGCCCAGTGATGACGACAACTTTAATGTCATGGACATGAAGGAAATTGCACAGATGCTGACTGGGACGACGCAGATGATGACCGCCTTGCTCAGTGCTGTCGCGGCTGTCAGCCTCCTGGTCGGTGGGATCGGTATTATGAACATCATGCTTGTGTCGGTAACGGAACGCACCCGTGAAATCGGAATTCGCCTGGCCATCGGGGCTCTTGAAAGAGAAGTGCTCCTGCAATTTCTCGTGGAAGCAGTTGTACTGTCTTCTTTCGGTGGTTTGATCGGTATTGCGCTCGCGCTTCTTGTTTCTGTCTGGCTGGCGGAGGTCATGCAGGTACCCTTCGTCTTTAATGCAACCATTGTGCTCCTTGCATTCCTGTTCTCTGCCGCTGTAGGCATTCTTTTCGGTTACTTCCCAGCCATGAAGGCCGCCCGGCTGGACCCAATCGAAGCGTTACGCCATGAATAAAGACGTCCCTTTAATAAGGGAAAACCGCCTAAAATCTCTTTGGAACCCCAAATCTCTCAATTTTAAGCGATCCGAATGAATTTCCTACATATAATCCACCAACCGACTCAGTAATCAAAACCTTTCAGGTAAAAAAACCCAAACTCATCTACTAAAGTTTTATTCTGATATGCCGATAATGTTAACAAAGCACACGTCGTCCGGACAACGGCTTGAGTAAAACGATGCTTTTTGAAAACGAAGAGAGTTTTAAACCATCCGATAGAAAGTCGGATCAACAGCCAGAAAGGAGAAACATTATGAGTAACAGTATCACCCTATCTACGTCTATATCTCAAAATCTTTATTCCCTTCAGACAACACAGAAATTGATTGATCAAACCAGTTACCGCTTATCCACCGGAAAGAAAGTCAACAGCGCCTTGGATGATCCCATGTCTTATTTTACGGCGTCAGAGCATACGGAGCGAGCATCCGATCTTCAGGTACGCAAGGACGAGATGAGCGAGGCCATTCAAACCATCGAGGCAGCGAATAACGGTATTGAGGGTATCGTAGATTTGATCGCTTCCGCCAAATCCCTGGCACAGTCTGCGCTTTCCTCCGATTCGGCGACGGATAGGGCGGATTATATGTCCCAGTTCAATGCCCTTCTCGATCAAATTGACGACATGGCGGCCGATTCGGGCTATAAGGGCGTGAACCTCCTCGATGCAGCTTCAACATTAGACGTGTCTTTTGATGAAACTGGGGATTCGAAAATCACGCTCACGGGAAAAGACTGTGACAGTGCTGGACTGAGTTTGGTCGATGCAACCGCCTGGGGTACCGTCGATGCTGCCGGCAACACCGCAATTAATGAATCGATTGCCCTGCTTGACACTGCCAAAAGTACATTGAGGACGAATTCGAAAGCACTTTCCAATCAGCTGAACACTATTACGACCCGTCAGGATTTTACGACGAAAATGATCAACACCCTCACTGCAGGTTCGGCCAACCTGGTGAACGCCGATACAAATGAGGAAGGGGCGAACCTGATCACCCTGCAGACTCAGCAGTCCCTGGCCACCAATTCACTGAGCATCGCAGCGCAGTCTTCACAGGCCGTGTTGTCACTTTTTTCGTAGCGGACAAACAAGCGTTGACTCAGATTTTAATGACAGAAAAATAACCTGAAATTTACCGGGAGGAACGTTCCTCCCGGTAAAAAAATTAAAAAAACAAGCTTTATCTTCCAGAATCTGATAGAGAAAACTCATGGCACTGAGAATAACCTTGAATCCGTATGAGAAGATCATCATTGCCGGTGCGGTTATCATAAACGGCAATGCGGCGACTCATTTTATTGTCGACAACAAGGTTCCCATCCTGAGGGAAAAAGATATCTTAAAGGAAGAGGATGCCCAAACACCGGCAAGCAGGATTTATTTCGCCATTCAACTCATGTACATGGATCCCGGCAATCTCACAAATTATCACAAGCTATATTGGGAGCTTGTGACAGACTTCGTGAAAGCGGCACCGACAACCTTGAAGCTCATCGATGGCATCAGTGAACAGATCCTTGGTTCTCGATATTACCAGGCGTTAAAACTCGCACGTAAGTTGATCGAACGAGAACAATCTTTGATTGGTGCTATCGCGAACGGGCCTAAGCCGACCCACAATTAGCCGACAATACGAACTGTTGTTGCGGCGTCCGATTTTCCGTCTTTATCTTCCTTCAAAGTATCTCCCTGGTTTGATGCAGAATATGTTTGGCCGCGCAAGCCCTTGGCAATCTCAAGGTTGATGTTGATGATGCTTGTCAATTTCTCGGGTGTGGGGTGGGCCAAAATGTGGAATATCTGCTTGTCAATATAGGCACTTAATTTCAACAAGTTCAATTTCAAATCTACAGGGAGAACATTTCCGGATCCGCTAAGGTCCGCTTGAAAGATCGTCCAGAGTTTCTGATTGTATTTCAATGCCTCTTCAAGTAGTTCCCTCCTGTTTTCGGAGTTCCAATTGTCACGGCAGTTCATCAGTTTGTGAGCACCTATAGTAAGAGCGGTGGCCTCAATTTCGCGGGGAGAATTCATAACTTGGTTCTTTCGATAACTGTCCAGTATTTTTTTATTCATTTTATCACCTTTTTAAAACCCGAATGGTGCGAGACTTTCCGGGATAAGGAAAAAGAAAATCGTTCAAAATAGAAAACCCTCTTGGTGAAGCGCTTTCAGATTTCATAAATAATCTGATAATTTCGGCATGTTGAGAATCTCCTTAGCCGCGGCGATTGCTTCCTCGTAAGCCGTTTCCTGTGTCTGGAGTTTGATTGCCGCTTCTGTTGTGCTTCCCGTTTCCGTTTCATAAATACGACTGTTCAGATTCACAGTTAAAGTCTCAAATCTGCTTAGTTTTCTCTCCAATTGTGAATTCACACTGGCCTGGGTAGTCCTTATGGATGTGATACTGTCGATCGAGGTCTGGAGAACATCTTTGATATCGGAGAGAGCATTTGTGTCCTCTCCGTTTTCAATGGCGGCGATTGCCTGGCTCAATACACTTAATGCGTCGCTGAAAATTGCCTCTCCGTTATTGTTTAAAACAGTAATGTTGTCTTCAGCGGTCATCACCGTTTTTCCCTCTTCAGACCCCCGGTAAGAAGGGAAAACGGCGACGGCTTTGCCACCCGCATTGATCGCACTGACCGTAAAATCGTACTGCCCATCGGAAAGAGAATTGCCGTTGTTATCAAGACCGTCCCAAACAATGGAATTCGTTCCGGCTATTCCACCGGAAACATTTAAGGTACGGACGATGTTACCGGATGTGTCAGTGACTTCGATGGTGACGGACGAGGCATCATTCGCCATTTCAAAGAGAATGTTTTCGGCTACGCCTGACGACACAGCAACCTCATTGGAGAAGGGGGCGGTTTGTGTATTGATATCGCCGCCGTACATATAACCACTCCCGTACCGTGCATTGGCGAGACTGAGAATCTGATCATTGATAGTTTTTAACTCTTCCGTATAATCTTCCGTAGTGCTTGTGGTTCCCGATGACAGAGAAGACAGGATTTTCTTGGCTTCCTGCAGGAAGGTAGATGCGGAATCCAGAGTCGTTTCGCTGGCTTCTATCCATGTCATAGCCTGTGAGATATTAGATTGGTATTGTCCGTATTGGGAAAGTGAGGTCCGATCGGACAACAACTGCCCTGCCGAAAGTGGATCATCGGATGGTTTGTTAATCTGCTTACCGGTAGATGTGATGGTCTGAGCATCCGCCAGCTTTTCTGCCTGTTTCGATATGAAATAAATGGAATTGTTTACCATCATGCTGCGTGTGGTTCTCATGGATTCCTCCCCTCTTATCTTCAAGCCGAGGGAGTAAACGGCATATTGCCCGCAATCTCGGCAATTCTGGTCTTACATTTCGATAATCGTTTCAAGCATTTCATCCAAGACGCTTGTTAACTTTGCCGCTGCCTCATAAGCACTCTGGTACAGAGCCAGTTTTGCTATTTCTTCATCAGTGGATACACTGGAAACGGAGGCAACTTGGCTTTTTCGGAACTCTGCCGTGTCTGATGCCGATTCATAGCTGGCTTGGGCGGACTGAACCTTCAGCCCAATTTCTGAGACCAGGGCTGTATAATAGTCGCTGAATGTTGTTGTCCCTCCGTCAAGTACAAGAGAATTTTGAAGCTCAGCAATGGCGATGGCGTTTGTTCCGTCTCCAGATGCGCCATCTGCTGTGGCCGCAGCGGCAATTTTCTCCGAGTCTGCAAGAATTTCCGCATTGACCGCAATGTCGTCTGCACCGGTACCGGTAAAAAATGAAACCCCTGGTTGGCCGTCCATGTCATAACCACCTGTGTGCAGGCTGTTTACTTCGTCCATAATTTTCACAGCGAGTTCATCAAGCTCGGCCAGATAGGACGGGATCACGTCGTCGCGTATTTCCAAATACCCCCCCAACTTACCGTTGGTGATATTGCCGGTAATCACTTGGGCGTTCCCTTCACTGTCTACCCATGTAACATCCTGCATACCTGTCATAGTGTTTTTCTCTGTGGATAGTGACCAAACGGTCGTTTCTTCTACCAGGGGCTTACCGTCTGCCACCTGGATGCATATCTGCCCCGATTCGTTGGTGTAGGTGCTGATATCGATCAAAGATGAAAGGTCAAGCACCAAGGTATCAAGACTGTCCTGATAGGTATTGACGCTTTCTTCTGTGGCCGCGGCCTGAGAAATCTTTTGATTCATATCTGCAATCTGATTCACCAACAGGTTAATTTCCTCCACCGTTGATGAAACGGCATCATTGATGCTGGCCTGAATGTCCTTCAAGTCAGAACTTGTACTGTTGAAAACATCCGCCAAGCTACCGCTGCAGGAAGCAAGCACCGATCGCGCTGTCGTACTTGATGGGTCGTTGGCTACATCCTGCCAGGCGTTCCAGAAATCGTTCAGGGCTGAACTCAGACCGTAATCGTCCGTGTCGGTAAATATTTCTTCGATTTCTGATAGAATTTCATTTTCTACTTCCCATTTGCCGAGATCCTCGTTGGCGCTACGAAGCTGTGTCGTAAGAAAGGCGTTGTAGATTCTTCTAACAGTGGATAGTTCTACTCCGGATCCCACAATTCCGACAGATCGAATAACTGCCTGCTGCCGACAATAACCCGTGGTTTCGACATTGGCTATGTTGGTGCTGGTTACATTGATAGAACCTGAATATGTATTCAGAGCACTCAGCGCCGTGTAAATGATGCCTGTAGTGGTTGTCATGATTTGACCTCTCCTAGATCTTCAAAAAACCTTGCCCAATAATGTAAAGCGTGATCAGACTATTTCATCGCATTCAGCGTCGTCTGGATGATCTCACTTTCTGTGGTGAACATTTTCGCACAGGCTTCATAAGCGCGCTGGGCGATGATCATATTGGTCAATTCCGTTGCCATGTCGACTGTTGACATTTCAAGGCTTTCGGAAGTGATAGTTCCGAATTGACCAACACTTGCCACACCGTACACCGCTGCTCCCGATGAAGTTGTCGCTTCGTAAAGACCACTCCCCGTTTTATTTAGTCCATTGTTGTTGGAGAAGCTCGCCATGGCAATCTGGTATAGAGATTGCGTTTGGCCGTTCGAATAGGTGCCCGTCACGATCCCCCGTTCGTCCGTTGAAATGCTTACTAATGTGCCCGCTGCCGAGCCGTTCTGTGACTGGTTAGAGAGGCTGGAAGTGGAGGCGATTTGTGTCATATCACCCGTAGTTGTACCGTCAGCGTTGTAAATGGCCCAGGTTATTTCCTGCGGTGTAGATGAGCCGTTGGTGAGAGCCAGAGAGATGGTCGGATTGGTGCCGTTTTGCAGAACACCGTTGGTGTCAAATGTTAAGGTGCCGCTCCCGGTGGCCGTCCCAGTTGCAGAAGGAATGCTTGCCGTCCAGGTCCATTCATTGGCATTTGACGATTTGGTGTACGTCATGGTGACGGGAATGGCATTGCCCAATGAATCATAAATGCTGATCGTCGAAGAGAAGGTATCTCCTGCTTCAGCTTCCGAATTGAGATTGATTGTAGTAGCCAATTCCGACGTGGCGGTCGGGGATATGATGTTTGAAGATAGGGTGATGTCGCCAATGCCTCCAAGGCTACCGTCTTCGTTGATCACATATCCCTGCACGGCAAGTCCTTCTGAGGTGACCAATGTCCCATCGGCATCGCACTCGAAGTCACCGTTTCGCGTGTAGTACATGGCACCTGATGTGTCCTGAACGACAAAAAAACCGGAGCCGGTTATGGCCAGATCGTAGCAGTCTCCCGTTGATGATAGAGAACCCTGGCTCCAGTTCGTCGTTAAATCCTGAGCTGAGACGCCACATCCCGTTGCAGTTGAAGAATAGGAGGCCAAGGCACTATTGACCAATTCGGAAAAGCTGACTGTGCTGTCTTTATAGGCGGTTGTTTCGGTGTTAGCCAGATTGTCACTGATAACGGAAAGTTGATTGCTGAACGAATTGAGGCCTGTAAGGCACGTATAAAATGTGGAAAACATAGAAACCTCCTTTGTGAAATGAATTATGCTGCCAACCAAATCTGTTAAAAATCAAATAGCGTGGCGTTATGATCTACGAAACTCCTGTTACCACACCCATCGCTATTTCCCCTTGGTCCGTTACCAGATAGGCAACACCATCTCTGTATACGATTCCAGTTACAGCAGCGGTTTTCTCTGTTGATGAATATACGGAGATGGTTTCACTATTTTGATCGCTGGCCGAAAACTTGAAGCTGTACTCGCCGTCTTCCATGATTACTCCGTTTGTATCGGTGCAATCCCAAGAGTATGAATAGGTTCCGGCCGATATACTGCCAAGATCTATCGTATTGACTGTATTACCGTCTGCGTCATAAATTGTTACATGAATACAGCTGGCATCACTTGCCAATGTATAACTCACACTTCCGGCGGTTCCGTTTGATACGGAAATCTCATCATCAGCATAGGATATTGTTTTCCCGATGTAACTGACGGCCTGTGAGTTGTTCATGGAGGTAATGTATTGACTGATAGTTTCGAGGTAACCGTTGGTTTCTTCCCCTTGCGCAACTTGTGAAAGTGTGCTGAATTCTGAAATCATTTCACTTGTGTCTACGGGGTCCGTAGGATCCTGATTTTCAAGTTCTGCCAGCAGCAATTTTAAAAAATCATCTGCACCCAGTTGTGAAAGGGAATTATATGAATCTGTTGTTGACGTGGTTGACGCGGTCGAAGTCGTTAAAGATGATGTGGAAACAATAGTACTCATTTTACAGCCCTCCTTTTTTGTCTGGCCTCAGCCATTATGCTATTTCGTCATCTGCTTGCTGGACCGGCACAACAAGCATAAATGACTTAGATTACGCAATGATAATGGCCATGGACTCTAAATTACTATTAATCCGAAGAATTAGGTGGGCTCTTGACAAGTCAATTAGACACTTGTAAAATGAAAATGTCTGAGTGAGTGTAAAAGCCCGCTCAACCAAAGCCAAACACCCCGACCAGCCAGTCTCGTGTTTGGCTTTGCCATTTTAAACCGAAGAACCATTTCCTTTGTCTCTATATCAAGGAAAGATAGTTCATCTTTAATCACCATTTTGCAATCTAAGTGCCACAAATATTCATTTATGATCACACCAAATCAATCTGCAGTTTGGATAAGTTACGCCTTCATTATGATATGCAAGTTACCTAAATCAGTCATAATAAGCCGTATATATTTCGCATATTGGTATAAGGAAGGCACTTAAAGTTTGGCCTGGTGTTATAAATAAAGTATCCATTCTTTCAAGAATATGTACCAACCGCAACTCTGATTCAAAATTATGAACGTAACTTACTAAAATTTGAAAAAAATGATTTATTTTTTAGTAATCGAGATAGGATTTGCAGTTACATAGGAGCAGAATAAAGAAATGAAGAAAATTTTTCACTTTTTACGGGAATTATTTTCCCAAGAATGATTATTCGTCAAAAAACTGTTGCCGCTCATATTTGTGACCTTGCTTCAGAATTCCGATCATTCTGGTGACGGGGTTCAGCAAACAAACCAACGAAGAGGGAGCTAAAAAATAGGTGTCCGCGAATTGCTCATACAACCTCTTTTCCCCTCGTCTTACCAGGCTGTGAAACGGATTATGGAATAATTAAATATGATCTCAAAAAAAGGGCCTACCCCAGAATAAATTGAATCATACCCTATGTTCTATGTTGTACAGTAAGTTCAAGCTTGATTGCTTAACAACCCAAATATCAGGGTTTGGGCGCCAGATAAATCTTCAGCCATTGATTCACTGATGGGGCATCGCCGCTTCCAGGCTCATCGTCAGGGCCTCCTTGTGGACCACCACCAGGACCACCACCAGGTTTTCCCCCCGGACCACCACCAGGACCACCACCAGGTTTTCCCCCCGGACCCCCACCCGGACCGACTTCTCCGTCGCCACGGGGATCAGGGCTTCCTCCAATTCCGATATCAAATCTTTGTTTCTTTTCGTCCTTTCCCGTCTCCAGGCCTAGACAAATAACCTTTGGTTTGTTCAGAGCAATGCCATAATTTGATGCATCCGTCCTGGTCAATGGTACGGCCAATTCATACACGAAATAGTTTTTTGTGCTTGTGATGTGACAACGTATACCATGGATACTTTTATCCGATGATACCATCCTGGTGTGCTCGTATCTTTCAGGACCGAATATCTCAATATCTTGAAGAAAATCTTCGCTTTGTTGATCCATTATATCCCCGGGCGGTTCATCCCCGTCATGATGTCCATGAAGCGGTTGCTTAAAATGCGAAACAGTTGCACCTGTCGGATAGTGAATGCCAAATATTTTTCTCTTGTTGCCTTCCCCATCCAGCCATATTGTTAATCCTGATATCAGGATTTGTCTCTGGATGACGCAATCATGAGTTGTGAAACGTAGAAACAACATATCGTTGTTATTCATAACGTTGACGGCGACCTCATCTTTAACAATTAAGTGTGGATCAGTCCTCCATACCGGATTGAATTTCGTATCTTCGTTTGTGGAGGAACCTTCATACCAGGAACTTTTGATCTCTTCCATGCCACAGCCCATCAAAAAACCGATCAATGATATCGAAAACAACATCAATAAAGTTTTTTTAGCTATATTTTTCATATAACATCCCTTTTAACACAAGAGTATTGGCGAACTTTGTAATGCCATACCAGAGAAACGACATTGATGCATATCAAAGAGTATCGAGATCAAAATGGAACTGATCAAGCAAACAAATACAGATGAGCCTACCTTCGAATTTGCCCTGCTGGGTGCGCACCGAATTCTGCAGAGGTATTTTGCTCATTTTCTTGGATGTTTCAAATCACACTCACAGAATCCAGATTTATTTCGGGCATTTATTCTCTTTTGAATATCAGAAAATTGTTGCTTTGTTATGATTCCTGCCGCTAGCGCTTGGTCGATTAATTTTATCGATTGTTCGTCCATAGCTTTGCGGAATGCTTCAGCCGGAATCCCGTTTTCTTCCAGAAATATTGGCAGCGGTTTACAGGCAAGCTGTTGCTCAATGGTCTCCAGTGATTTACCTGTTGCCTTTGACAAAACATTCCATTCCTGTGCATCCTGAAGCAGCTTCATCCCCAGAGATAACCGCATATGAAAGGGAGGTGGGGGCATTGGATATTGATATTGGAACCCATCATCAGGTCTTCTGTCCTCGGTATTGTAACAATATGCTACACCTTGTGGAAAGATAATCATTGCCATTGAGATGATCAAAATTCCTATGAATGACCTCGACAATTTCTTTTTCATGCCTTTTTCCTTTCTTTTATTGTGCTTTTATTGATGTGCCTATGGTAAGTTTTGTACAGATTGATGATGACGAAAATATGAGGAAAGAGTGTGAAAATTATATTATTGCTCAATTAGCGTTTAGGTAACGCTCTCATGGATTGACATGTGTGTTGACAGAAAATGACTCATCTCCCCAAATCTAATCCATGCAAAAAGTCAGAATGAACCTCCCCCAGTTTAACGGACACTTGGGTTAGAGATCATTCTCGGTGTTTTCAAAGGCCGAGGGGATTTTGTATTTTAGAGAAGAATGCCCCAATCGCGTCTGGCAATCCTCAAACCAAGCCATTCTGCTTTCAAAGAATGGGAGCAACTCTCCATCACTTTGATGCGGGAAAAAAGTTCATAACAACCTTTTTCCGGTACCATTGCCGTTCCTTTTGGCACGAATGCCGTTTCATTTATTCATCTCTTCCAGGATCCGGATAAAGGTTTGTCGAACCTGATCGTCGTTTAGAATGCCAACGTGGGACGCGTTGAAACCATAGGTTTTTGATGCGGCAAACTGGATGCGTTGCTCCAGTTGGCTCTGCAGGGTGATGGTGCCGTCGCTGCTGTTACCCG
>Ga0302253_1001026_pt1 | contig 18709 bp, 10 predicted proteins | sample AAG_RA_Trp_MG_FD_193537 | JGI IMG/M metagenome (GOLD analysis project Ga0302253, IMG submission 193537) | Enriched activated sludge microbial communities from anaerobic digester in WTTP, New Holstein, Wisconsin, United States - AAG_RA_Trp | ecosystem: Engineered > Bioreactor > Anaerobic >...
CCCTATATTATAGAAATTAAGGATAATACTGACGCCAATAAGCTCGCCATACTGAAAACGTTATTGCTGGCCAATCAGGGAGACCGTAAGGTTGAACTGCACATTGGAAGCGGTGATAACGCAAAAAAAATAAAGCTTCCTTTTGGCATATCTCTTACAGAATCGCTTGAAACTGAAATAAAAAACCTTATTATTTAGCAAGTTAGCGCCCTATAAATAATTACCGATTATGCTTCGCACACACACCTGTAATGATTTGACGTCAAAAAACATTGGGGAGGAAGTTTCCCTTTGTGGCTGGGTTCATAGAAGAAGGGACCATGGTGGTTTAATATTTATAGATTTGCGTGACCGCTACGGCCTTACCCAAATTGTTTCTGATCCAGCGGTTTCACCTGAAATGCATGTTTTAGCAGATAAAGTCAGGAGCGAATACGTAATTCAAATCAAAGGCAAAGTTAGAGCCCGTCCTGAGGGAATGAAAAATGAAAAACTGGCCACAGGTGAAATTGAAGTCCTGATTGGCGGATTCACGATTTTGAATTCGGCTAAAACTCCGCCTTTTGAAATAGACCAGGACAAAGATATTTCCGAAGATTTGAGGCTTAAATACCGTTATCTGGATTTGCGCAGAGAAAGGATGAAGAAAAACATTATCATGCGCCACAAGGTTATCAAGATGATGCGTGATTTTATGGACAATAAGGGATTTATTGAAATTGAAACCCCAATGCTGATTAAGGGGACGCCTGAAGGAAGCCGTGAATATCTGGTACCTTCAAGGTTGTATCCCGGAAGTTTTTTTGTACTGCCCCAGTCGCCCCAGCAGTTAAAGCAGCTTTTAATGGTGGCAGGCATGGACAAGTATTTCCAGATCGCACGCTGTTTCCGTGATGAGGATCAGCGAGGAGACAGGCAGCCCGAATTTACACAGCTTGATATAGAAATGTCTTTTGTTGAGCAGGAAGACATTATGCAACTTAACGAGGAACTGGCGATCCAGTTATGTGAAAAGCTGGTTACCCATAAAAAACTTGTAAGTAAGCCATTCCCGCGATTAACCTGGAAGGAAGCCATGGAAACTTACGGCTCCGATAAACCTGACCTGCGCTTTGAAATGCCAATGAAGGATATAAGTGAACAGGTTAAAAACTGTGAATTTAAAGTGTTTTCCGATGTAATAAGCGCCGGAGGAAATGTTAAAGCGCTTAAAGTGGATGGTGGTTTAAAGTTTACCAGGAAAGAAATTGATGACTTAACCGAACTGGCAAAAGTTTATGGGGCAAAAGGCCTTTCCTACATACAAGTTACTGAAGAAGGTCCAAAATCTTCACTGATAAAATTTCTTAAGGAGGAAGAAATAAAAAATATTATAACTGTTACGGGAGCAAAACCTGGCGACATTATTTTTATCGGAGCTGATAAGTTTTCGGTGGTCTGCGAAGCACTTGGTCATATACGCTTGGCCTGTGCCGACAAGTTTAACCTGCGTGATCCCAATTTACTGGCCTTCTGCTGGATCTACGACTTCCCTCTTTTTTCATGGAATAAAGAACTTGAGCAGCTTACCGCCGAGCATCATCCGTTTACTATGCCCAAAGAGGAAGATATCCCGCTGCTTGATACCGCTCCGGGAAAGGTCAGAGCTGTTGCCTACGATCTGGCCCTCAACGGTTCTGAGGTCAATGGTGGAAGCATAAGAATCCATGATCCGGAACTTCAGAGCAAGATTTTTGATATCCTTAAAATAACGAAAGATGAAGCAAAATGGCGGTTTGGCCATCTACTTCATGCCTTTGAATTCGGAGCCCCGCCGCACGGTGGTAATGGCTGGGGCCTGGACAGATTGGTAATGATTTTCTGTGATGAACCCAATATCCGTGAGGTGATAGCTTTCCCGAAGGACCAAAAAGCAAAGGACCTGATGCTAAGCGCCCCTGCCCCGATGCCGGATGAACAGGTCGCCGAAATGCACATAAGGATCGATCTTCCCAAGAAGAAAGAAAATTAATGTCCTTAACGGCGTATTGTTGGATATTTTAGTGTGATTTAATTTATTTAAATGCGCTTTTGGGCTATAATGTAAATGATATTTAAAGAACTTATGAAGGACTTTTTCCTGGTTGCAGGCCTATCAATTGCAGGAGCTATAGTGTTATATATCGTCTTTAAGCTTCTGGTTTTTGTAATACGCAGGAACAGTAATTATATGCGATCTCTGAACATGGTGTTTCTAAAAATCATCGTTCCCAAGAAAGAGTCAAAAGAAGACCGTGAAGAGGGACAGGTTTCAGAAGGCAAAGATTTTAAAGAAGTTCTTGGTGTTGCTTCACACCTGTTTGAAGCCCTTCACAGTATCTATACCAAAAATCTGAAAAGCAGATTAATCGGACAGGACTTTTTTTCTCTGGAATACGCCGTTATTGAGAACCAGATCCATTTTTATGCTGTTGTTCCACGTGAATTGAAAATGCTGATTGAAAAACAGATAACTGCTTTCTATCCTGATTCATATGTAGAACAAGTTACGGACTATAATATTTTTAAGCCAAATTCCAAGTTCGCAGCCTGTCAGCTTAAGCTGAATAAGACTTTTATTTACCCGATAAAAACTTATCAGCACCTTAATTCTGATCCTTTAAACAATATTACTAACGTTCTGAGTAAGCTGGGGTACGAAGATGGTGCGGCAATCCAAATCATGATCAGGCCAATGAAGGATGGCTGGCAAAAGAAGGGACGTGATGAAGCTAAAAATATTTTCAATCAAAAGAAGAAAGGCATGCCTTCTTTCCATCCTCTGGCAATTTTGGGAGCTTTTTTCGATTTTTTTGTACGGGGGGATATCAGTCAGAGTAATAAAGCCCCTGAAGCCAGCGGAAGGACAACTCCCCTGACTGATGAGGAAGTAAAAGCGCTGGAGGAAAAGAATTCAAAAATGGGGTATGAAACCATCATAAGGATTGTTACTTCAGCGATGTCCGAACGGGAAGCCAAAGCTTATCTGGCCAACATAAAGAGCGCCTTTGTGCAGTACAGTTCTCCAAACGCAAACGGTTTTGGAACTGTTAAATACCTGTCCGACAAACATATTGTTAAAGATTTTATTCTCAGATCTTTCAATAAACTCTGGCGTGATGTCATAAAGAAAAAACAAGATATCCTTTCGTCAGATGAACTGGCTTCCATTTTCCATCTTCCGGCAGCCAGATATAACAAAGCTCCTACAATTGGCTGGCAAAACTATAAGATTGCTCCCCCACCCTACAATATTCCTACAGAAGGTATTCTGCTTGGACATAATACTTACCGCGGTGAAACAAAAGAAATAAGAATGAAGAGGGAGGACCGTTTCAGGCACTTCTACGTAATTGGGCAAACGGGTACTGGTAAATCTTCCATCTTCCAGGTAATGATCAGGCAGGATTTCCGCAATGGCGATGGGGTATGCGTAGTTGATCCCCATGGTTCATTGATTGAAGATATCATTCCATTTATTCCGCGCGAACGTGCTGATGATGTGATTTATTTTAATCCGGCGGATATGGAAAGGCCAATGGGCTTAAACCTGCTTGAAGGGGAAAACTGGGAGGAAAAGGAATATGTGGCTCTTGAGGCCATGAACATCATGATTAAGCTGTTTAACGAAGAGATCTTTGGCCCCCGCATCCAAGACTATTTTCGTAATGGTTGTCTTACACTTATGTCTGATCCTGAAGGAGGAGCTTTAACGGATATTGTCCGTCTGTTTACCGATGACGATTTCCAAAGGATGAAAGTTGAATATGTTACCAATCCAATTGTTAAATCTTTCTGGGAAAACCAGATGGCCAAGACCGGCGCACGTGAAAAGCAGGAGATGATCCCATACTTTGCAGCAAAATTTGGCCAGTTCGTAACAAACTCGATGATGAGAAACATCATCGGCCAGGCAAAGTCCGCGTTTGATTTTGCCAAAGTAATGCAGGAGGGAAAGATTTTGCTTATTAACCTGTCCAAAGGTTCCGTTGGTGAAATCAACTCCAGGCTGCTAGGGCTTATTATTGTATCAAAGATCCAAATGGCCGCTTTGGCCAGGCAGAAGATGCCCAAGGAAGTTAAAAAGAAAGATTTCTTCCTATATATAGATGAGTTCCAGAACTATATTACAGACAGTATTGAAACTATCCTTTCTGAGGCCAGAAAATACCGTTTAAGTCTGAATATGGCCCATCAATATATAGCCCAGCTGGAAGGGGCAGATCGCAAATCCAAAGTTAAAGATGCTGTCTTTGGTAACGTTGGTTCAATGATGTGTTATAAGATTGGCGCGCAGGATGCAGAATATATGGCTAAAGAAATGGCTCCGGTATTCAGCGACCAGGATCTGATCAATCTGGACAAATATAAAGCGGTTATGAAGCTTTCAATTGATACCCAGCCAAGCCGCCCATTTAGTATTACTCCGGTTAACCCATATCTGGAAAAGGGAGACTTTGAAGCAGCCGAAGCGTTTAAGCAGCTTTCCAGACTTAAATATGGGCGTGACCGTGAGTTTGTTGAGAGGGAGATTCTTAGAAGAATCGGGGCTGTTTTTTAGAATTTGACCATTTTAGTTAGAGTTTTACCATGGTTGCAAATCTTGCGATAACATTTTGTGATAGCATTTAAATACTTGACTTTTAAGTCTTTTCTTCAGTAATTCGCGCTTTCATAAAATATTGTAAGTATATCGCAACTTTAACTCCCTTGCGGTTCTTTATTTTATGTTAATATGTGTTGATATGCCCAAAAGACAAGGCGTATCAGCAAAAAAAAACAAACCTAAAACTAAAACCAAAATCTATGTTGTCCAAAAAAATCGGCAAAGCTATTGCAGCTTCAATAAACCTGCTGGCTATGGCTGCGATGATTTATCCACTACAACCGGCCAGAGCTGAAGTTATCAATACCCTTACCACTAGTGCCCAGGAAGATGCTTCAGGGGATCAGGTCTCACAAACACTAACTTCGGGCAAGGTTATTATTCCGGTTAGCCCTGAAATTGAAATACAGATAGAAGATAAAAATACAGCCTCATTAAATTGGGATGCTGAATTTACTACACATTCCTACCCCTATAAGAGGACTTTTATCATATCAGCCTATTATTCACCTATTAAAGGCCAGAATAAATATGTTACCGGAAGTTATTCCGGAGATATCAGGTTGAACGGAGGTGGTGTGCATGGAGCAGATGGGACAGAGGTATATCCTGGCATGATTGCAGCTCCGAAGGGATATGATTTTGGAATTAAAATGAATATTCCAGGACTGGGAGTTGCGGCAGTTCATGACAGGGGAGGCGCAATTGTACATTCCGGACAACGCAATAATGCGCATGACCGCCTGGATGTGTGGATGGGTTTTGGAGACGCAGGCAGAAGCAGGGCCATGAAATGGGGAAAGAGGACAATTGAAGTGACTGTGCTTGGAAAAGACAGCTCCATTAAGGAATATATTGCGCTTGATGGATTCACAATGGATGAACGATATAACGTTACAAATACGCTAACTGCCAATAAGTCTGCTAATGATTCTGTTGCTTCCACTTTAATGAATCAAGACTCAACCGCTAAGGCGAATTTGACGGCAAGCGTACAGTCAAAGCCAGAAATCCAGGCAGAAAATGGCTTTAAGGTTGCCGATATGGGCGATTCCGGCGACCACGTAAAAAAACTGCAGCAAGCTTTAAAGGAGCTGAATTACTATGAAGGAGAGATCAATTCCAGCTTTGATAATAAAACTGCAAAAGCTGTTACAAAATTCCAGCTTAATGAAAAGATTATAGCCCAGGAATCAAGTTATGGAGCCGGAGTTGTTGGTCCCAAAACGCTGAAATTACTTTCCGCACGTATGACCGAATTGAAAGTGCAGAGCAAACAGCAAATCATTGCTGCCAATGAAACTTTTGGACGTGACATGAAGCTTGGTGACAGTGGTGATGATGTAAGAATCCTGCAGAAAGAACTTAAAAACCTTCATCTGTTAGGTATAAATCCTACCGGCTACTATGGAGATGTGACAGCCCATGCTGTTTTCAAGTTCCAGCAAATAAATGGACTGGTTGGAGATAAAGAATCTGTTTATGCCGGTGTGCTCGGCCCTGTAACAAGAGCCAAACTTAATTCATTATTGGCTAAAAGAGCTTCTATAGAATCTGTAGTTGCGGCAAAAAAACAGGATGACCTCTCCTGAGATTGCGGCTTTAATGTAAGCCTCTAAAATTTAAAATTACCAACGGTATCATTATTGATTTGATCAGGTTTTAGGCAGGCAGCCTTACATAACTCCTTTTCAAATCTGTATAATTCCCTGGCTACCATTCGCCTTTTTATTTGGACAATAGAATCATTATTGGCATGAGGTGCGGAATAACGATGGTCAAAGTCTGCAAGCCTTTGTTTAATGCTGACTACATTTGAATGCATAATGCGCTTATCCGCATAATAGAGGATCTTTTCTTCATAACTTTGCGGGCGATCCTGCTTTTCAACGCTGACCGGACTGTAGAAGTCGTGTTTCAAGACAAGGCTGGCCAAATCGTCCTGTCCGGATTTTTGCAGTACATCTGCCGCTCCCCTGGCGTGTCCAATTTCCCCGTACTCTTTTTTGATTTTTTTCCAAACCTTTAAATCTGCGGCGTTGACTTTTTGCTGGAAACTGGATGGGGTGAAGCTCCTAAAATCACAGACTTTAACAAGATCATGGAGCAGCGCCGCTTTTTTAAGTTTATCCAAATCAACTTTAATGCCGTTTTGAATGATTTTTTTACCCAGATAAATACATAGTGCCGTTACTCTGCGCGTATGATTCCAGACATTAATGGGCATGCGGTATTTCCTGATCAATTGCCTGGTTTCATTAAGGGTAAGTGCTTTTACAGACTTTCGATCATTAATTGTAATTCTCCGTGATTTTTCCCCGGCATATTCAAAACTTACATCAATGGCACTACCTGGGATTAATTCGGCAATGCGTTCCGGCCATTCAATAAGACAATAAGCTTTTTGGCTAAAGATTTCCGATAGATCATGGGCCATCAGATCATCCAATTCATTAATACGATATAGATCAAGATGAAATAACGTGCGACCGTCTTTATTCCTGTATCGGCGGACGTAGGTATAAGTAGGACTTTTGATGTCTTTATTGCTAAACCCCATCATGGAGGCAAAACCTTTGACAAAAACAGTTTTCCCACTACCCAAGTCGCCGCGGAGAGTTATTATTACTGTCTTTTTCTGGCTTTTATATAAGTCTGCGGCGATTTGACGCGTCTCAGCCGGGGACCTTGACCTGAAGACCTTCATAATTGATTTATTGGCTTTTTTTTGATAAAATATAGAGATATTTAAAACAAAAAACAATGAAAAACCAAGACAAACCCCATTCCAAAAAGAACAACTGGCTAGTACTCCTGATCCTTCTGACTGGCTCTCTTTTTATGGTTGAGCAAAATTATGCGAATTTACTGACATCGGTTATTCCTACCAAAACTGCACCCGCTTATGATGGAACCGCTTTACCTATTCTAAAGGCTCCGATTTGGACTTCACTTACTTCCTCCGAATACAGATTGAGTTACGATGCAATGCCTACCAGTAAAATGGGGGCTCTTCCGACTTATGACGCCAATGTTTTAAGGACGCCAACCGAACAGCTGGGATGGAAAACGGCTTCTGACCTGAACACCAGAAATGCAAAAATAACTTTCAGTGTCCCTTACATGGGTAACTATAAGCTGGATGGGCAGGAAAATGCCGGAAGCCACTTAGCGGTAGATATCAAAATTCCCGATAACACCCCTGTTTATGCAATTGGGAATGGCGTTGTCGTTAAAGTTTCTGAACAAACTACAGGTTTTGGGAAGCATATTGTAATCAAACATGACGGATTCCCGAGCTTTGATAATCCTACGGTAAAAGCTACGTACTATTCAGCATATAACCATCTCAATGAAATCCTGGTTGCAGAAGGTGACGTAGTGTTAAAAGGCCAGTTAATAGCAAAAAGTGGACACACTGGTACTGCGACCACTCCGCATCTTCACTTCCAGATAGATAACGACAAGGCTCCGTGGCATCCTTATTGGCCTTTTACCTATCAGGAATACAGTGCCGCAGGACTGACATTTAATGGCGCTATCGACGCTGGCCTTGGCAAAGACAAAGCCCTTCAGACAACAATCAACCCGATGGTGTATGTGCAAAAGTATTTAAACTATGCCGGATCCACTTCTATATCTACGTCCACCTCTACATACCAACCAACTTCTACGGTGTCTGGTTCAACTTCTACGGTGTCTGGTTCAACTTCTATAGGATCGGGGTCAACCACGTCCGGTAGCGGATCCACAACTACCGGAACCAGCACCACAACTTCCGGATCTGCGGTATCCCAGCCAGCTACCAGTACGCCTGCTGTAAGCGAATTACCACCGGAACTTCCTGCCAGTAATACTCAGGGGACCACCACCGTAAATAGTGTTAACAACAGCCAGGCAATCGAGCCATCAAATACCACGACAACGGAAACATCAAATGTATCTTCTACAACCAGCAATACCCCCGAATATACCAATTACGCCAATGAGTTTAGACTCAGGACGGAGAGTGATCAATTTGTAGCAGAAACAAAGCAAACTATGACCATTGAGGCTTTAAACAGCAATGGTGATATTATAAAGAATTACAGGCCAAAGGACGGTATTTATCCGCAGGTAATTCTTGGTTCAGCGGATGTTCCATCGGTTATAAGACCTTCCGAGTTTATAAACGGAAAAGCCTCTTTTGAATTCACCCCTCATACCCAATACGGTCTACAGATACGGGTTTCTGACGGTCAGACTACTGCCGATGGCAAAATCCTTCAAAGTGTATTATTCAAAGATGTTGATACTGATTCGGAAGCTTTTAAAGCTGTTTCTTTCCTTAAAAAATATAAGGTATTGGCTGGCTATCCGGATGGGACTTTTAAACCAGCAAATATTGTCTCCCGCGTTGAAGCCCTTAAATTTGTACTCGAAGCTTCGCAGGCTACACTAACTGCCTCTGCTAACCTGCCTTTTAAAGACACTTCTTCAACTGAGTGGTATTCGACTTATGTCGCAACGGCATATAAAAGCCAGATTATTGATGGATATCCGGACAAATCGTTCAAACCATCTAATTCCGTGAATAGGGCTGAATTCCTGAAAATGCTGCTTACTTCCATGAAGTTCAAGGTTAACCCTTATGTAACCAGAGATGTCTTTAACGATGTAAAAAAGGATGCCTGGTATGCCTCTTATGTGAAATTTGCCAAAGACAAAAACCTGGTAGATATACGTGGCCATTATTTTAAGCCAGAAGAAGGGATGACCCGTGAAGATGTGGCAAAACTTCTTTACCGGGCAATTCTGCTAAAAGTAAGCGGCGGTGACAAGTTCGAAACCACCATGGAGGTCGCCGAAGGCCAGTTAAGCAAGTATTTCAGCTGATAAATTTCGCCTCGAAATATTTTTTCGGTTGTGTATAATGCTCCTGCTTGAAAGCTTTTATGTGCGCCCGTAGCTCAGCTGGATAGAGCAACAGCCTTCTAAGCTGTGGGTCGGCCGTTCGAATCGGCCCGGGCGTACCATTTTTGTTAATTGCCTGCGGAGTTTGCTTATTTATCTACCACATTAGACAAACGCTTGATTTATTGTGATTTTACATTTATATTTAAGTCCAGTTTTAAACGGATCTTATGGATCTGCAAAAAGATGAAAGCGTAGTAAAGGTCTTCCACCATCATGCAACACTGTTTGCATTACGTGGGGTAGGAATTATTATTGTAAGCCTGCCTTTTTTTATGTTAGCAGCCTTTTTTAGTTACTTTTTCAGCCCCCTGCAGAAAGGCGTACTCTTTGGTTCAATTCTCCTTTTTTTTGCTACTTTTTTAATTTACGACCAGGTTCTTTATTACCTGGACCGTCTGGTTATAACAAATAAAAGAATCCTTCATATTGACTGGAAAAGTGCATTCAAGAAATCCGAAACCGAAGCGGAAATTGCTGATATCCAGGATATCAAGACGGTGGATAGCGGGATCCTCTCATCGCTACCATTTTTCAGTTATGGCACGTTTTCACTGGAAACATCTTCCACCAAAACATCGATTATCTTTGCAGAAGCTCCTAATCCTGAGCAAATAAAAGATTTGCTCTACCATTTGACTCTCAAACCTAATAAAATAAGCGTTGAAGATAATTTAAGCGCATCCAATGATTCAGCGAGAAACAGAAGCTACGAAGAGATTGCTTCAACCAGGTACCGCTAGTGATGAGTCCGCGGCTTTTGAGATGACTCTCCGCCCGCGAATGCTTGAGGAATATATTGGGCAGCAGGAAGTAAAAGAAAACCTGCGGGTTTTTATTGATGCCGCAAAGAAGCGGGATGAACATCTGGAGCACGTTCTGCTACACGGCCCGCCCGGGCTTGGGAAAACAACCCTGGCAAATATCATTGCCCATGAGATGGGCGTTAATATTAAAGTAACATCGGGACCGGCGCTGGAAAAGCAGGGCGATGTGGCCGCCATTATAACGAACCTGCGCGACCGCGATATTCTTTTCATTGATGAAATCCACCGATTAAAACCGGCAGTTGAAGAGGTACTTTACACGGCGATGGAGGACTTTGGGCTGGACCTGGTTATCGGCAAGGGACCTTCCGCGCGTTCAATGAGGCTGAAATTACCAAAGTTCACACTGATCGGGGCTACCACCAAGATGAGCATGCTGTCGTCTCCTCTGCGTGACCGTTTTGGCTGCGTTTTCAGGCTGGATTTTTATGATACCGAAAGCATTATGAAAATTATTGTGCGATCGGCAAAGTTGCTCAACGCAACAATCACTGAAGATGCTGCCAGACGCCTGGCCAATTCATGCCGACAGACTCCGCGTATTGCAAACAGACTATTACGAAGAGTCCGCGACTTTAGTACAGTAAAAGGTAAGGATGTGATGGATCTGGAGGCGGTGGAATCAGCATTAAAAGCATTGGGAGTTGATGAAATCGGACTTGATGCCCATGATCGTGCTATCCTTGAAGTCATAATCAACAAATTCAAGGGAGGACCGGTAGGCCTTAATACTGTTTCGGCGGCAGTTTCTGAAGAAGAGAATACCGTAGAAGATGTTTATGAACCCTATTTATTGAAACTGGGTTTTCTGGAAAGAACGGCCCGGGGCAGAATTGTAACGGAAAATGGATATAAACATCTTGGCATTCCTGTCGCAAAATAATTTGCCCCAGAACAGTTAACTGCAATTAATCAACTTGTTCTTTTTGTTTAAATAATTAATATTCTTACGCATTTAATTTATTATTTAGATTTTTATTATGTTGAACCGAATAAGAAAAGATACCAACAACAGAAAATATATCGTTCTGTCGCTTCTCGCTCTCGTAATAATGGGGAGTGCTTTCTTTTTTTATGGATGCCAGTTTTTTCAATCCAACAGTGAACAATCACAGGTTGATGAGGCTCCCCAGGACAGGCGTATAGGGGTTTTGAAGTCGCTTGGCGGGATCAGAACATCAAATCAGGGCACACACATTCTGGAGCTTGATAATGGCGATACTGTTTTATTAAAGAGTCTCCAATTAAATCTTGATGATGAAAAATACCTTAATAAGACAGTAGAAGTAAGCGGGGTTTTAAACTATACGACTGATAAAAAACAAATAATGGAGGTAATGAGTATTGATGTAATAAGTGATAGCAGTAGCCAGGAAATGAAAACTGTGAGCTGGAAGGATTATAGTAATCAGCAGCTGGGGATAACGATTCGTTACAAAGATGATCTTCAGGTTAAGGACACCGATTCTGATTCAGTAACGTTCCAGAGAGATCTTACTCCTGATGACTTTAGCCAAATTGCTGGATCTACCGAAGAAAGCGAGACATCGGAAGTAAGTGGTTCATCATCTCAATTAATACTTTCGCATAAGCTTACCGTTTCTGCCAAAGCCACATCAACCGCAAGCTTAAGCGATTATCTTAAAGCCGAGTATCCCGAATTAAAAAGTGAAAGCCAGTCTGATCTTTTATCGGCAGCCATAAGCAAGAGCAAGATCGGGGCGGACAGCCTTGATGCCTATAAGAAAGTTGAAACTGAAAATGGCCGGGCCGTGGTTAATTATTATCTTATGGTAGACAATAAGATTTATACGATTTCAATCGAGACCGGTAATGATAAAAGAACGCTGGATGATCAGAATATCTTCTATGAAATGCTAGCAAGCCTAAAAATAAGCGGGGCCTCCGGCTCATTAACAGGAAGCCAGGAAACAGACACCCAGATTGACCGTGAAAATAATATCGATCTTTCGTCCCAGACACCCACGGATAGCACCTCCTTGCAGGTAAAAAAGCCACTACTTGATGAGTCACTGCTTGATGAAGACGTAATGCAGGATAATGTACAGGATGTATCTGCCGATGCGCATTTTAACACCTCCAGTACATCCGTTTTACCTCCCATAGGGACAGTGAAACCACTCCCTGTTACTCAGGAAGTGGTTGAGGGTTATACGGTCATGCAAAGTGACAGCTTTAAATTCAGCATGCAGGTACCAAAAAACTGGTTCTACTCCGGGACAGCATCGACGGAAAGCGGAGTAATCAGGCATTATGACTTTGGGACAAAACCACTGGAAGATCAGCCGGGCGTCGCCTCGATGGACATTATGACTGGCTCCCTACCAGCGGGAGATCCCACTACGATTGAAAATAAGCCGGTTGTAACGGTCAGTGGCGGGGGCAACATTACTGTTTATGCTAAAGGCAGCGGATCCCGCTTATATAAATTTACCGGTCCTTCCAGCATGGAAGGAACTTTCCTGCAAATGGCCGCTTCACTCCAGGACTAAAAGAGATTGAAGGTTTGCCAAGTTTGACTTTAGTTAATTAGCACTCTATAATAATGAGTGCTAATTTAGTTTTAATGTCATATTTAAGCCAAGAATTAATCTTAAAATAATCTAATTGTACGTAAAGACGAAATAAGTAAGTACTTTTAAGCTAAATCGTATTCTATGTTAGAATATTAAGACTAATAAAAGGAAATTTAACAATTTACTAAAAATCATGCCTGATAATAGATTTGAAAAATTCACCAAAGAGGCTAAACAAGCATTGATTGTTGCCCAGGATAAGGCAAAGGAGCAGCATTTAAACTATGTAGGAACCGAGCATATTCTGATTGGCATCCTTTCGCAGGCGAACTCGATGGGAGCCCAGATCCTGATGAACTTTGGGGTTTCTGTAGAAAATGTTTATCTGGTTCTCAAAACTGTAGGAAGGAACAATCCTGCGACTCCCCCTTCCCAAAAGGGATGGGGCGGTTTAAGCGGTTTTGCCAAAAAAATTATTGAAGGCGCTGTTTATGTTGCCCAACAGTATAATCACAGTTTTGTAGGCACTGAGCATTTGCTTTACGCCCTTGTAAGTCAGGAAAACACAGCTGCAACCGTGATTCTTGAGAACATGAAAATTAATCCAATGGATATCAAGGAACAAGTCTTGCAGGCTTTCGAGAAAACCAAACAGATGAATCCTCAAAAACCTCAGGATGTGCAGCAGATGGTTAATCCGATTGAATTCTTCCTAACAGGTTTGCATGGGGTTTTAGCTGCCGGGAACATGAATATGATGCAGAATAAGGAACAATACCGTGATGCCTATAAGCACAAGGACGAGAAAGGTGAAGTCAGCGAGGAAAAGAATCCCAAAACTCCTGCGCTGAACTATTTTACTACTGACCTGGTGGCGGAATGCCGAAAGGGCAAGTTAAATCCCGTTGTTGGCAGGACCAAGGAAATCGAAAGAATTATCAGTATTCTTTGCCGGAAAACCAAGAATAATCCTGTTTTAATTGGGGAACCCGGCGTTGGTAAAACGGCGGTTGTGGAAGGATTGGCCCATGCAATTGTAAATGAACAGGTTCCTGACAATATGCTGGATAAAAAGATCCTGTCACTTTCAATGACTTCAGTTGTCGCGGGTACAAAATACCGTGGTGAATTTGAAGAACGCATTAAACAAATCATTGATGAAGCGGCCAGCCTTAATAATGCTATTTTGTTTATTGATGAACTGCATAGCGTGATTGGCGCAGGTTCGGCAGAAGGAAGCCTTGATGCCGCAAATATTCTTAAGCCTGCACTTTCCAGAGGGAAAATTCAGGTTGTTGGAGCTACTACAACCAATGAATACAGAAAATACGTTGAAGCAGATACGGCTCTGGAAAGACGTTTCCAGCCTGTTATGGTAAAGGAACCTTTAGAAGAGGAGAGTTTGGAGATGCTTAAGGGATTAAGGCTTAGCTTTGAAGATCATCACAATCTGGTGATTACTGATGATGCGCTTGAGGCCGCAGTTACTCTTTCGAAACGCTATATAAATGACAGGTTTCTTCCAGACAAGGCTATCGACATTTTGGATGAAGCCTGTTCCGTAAGAAGGATTACCAGTCGCGGCAACCTGGATAAGGTTAAACGGCTCCAAAAAGAGTTAAGCAAAATTATTAAGACTAAGGAAGAAAGTGTATCCAGTCAGGATTATGAATATGCCGCCGAGCTTAGGAATAAGGAGTTGGCTCTAATTAAGGAAATTGAAGAAGCCAAGAATATAAAAATACCCCGCGACCAGAGAGAATCAATCGGTGAAGAAGACATTGCCCGCGTTGTTTCAAATATGACCGGGGTGCCGTTAACAAGACTGGTTAAGACGGAACTTTCACGCCTGATGAATTTAGGAGATTCCCTTAGAAAACATATTGTCGGCCAGGACGAAGCTATTACGGCAGTAACCAAGGCTATTCAAAGGGCGAGGGCCGGGATCGCAGACCACAACAGGCCAATCGGCTCGTTTATTTTCCTTGGGCCAACCGGCGTAGGAAAAACTGAGCTGGTAAAGGCAATTGCGAAAGAGGTCTATAACGATAAGGATGCCCTGATTAAGATTGATATGAGTGAATTTATGGAGCGTCATAATACCTCCAGGCTGGTAGGTGCTACGGCCGGCTATGTAGGTTATGAAGAAGGTGGACAATTGACCGAAGCAGTCCGCAGAAAGCCCTATTCGGTAATCCTCTTTGATGAAATAGAAAAGGCCCATCCCGATGTTTTTAATCTGCTGCTCCAAATTCTTGAAGATGGGGTTTTAACTGACAGCAAAGGGCGCGCCGTCGACTTTAAGAACACAACGGTTATCATGACTTCCAATATCGGAGCCAAGAAACTTACAGAAAAAGCTGCTCCTATTGGTTTTAGCCTTAGCTCCGCAGAGCTTGAACGGGCTGAGGAAAATTATGAACAAATGAAGGGACTGGTTCTGGATGAGCTTAAAGAACACTTTAGGCCTGAATTCCTTAACCGTGTTGATAAGATTATTGTCTTTAAGCCTCTGAGCAACGACAACATCAAGGATATAGTTAAGATGCATATTGGATTTCTGCAAAAGCGCATTGAAAAGAAAAGCCTCCTGCTTGATTTAACAGCAAGCGGACTGGAATATCTGGCAAAGATCAGTTACGACCCACAATATGGGGCAAGACCTGTTCGAAGAAAGATCCAGGAACTGGTTGAAGATCCTCTTACCCAGAAATTTCTTGAGGGTGATTTTGTTGAAGGAGATACCATTAAAATTAGCCAGGAAGGTGAAGGCATTAAACTGCAAAAAGCCAAGGTTCGCACCCAATCCGGGCTGAAATCAGCGGCTACGCCAAATGCATCGACCAGGGCAACTGCGGCCTCCTCCAAATCCAAAACTGCCAAAAAGGAGCTTTAATCAATTAAAAGTTTGACTTAAGGGCAACAAATCCCTATATTACTTTCGCTTTTGAAGGGCGCACTTTAAAAATCCCTGCAGTGTAGCGTCCACAAAAGTTTTATACCTAATTACATTGCAGCGGTGTGAAGCTATGGCAACTGCTACTTCAATCCAGATGGAGGAACTTTTAAAAAATGTTCCTGATTTAAATTTACCTGAACCGGGACAACTGGTTGACGGTAAGATTGTGGCTATCCACAAGAATAAGATCATTATGGATCTTAATGGTGTCGCAACTGGCATGATATCCGGACGCGAAGCCAAAGATAGCGAGGACACGATGAAAAAAGCCAAGGTCGGCGACATGATCACGGCTTTTGTGATCGAGGGTGAAAATGATGAGGGATATTATCAGCTCTCCCTGCGTAAGGCCAACCAGGAACGTACCTGGAAGCGCTTTATTGATGCTTACGATAAGCAGGAGGTTATTACGGTCAAAGCCAACGAAGCCAACAAGGGGGGTCTTCTGCTTGATATCGACGGTATTAAAGGATTTATACCAGTATCACAACTTGCCCCAATGCATTATCCGCGTGTTAATGACGCTGATGCCAACATGATTCTGCAGAGACTTCAGGAACTGGTGGGCCAGAAATTCCTGGTAAAGATTATCAATATTGATAAGGAAAACGGTAAGCTGATTCTTTCAGAAAAAGCCGCAATGGAAGAGCAAAGAAAGCAGGCTTTGGGTAAACTAAAGGTCGGCGATGTGGTTAACGGCAAGATCAGCGGTATTGTTAAATTCGGTATCTTTGTAGCCTTTGACGGACTGGAAGGACTTGTCCATATTTCTGAAATCGCCTGGGGCCATGTTAAGAATCCGGGAGATTACGGAAAGCTTGGCGATAAAGTTGATGTAATGGTAATCGGCCTGGATGGAGACAAGATTTCACTTTCAATGAAGAGGCTTTCCAACGACCCTTGGCTCGAGGCAGCTAAGGTTTATAAGATTGGTTCAGTGGTTGAAGGTGAAGTTAACAGACTTACACCATTCGGAGCTTTTGTTAAACTGAGTGATGAAATTAACGGCTTGATCCATGTGACAGAAATTCCTGGTGATGTTAAAGATCCTTCAGAAACAATGAAGATTGGAGATAAGGTTGAAGCCAAAGTTATTGCCGTTGAACCGGAAGAGCACAGAGTTGGACTTTCCATTAAAGCATTGACAGAAAAGGCTAAGGAGGAGACTGAAGAAGAAGAGAAGGCAGTTAAGAAGACTGAAAAAACAAAAGCTGCCAAAGAAGAAAAGGAAGAAGCTGAGGAAAAAGAAACGCCTAAAAAAACGGCTAAAAAGCCAATCAAGAGAACAACCAAGAAAAAAGAGGACTAAGATTGGCCGACGCTTAACATCCGAAAAATACTTTAAAAAATCCCCTTCTAAACAGAGGGGATTTTTTATTATGCTACTGCGCTATCCGTGCCTTCGGTATTTGCCGGCGGCGGGCTGCCCTTAACCGGATATAAACCAACTGACGGATGGGGGCGTGGGGTTTTTGATGGATCAGCGCCAAAAATAGTGTGTTCTTCAAATTTTGCCAGATAGTCCTGGCCATCCACGTTCACGACTTTGGTATCGCCATAGCGGGCACCTTCGGCTATGAATTGACTTAAAGCACTGGAAGCTGCCGCACCTTTTTCGGCCGTATACTTAACTTTTTCACCGCCAGATGGCTGACCTCCAGATTCGGGAGCAGAGCGTCTGGATACAGGTTTATTACGTATACCCGGGACTTCCCCCTGCCCTGCGGATGGCTGACTTTCCTTCCCTCCGCTGCTTTCCTGAAGATGATACTGATAAATCTGGGAAAGAATAGATTGGCGCGGATGGACAGCGTCGCCGGGATTACGGGCGTCTGAATCAAGGCTGGCTTCGTAATCATCATCTGATGTGGCCAGACCTCCCAAGGAAGGATTTTCTTTGTTGAATTTCTTACAGATATCAATCAGTTTTATTTTTCCGCCCGAGTTTTCTGACATTTCTTTCAGGCTGTTATTGATGAACACGCGCTTGCCGTTTATCTGCATGAAATGTGCATCATAAAGTTTGTGCCCTTTGAATGGCGGAATGGTGACGGCGTGGATAGTTGCATTGGGATTGATTTCCTGAATCCTGGAATAAATTTTTCTGATATTGTTCAGGATATGTTCGCCACTATGACTTGAGCCAATATCGTTTGTTCCTATTAACACAACAACATGGCTCATTTTTTTGATTATTTCGGTGCTTGGGCAGGGCTTGGTGTAAGCTACTTTTCCTCCACGATAATATTTAATTTCCTGGACATTGCCATTTAGCCAGCGGAGCAACCATTCAGTTGTCTGTGATCCTTCAGCTACGCTTAATTTTTCGTCACCTTCTGTTACTTTCAGATTTTTATTTTTGCCAATATCGACAGAAATTGAATCACCCATAAAGAGAACTGAGCCGTTGATGAGGCCCGGTTCGGCTTCCCTTTTTTCCGGCGATGGTTGCGGAGATATTTCGGATGGCGGGGGTGTCTCTGACGGTTGGGGCGTTCCAGACGGTTGGGGCGTTCCGGATTCCGCTCCCGATGATGGGCCGGGCTGATAAGAAACTGTGCCACCACCCGTTTCACCGCCCCTATCACTGGAGACTGATGGTCTGGGGGCATTATAGCCTCCTCCAGAACTGACTGCTGAAGCTGATTCCTGTTGCCCGCTTCCGGTTAAATCAAAGAGTCCGCCGGAAGTTGGCTGGGCCGGAGCTGTTGCTGGAGCAGCTGTTTCTCGCGGGGTGGCGATGGAGGTTCCGGGTGCGGCTGCAGCTGGGGAGCTGGATGGTGCCGCGGTCGAAGAGGCGGGAGCGCTG
>Ga0302253_1001027_pt1 | contig 18695 bp, 14 predicted proteins | sample AAG_RA_Trp_MG_FD_193537 | JGI IMG/M metagenome (GOLD analysis project Ga0302253, IMG submission 193537) | Enriched activated sludge microbial communities from anaerobic digester in WTTP, New Holstein, Wisconsin, United States - AAG_RA_Trp | ecosystem: Engineered > Bioreactor > Anaerobic >...
GGAGAACAACTCGGTCGATTTCCAGAACGGCGAACTGACCGCGGGTGCCTCGAACGTTGCAGCCGGCGCCGCCACACCGACTCCGGGACCGTCGACTCCGACCGCAACTCCGACCCGGACTGCAACCCCCACCTTTACTCCGCTTCCACCGACCCCCACACCCACGACGCCTCCAGGCAGCCCGACCTATACGGCAGTTCCGACGAACACTCCGACGAATACCCCGACAACGCCACCGACGCACTCACCTACACCGACGAGCACAAGCGGCGGGCCGACGCATACACCTGCTCCCACAGAGACCCCCGATCCCTGCACGACACTCGGCGTCACACTCGAAATGCCGTCTCACATGTTCCATCCCGGCGATCCGTGCTATCTGAAGGCATTCGTCTGCAATCCGAACGCGGATACTTACAACCAGGTTCCGGTCTTCGTGATTCTCGAGGTCGGCGGGCAGTATTTCTTCGCGCCGAGCTTCACGAGCTTCGACCATTACACATTAAATGTGACACCGGGGATGCACCAACTCGATCCGCTCCCCCTATTCACATGGCCCTCGGGTGTCGGTTCCGCCGATGGCTTGACCTTCTATGGTGCGATGACGGATCAGGCGATCACGACTCTCTTCGGAGAATTGGATACCTGGACATTCGGATGGGCCGAGTAGGACACGATCGGGCCAGATAAGACTCTATGATTTCACTGCGGGCATCGATTTGATCGATGCCCGTTGTGTTTACATGTGTGACTAAGAATCTGCGGGATGCTTGCCAGTGAGATCGAACAGAATGACCGAAACACCGATGAAGCTACGTTCTTCGATTTTTTCGTATCGGGTCTCCAGCCATTCCAGGACTTTCTTGTTGTGTTGCGTGTAAAAATCGACACATCCGTCCAGTTCGAAACACCAGTCAGTTTTGTAGACCCAAAGTCGTTGATGCGAATCGAGCCATTCAGGGGCCAGGTTTGTGGAGCGCACTTCGGGGTACTGCTGCACGATATCGTCGAGATTGAATTTGTGGATCAAATCCTTCCGATACTCGTCGTCGATGTCGAGGAAGTATGCGGGAGGAAACTGATTGAGATACACGAGATAGTACCAGACGGGAAACGTGCCACTTTCACAGGTTGTTCCGATGATATCTCCGGGCAGGAATTGTGTATCGATCCATCGGGATGCTTCACGAAATTCCTTCCGGGGCTGTATCTGCGAACGCATGCCGCTTTTGTAATCGTTCCGATAATGGTAACTCAGCGTGAAGGCGTGAATCATGGTCAGAGCGGACAAAACGAAGATGGTGAGTTTTCGTGACCCAAACCTGTTGATTCCGTGTGCAATCGCAATCAGAAATGGCGCGAGAGCGAAGATGGTGTATCGAGGGACGAAGATGCAGGTCGGAAGAAGCAGCGATGTGAGCAAGGCGAGGCTGACAGGAATGATTCCTGCTGCGATCAGATAGTGTTGAAGAACAGGCTTCTGCCGGTCCAGGATTCCGAACAGCGCCGCCGAAGCACAGGCGAGACCTACTGTGATGTAGACGATACGGGAGGCTTCATACCCTGAGCTGTACACCGACACAAGCTCCCAAACCGTTCGGATTGACACCGGCGGACACCAGAATGTCGCGGTGATGATCCCTTTTGAAAGTGTGAAGAAACGGGCCAGGTAAGGAGCAAAAAAGAGAGACAGAAGGGTGCCAGCCAGCAGACTTCGCTTCACTGCGATTTTGAAGGGCAAAAACAGAAACAGGCCTAGGATCTGTCCGGCGAGAAAGAACAGAGAATAGTAATGGGTGTAAAGAAAGGCGGTGTCAACGAGGATCCAGCCGGCGAGATCAATAGAAGAACCAGATTCAGTCCAGCGTACGAAAAACAGCCAGGAAAGCACGGCAAGCAGCAGCGCGAGAGAATACATCCGGAGTTCCCTGGAGTAATAAACAGCAAACGGCGATACCGATAGCAGTAAAGAAGCAGTCAATGCGGTTCGATGCGTCGAGATGTGTAAGGTGAGAAAGTACAGAGCGGGGATTGCTGCAACTCCGAATATTACCGGTAATGTCCGGAGCCCGAATTCGGAAGTAAAAAACAGGAGCCATAGGTTTAGAAAGACATGAAAGAAAGGCGGATGAAACGACCGACCAACCACACTGCTGTAAATGGATTCGGTTTCATCCATCCAGAACGAATAATCGCCGAGGCGATACAGTCTGAGTCCGATTGCCACTGTTGTGATAACCGCAAGGAGTACAAGGGAACGTCGATATAAAGGAATCGATCTGTGGTTCATTTCTGGTTATTGGAGGAAAAACTTCCCTGGACGAGATACTTCCAGAATTTCCGGAGTGATTTCAGTGTTCGTACGGCCTCGTCCGGCCTGGTCAGGATCTGCCGGAGCTTAAAGAGGATGTATCGCGGTCTGAGATAGAACTCGCGCCTCGCCCGGTCACAAAAGGCAACCAGTTGTGTATGACTGAGTTCCGGGCGATTGACGACGCAGTTGTGAAGACCTTCCGGTGTCAGCCAGCATGAGAAATCGTTTGTTGCCAGATAACCACTCGACCGCGCCCATTCAAATGCTTCCGTTCCCGGATAGACCATCAGCGGGAAAAACTGGGCGGTATCGGTATTCAATTCCTTGGCAAACGCCAGTGTGGCCTCGAGAGTTTCTTCGGTTTCCTCGGGGAGTCCGACGAGATAACACCCGTGTACCATGATTCCCGCACGCTTCGCGTCCCGGACAAACCGTCGGCTCTGTTCGAGGGTCAGTTTCTTGTTCATCCGATCCAGGATCGTCTGACTGCCGCTTTCGAATCCGACACACAACAGGCGGCATCCTCCCTTTTTCAACCATTTCAGCGTTTCAAAATCGACATCAGCCCGCGAATTCGCAGTGAACCCGATACGAATCCCGCGTTCGATTTTTCGTCGCATCAATGCCTGGCAACGGACCGCGTCCAGCGTCATCGCATCATCCTCGATGAAAAGCTCGCGAACCCCCTCAAAATGAGTCTCGACGAATTCCCATTCATCCAGAACCTTCTCGATGTCCCGGAACCGCACCCGTCTGCCGGTCAGGTTCTGCGGATAGACGCAGTAAATGCAGTGATGCAGGCATCCCCGGCTGGTGATGAGCGTGACTTCGGGGTATCGGGCGATCGAGTAGAAATAATCCTTGAAATTCAGAAATTTTCGATAGACTTCCGCCACCATCGGCAGGTCATCGAGCTGTTCGTTGAGGGGGCGAGGAGCCGTGCGGATGATGTCGGAACCGAGGCGGAAAGCGAGTCCCGGAATGGTGCGCCAGCGGTCCCGAGGGTCGTGCAGGTGTCCGGCCAGTTCGCAGAGTGTCAGCTCATATTCGCCGATGACGACCGCATCCGCGGACGCATTCCCGCGGAGAGTCTCCTCTGGAACAGCCGAAACATGCACGCCAACGAACACCGTGATCGTGTCCGGGCATGCTGTCTTGCACGCAGCTCCGACGGCCAGATCGTTCGCGATGCTCGGGGTCGATGTCGCGATCACGATCAGATCGGGTTTGCTCCGCTCGACATGTTCCGCGACATGCCCGTGCGTCCAGTTCCGGGGCACGGCATCGATCAGTTCGACGTCGTGGCCATCTTGGATCAGAGCGCCGGCGGCGTAAGCGAGCCACATCGGGTAGTAGATTGTTCCGCTCTTGGTGACGGCCGGTGAGCGTTGTTCGCGTGAGAACTGCTGGAGGAACGGTGGGTTGAGACACAGAACTTTCACTTGGCACCTCGCAAATCCAGCGTCAACCTATCGTGAACGCGGCCGTCTGTCAAAAAAAAGTGGAACCTTCTCCAGTTGTCCGGCGTTTCTTAGATAGCAACCTCATGGAAGCCCCCCAGCTTCCAGAAATCCTCCTCAAAGTTTCCCTCTCATTGTCCTGCCAGACATCAGGCTCCCCGAACCGGGGAGCCTGACCCTCCTTGTAGGCTGTCCGCTTGTGCGCCTGAATTGACAGGGTCGCGCGAATTTCGTTTACTGTTCCCGGCGCCACCCATCGTTGCCCGCATGACACCAGAAAAAGGAGTCCGCGAATCGCAAAACCGGACCTCTGAGGAGACAAACCCATGCTGACATTGCTCAGACACGCGAATGTTTTTACGCCGGAATCGATCGGAATCAAAGATGTTCTGCTCGGGGGCGGCCGCATCCTGTCGATAGCCGATGAGGTGCCGGACACCTTTCCCGGTATGGAGATCGTGGACTGCACCGGAAAGACGCTCGTTCCGGGCCTGATCGATGCCCATGTACATATTGCGGGCGCTGGCGGAGAGGGCGGTCCGGCCACACGCACCCCCGAAATGACACTCGGAAGTTTTATCGACGCCGGAGTGACAACCGTCATCGGCATGATGGGCACAGACGGCATCACACGCCATGCAGACGCGGTACTTCAGAAAGCCCGGGCGCTCACGGATGAGGGGATCTCTGTCTATATGCTCACCGGCTCCTACCAGATTCCGACACCGTCTCTGACGGGAGATGTGATGAAGGATATTGTGTATGTACCCGAAGTGCTCGGTGTCGGGGAGGTGGCAATTTCAGATCACCGCAGTTCCGCGCCTCTGCCGCATGAACTCGTACGGCTCGCCAAACAGGTTCGAGTCGCCGGAATGATCGCCGGAAAACCTGGTGTCCTGTGTCTGCATCTCGGAGATGCTCCCGGTGCATTCGAACCGATCTTCTCCGCCGTGAAACTCGATCCCGTTCCGCTTAAACACTTCCTTCCGACACATTGCAACCGAAGCAGGGACGTGTTTGAGCACGCCATCGAGTATGCCCGGTCAGGAGGCTGGGTTGATTTTACGACCAGCGCATATCCGTTTTACCCCGACGAAGAGGTCAAGCCATCCCGGGCCTTCAGCGAGATGCTTCGGGAGGGCATTCCCGTTACGCGTATGACGTTCAGCTCGGATGCTGGCGGCAGTTTACCCGATTTCGATTCCGAAGGAAGACTCAGGGGACTTCAGGTCGGCGTGTCCAGATCGATCTTGACCGAACTTCAGGATCTGGTCGTCCAGGAATCTCATTCACTTTCAATCGCATTGATGCCCGTGACGCGGGTCCCCGCAGACTTGTTCGGATTGAAAACAAAAGGTCGCATCGAAACGGGAGCAGATGCCGATCTGCTGGTTCTGGATACGTCACTGGAGATCGTTCATCTGTTTTCCCGGGGGCAGATGATGGTGCGGGACGGTAAACGGATGGTTTTCGGACGATTCGAGCGTCACCCGGATGTCACTTGAATTTCATTCGGATTCTTGAGTATAGTAGAACGAGTGAAAGGGAAGGATATGGTCAGATTCACATGCGGACATTGCGGAAAACCGTATGAGTTCAAATTGCTACCCATTCCTGACGAGGGCGCTCAGTTTCAGTGTGCGGAGTGCGGAAAAACCTCCAGACTCATCAATCTGAATGGAAAAGTGGTTTGCGAGCCGGAGGATGACCAGGATGCCGGACACCAGTCCGCGACGCTCGAAATGGCCGACAGTTTCCGATCCGCGCTGGATGACGAGTTGTCAACGGATGAACTGGAATCCCGCCTTCAGGGCATGTATCCGGATATGCCGTTTGAAATGGAGATCGTGATCGGGGTGATCGAAGGCCCCGACAAAGGAACGACTTATCCGCTCAGGGTGCCAATCGCGTCGATCGGGCGTATGGGATGCGACATCACTCTGAATGATGGTGAGATATCGTCCGAGCATTGCCAGATTGAAATTTACGGTAATCACATGACGATTCTGCGCGATCTTCAGAGTACCGGCGGGACATACCGCAACGGCATCCCGACCACACTGACCTGTTTGCGCCCCGGAGATCGCATTCTGATCGGCAAAACGACGCTGGTCTATATTCAAAATCCGAAACGGAGCTGATAGAAAGCGGTTTGCCGTCAGGGCATGACCTTGCACGCATCGACCGGGCAAACCTTTGCGCATTTTCCGCATGCAATGCACAATCCGGGATCGATCTCGTATATGGATCCTTCCGAAATCGCATGAGTCGGGCATTCCGGCTGACATGTCCCACAGGCGATGCATTCCTTGGTAATGATATAGGGCACCCGGTCCGCGGGGATCTTGCCTTCCGCTTTCAATGCTTCAGCGTGAACCCGGGCGATTTTCTGATTCCATTCAGCCCGAAGTGATTTGATGGTCATTCGGAGTTCGTACAGTGAATTGCGAATCTCATCGATATCATCATTATGATAACGGGTGGTGGAGCGGCTTTTCAGTGCGATCACCAGTGCGATGACCGCGATAGCGAGACTGAGATAGATCATGGGAATGACCTCCTTCCGTGGCCGCAGATTAGAGCGAATATATATTTGAGTCAAGAGCCGCTCTGGGACATAATGACACGTGCGACGGAGGTTCTCTCGAATGGCCGATGCCGGTTCCATGCGATTTTCTTCCATCCACGGTGTGATCGCCGGCGGATTGGCGATCGGCTGCGCCCGAGGCATCATCGAGGGGATCTCGCTATACGTTTCACACCCGGTCCGACTCCCGGTCGACTCCCTGATCCGACTATGCTTCCAGACAACGGTTCTCTACGCTGTCGTCATCGCATGCATCGGAACGCTTCTTGTCACAATATTCCGCCGCACAGGACTGCTTCCTGAACGCGGCCGGTGGCTCTGGCCGCTCCTGTTTCTCGTTCCAATCGTCCTGATCGATCTCAATGGCTGGACTCACCGCCAACAGACCGCGTTTCGGGAATCGGTCTTACCGATGAGTCCTTCCCGGACGGACTATCCGGATATCCTCCTCTTCACGCTCGATACCTGTCGCGCTGATCGGTTGGGCTGTTACGGATATCCGACGGGATCCACGCCGATGATCGATGCGCTTTCGCGTCGGGCGACGGTTTTCGTCGATGCCATCACGACGATACCGGTGACGACCAGTGCGCATGCGACGATCATGACCGGATTAGAGCCTATGACGCATGGAAGCCGCTTCAATGCGGTTCCCATCCATCGACGCTTTAAGACGCTCGCCGAGCGGTTGCAAGATGAGGGGTATCGGACCGGCGCATTCATCGGCGCGTTCCCTGTGGCTGCGGAGGTGTCCGGGTTGGATCAGGGGTTCCATGTTTACGAGCAGACTCTGACGCCGCAGTATCTGCATCCCCTGTTGTATCAATCGACGCTGCTCGCCCCGTTACGCTCAATCGGGCGCTTTCGTCCCGCCGAACGTCGTGCGGCGCAGATCGAGCCATGGGTCGATGCCTGGTGGCGCACGCTTCCTCCGGATGCACCTCGGTTCACATGGCTGCATTACTACGATCCGCACGCACCGTACGATCCTCCCAAGAATTGGCGACGCTACTTCACGGGGGATTCGAGCGTTCGCACCACTTCGATCTGGCGGATCCATTCAATGAACCATGAAGCACCTCCGACAGAAGATGAAATCCGGACGAATCTTGCGTTGTATGACGGAGAGATCGCTCAGACAGATCGCGCCATCAGCAGGATTCTCAATGTACTCGCATCCGCAGGCCGTCTGGACCGGACCTGGATCGTCATTCTGGCCGATCACGGTGAGAGTCTGGACGAACACGAGTATTACTTTTCACATGGCGACAACACGTTCGAGCCGTCTTTGCGGATCCCGTTTCTGATCGTGCAACCGCTCTTTGCATCCAGGATAACGCAGGATGCGAGAGGTTTGACCGGAGGATTGATGGCGGAGCTTGCAGGGAATGCCGATCTGGTCCCGACCCTTCTGGGAGTGCTCGGAATATCGACCCCGGAGATGACGGACGGCCGGAACCTGATCAAAGACGACGGGAAAGATCTCTCGGACAGACTGTTGATCTGTGAATCTGGTTCAGGGGTTTACACTGAAGCGCATCGAGTCTCAGCGGAAAAAATCAGTCGGAAGGAGCGGACAGTGCGAACCGAACGGATGAAGCTGATCCGATCTGCCGATGGGCGCTCATCTGCTTTTGATCTCGACGATGACCCTCGTGAGCTTCGGCCGATCGACGGCACGCAGGATCCGCACGTGATCCGGCTTGGAGAGATATTGGATACGGCCATTGCGCGGGATCTGGAAGATCCGCGATACCAGACGATGTCGCGGGATCAGGAAACAGTTGATCAATTACGCGAACTGGGATATGTGGAGTGACCATGAAAGTCCTCTTCGTCAAGCCCTGCTGGAATTATCCGATCGACAAGGGCGATTCAACTTACAATCGCAACTGGCCACCGTTGTCGCTGTTGAATTGTGCCGCTCTGGTCCGGCGTGAAGGGATCGATGTTGAGGTCGTGGATGCCGCGGCTGAGCGTTTATCGCCCGAGGCTGTCGCACTGAGGGCCGCGGAATGTGACAAGGTATTTATCACTTCCGCAAGTCTCGATCGGTGGCAATGCCCGAACATCGTGATCGATCCGTTTCTAAAAACCGTGTTCGCTCTGAAGAAGGTCTGTCGCGAGGTGTATGTCATGGGAACGCACGGCACGGTGCGCCCCCGCGAGATACTCGATGCAACCGGCGTCACGGCGGTCATTGTCGGCGAACCGGAAGAGGCGGTTCTGTCGATTTGTCGGGGAATAACGCTCGGTTTGTTGCAGGGGGTGGCTTATGAGCAGGATGGTCGGTTTTGTTTGATACCCCAGCAGCACGATCTCGACCTGACGGCCCTCCCGATCCCCGCATACGATCTGATTGACCTGAAGCAGTATCGATATGAGGTTCTGGGTGAGCGTTTTGCGTTGATCGAGGCATCGAGAGGATGTCCATTCAACTGTATTTTCTGTGTCAAATCGATGTATGGCAGCGCATATCGGTGCAAAACCATCGAGCAGGTCATAAGGGAAATCGATTATGTCATCGATGTCGCTCGTGCGCAGACCATCTATTTCATCGATCTCGAGTTCACCGTCAATCGCGACATGGTGAAAGCGGTTTGTGACCACTTCATCCGGAAGAAGTCGGGGGTTGAGTGGTGCTGCCAGACACGGACGGATTCAGTCGATGAGACGATGCTGGCGATGATGAAAGAGGCCGGCTGCCGAATCGTGCATTTCGGTGTTGAAACAGGTTCCGAGCGGATTCGGGCGAATCTGAAGAAGGGGATCACGAGGGAGCAGATCGAAAATGGTTTGAGAATGACACGGGTGGCGGGATTGCAGACGGTTTGCTTCTTCATGTTCGGGTTACCCGGGGAAACGATAGCGGACATGGAGGAAACGATTCGATTTGCCAAGAAACTGAACCCGACCTATGCGTCGTTTCATATCGCGTTACCTTACCCGGGGACCGAGTTTCATGAGATGGCGCGGGAAAACATCGGGACGGAGTTGTTTCCAAAGGCGTATACGGGCGAGGTATGTTATGATGATTTGATTCGCGTCGCGAGACGTGCGTTTCGGTCTTATTATCTGAGGCCGAGATACATTGCGGGTCGGATGAAGGATCGTGATTTCAGAACATTTTACAGGCAGGCCCGTTTTTTTATTTCGTATCTGATTCATCGATTATGGAGTTAATGTAATGGCCGAATCGGAAGGATATTTTAAAACAAGGATGAGTTTTGAACCGAGGCGGGATGCGATCTGGAAACCCGTCGTCCGGTATCTCGAACGCTATATCCCCGGCGAGTCCCGAATTCTCGAACTGGGCGCCGGATACTGTTCATTCATCAATGAAGTTCATGCGGGGGAAAAGCATGCGCTGGACTCGTCGGATATCATTCGCCAGTATGCGGCGGAGTCGGTACGAATCCATGTGTGCGACTGCGCACAACTCCGTCCTGTTGAAACAGCGTATTTCGATGTGGTTTTTTCAAGTTTTCTGTTTGAACACCTCACCCGCGACCATCTGGACCGCTTGATGCGCGAGCTGCGTCGAATCATTAAACCGGGAGGACTCATCATCACTCTCCTCCCAAATTACAAGTATATCTATCGTCATTACTTCGACGACTACACGCATGTTCAGGTATTCAGTCATCTGAGCTTCTCAGATTATCTGACGGCGCAGGGTTTCGACGTGACGCGGGTTGAGGGACGCTTTCTGCCGTTTTCGTTCAAGTCGCGACTTCCCAAATCGGCGTTCCTGACCGCTCTGTATCTCCGATCACCATGGAAACCCTTTGCCGGCAATATGCTCGTGATCGCCAGGAATCCGGACACACCAGCGGAACGCGCACCGGTTGTGCGCGAGCAATCACGGCGGCGTGAGCCTCCGCCGCGTTCGCCACGCCCGTTTCTGGACGAACCAGTCGCTCCTGTGTCGATTCTCAAGGATCAGAAAACAATGACCGATCGAAACGAGCATGGATACCGGCAGACGTCGAGATCCGGTCGGTATCCCGTCCGACGAGATCCGCCGAGGCATGTTCCGGCATCGGACACCGCGCGCGAACATCGGCCCGGAGGCACTCCAAATCCACCCCGAAGGGATCTTCCTCAACGTCGCCCGGACATCCCATCCAAACACGGCCCAGACGGATCCGGGCTCCGAAGGCCGCGCCGCGAAGCGCCGCGTCCGCCCGAAATCAAAGAGCCCCAGCAAGGCACTTCTTTCCCGAAACCGGAATACATCCCCCGCCCGGATGTGAAACCCCGACCCGAAAACACCGACGAAAAATCGCTCGTTTGAGGGGATTCAAAGCGTATAGCCCAGAACTCTGAGCTGCTCTTTCATGTCCGATGGAATCTCATCCGCGATCCGCGGGGCGATCCGGTCGTCATCGCCGATGGTGCGGACAATCGTCGATCGCAGCATGGCGCCTCGAATCGGATGATCGGCAAGACAATTCGTGCGTTCCAATGGATCCGACTCGCGATCATACAGAGTCTCGGCAGGATAATACCCCGCTCGGATGTATTGGAACCGCCCATCCGTAGAAGCGATGTCGCAGATCGGATATCCCGTGCTTCTCTGGATGATGCATGGGATCCGTTCTTGCTCAGGATGACGACTCCGGACATAGCGCTTCATCAACAAACCCGATGCGAGATGAGAAACAAATCCGATCTGATTGAGATCCGTATCGTGTATAATCAGAGGAATCCCCGTCATATCATGAAACACTGTCGTATTGTGACCGTAACGACCATGCCGGCCGAACGATTCACCATGGTCGGACAGAAAGATGATTCGTAGTGGAAGTTCCGGGTGGAGCAGATTTCGGGTGGAGCGGGCCATCCGTTCGAGGCACCGATCGGCCTGAGCGATCTGTGCTTTGTATAGTCGGCGGATGGCCATGTTCTGTTCCGGACTGATTTGAGCGGGATTCCGATCGGCAAAGTCCAGATAGTCCGCTGTCCCATACTCAAGAGGAGGACGGTCGAAACAGGCATGGAAGCGGGGATCGGGATGATAGGGTGCGTGTGGTTCCCGTATGTGAACATAGATAAAAAAGGGTTTCTTGTTTGCGATCCTCGGCAATTCTCCCAATACGGCATCGACCACCTCTGCGGAATTGATATGCTGCGTGTCCCTGTTCTGGAAAAGTTCATGAAATTCGTTGAACCCACGATCGAATCCATACTTGCGCGACACGGTCGGCATAGAAGAAAATGCAACGGTATAATAGCCCCTCCGTTGCAGGTCTTCCCCGATCAATCCGACATCATCCGAAATCCGGTCGGTCAAAATCCGGACCCCATGCCGATTGAATTGTTCGCCTGACAGGAGAGCGGCCGTCGATGATATGGTATACGGTGCGGGGGCCACACCATTCATGAACTGGCGGCTTCTCTGAGCGATCCGATCGATCCATGGGGTGAGGGAATCGGGGCATCCGTAAGCTCCGAGTTCTTCCGGTGTGCATGCATCGAGGATCATCAGAAGAATCGAGCCGGCAAAAGTGGGTGGGCAGGTGTCTTGCGTGTTCCCGACGGGAGGGTTAGAGCTGCGGCCCGCGAGATCCAGATCGACGGTTCCTGTATTGACGACAGCCACGCGTGTCAGTTCGTTCGAAGCGATCGTGATGGATCGGGAAACACCCGCCATGCCGGGATGCACAACCATGGGATGTGAATCTTCGGATCGGTCGGTTTCCATTCTGATTTCGGCAAGGCCGTTATGCTTCAGGCAGGATAGGAGGTCGATGGTCACACGCGTCCCGGCTGAATCCTCGAAGAAAAATTCAGCGGCTGCGCCGGGAGCGATGCGTCGATAGCCCGGTCGAGCCTCTTGTGCAGTGGACTGCGAGTTGTTTCCCGGCAGGTCGAGTCGCACTTTGTGCAGGCAGAGCCCGAGCGTTCTGGTATCCGGACTCAGCCCGAGATCGGTAGGCCGGTCGAGCCGCGAACTGCTGAATGTCAGCACGTTCCAGCCGCGAAAGAGCGCATCGCGGGGCAGATCCACCGAATACTCGGTGAAGTCTTTCGACAATCCGACCGATCCGAGAACATGTGTTCCGGCTGACACGGAGATTTCCAGCGGCGGTACGAGGCCCGGCAGCGATTTAGCAGAGAAGACAAGCCGAATGTCTCGCGGTTCGATCACCTCGAACAAGACCCGTGCGTCTCGATCGGTGCTCCAGGCTCCGCTTCGGTCCGGTCGATCCCAGCCACGCCGGAAAAAATGATCGAACTCCTCGGAGATGATCGGTGAAATACTCCGAGTCGGATTCCGGATCGAGCCGCTGAATCGATCGTCAAATAGATCCGCGAATTGACGTGCGTTGAAACCGGTGCATGACACGATCATCGTGGCGAGGAAGAGGAGGGTCACGATAGGGACCGGGAGGAAAGAGCGGCGCATCACGCGGGATTATCCGGCGCCGGGGAACAGTTTCAGGACCTCCGATGCGGATTGGATTCGCAGCTCCGGCGATTTCTGAATAAGTTTGACGATCAGCGAGTCGAGCCAGCTCGGGAGATCCTTGCGCAAGGTGTTCGGAGGAGGGGGCATCAGATCGAGTTGTTTGTCGAGTATTTCGTCGAGGGTGTCGCCGGCGAAAGGCAGGATGCCCGTCGCCATCTCATAGAACGTCACTCCGAGCGAATACAAGTCAGAACGAATGCTTGCCCGGTGTCCCGTGATCTGCTCCGGTGCGATGTATTCCGGAGTGCCGAGAACAGAATCGGTATCATGCTTCTGCCTGACACCCATGGCTTGCGAGATGCCGAAATCGACCAGTGTGGCATGCCCTCTGTGGTTCAGAAAGATATTGTGTGGCTTGATATCGGCATGAATGATCCCCTGATCGTGGCTGTGAACCAGCGCGGACAAGATTTGCCGCGCAATTGACAGGATCAGGGGGAGGGGCATGGGGCCTTCTCGCTGGATCCTGCTCTTGAGTTCCTCGCCTTCCAGGTATTCCATCGAGATGAACCAGAGATTTCCGGCACGATTGAGATCATAAATTTTGATGATGCTAGGATGGCTGAGCCGCCTCGCGAGCGTGACCTCACGCTTGATGATCTCGATGAAATCAGGGTCGTAGGAGTATTTGGGTTTGAGGATTTTCAGGGCGACGGCGATGTCGAGTTCGCGATCGGCGGCTCGGTACACAATGCCCATGCCGCCCTTGCCGATGATCTCGAGCAACTCGTAGCGATCGACGATCGTCATCCCGATCGGTAACTCTCCGACAACCGTTTCCTGAAGTTCCGCGGTGATTTCTTCTTTCATCGCGGCGCACCAGTTCAGATACTGCCGGGATTCCTTGTAATCCTTGTCGAATTTGACGATTTTCTGGAATTCGATCAGCGCCGGGTTGATCTGTCCGTCTTCATACAGGCTGATCGCATACTCATAATGCACTTCGACGGTATCTTTGGAGATCGGGAGCGCGAAAAGAGTACGGACAGCGGCGACTCCGTTATCGATCTTCCCGAGTCTGAAGTAGCAGATGGCGCGGAGCATTCGAGCGGTTGAAATCGACGGGTGATTGTCTTCGATACGAAGCAGAAGCCGCAGCGCTTCTTCGTTCTCTTTTTGTTCGAGGTGGATTTTGGCGGCATGGAGATAATTCTTCAGATGAACATGCAGGCGGATTGCCTGGTCTTTGTTGCCGATCTGCTCGTATAAATCCGCCGCCGTTTCGAAGTGGCCGGTCTGTTCATACATTCTTGCGGCTTTTTCGTAGTTGCCGGCTCGAAAGTGCATTTCCGCCGCCAGCATATGATCGTTGATCGCCTCGTAGCGCTCGGCGGCACGCCCAAAATCACCCGCTTTTTCGAAATATTCCGCGGCGGTGGCGATATCTCCGAGTGAATCGGCGAGTTCAGCGGCCCTTAGGGGATCACCGGAGTCACCCGACACGCGCGCAGTCAGTTTGATGGCCTTGTCGAGCTGGTTAGTTCGCTTGAGCAACGCGATCTGAAGATCGATCATGTTGCCACGTTCGTAGCAGGCCAGAGCGGCCGAAACTTCTCCAGCTTTGTCATAACAAGCGCCGGCCTCTTTCCAGTTCTGAATCCGTTCATACAACTGTGCGCATTTCTGGAGATTCGGAACGCGACGCCAGGCTTCGGCTGCCGCAACGATGAGAGCGCGATAATTCGCATCTTCGATCCTGTTTTTTGCGATCGAGACACCGGTGGGGTTTTCGAGAGAAGCGGCTTTTTCGAAACATACCGCCGCGCTGCGCACCATGTTCGCCTTGTTGTACTTTTCGCCAGCCGATTTGAAGTCCGAAAGAGACTCGTAGATCCGGGCGGCTTCTGCGAGAATGCCGATGGATTCATACAGTTCGGCTGCTTCCCGGAAGCGTTTGGCTTTCTTGAATGCGATCGCAGCCTGCAACGCATTTCCGGCACGTCTGTAGAGTTCTCCCGCGTGGTTGAAATCGCCCAGGGTGATGTACATCTCCGCCGCCTGGTCCAGCCTTCCGATGCGTTCGCAGACTTTGGCAGCCTTGAGCAGAAGATTCTCCTGGGTGAAGAGGGCAATGGCCTGATCGTGCTCTCCGGCCTGAAGATACAACTCGGCTGCGCGGGCATAGTCGCCAAGCTTTTCCAGTTTCCGGGCTTTCTTCAGTTGCTCCGACACAACAGTCTCCTGTGTGCGTGAATGACAAAAGTATTTTAGCGTTTTCAACTCTCTTTGACAACCCGCAGGGTTCCCGGCGAGAATTAATGAACGATCCTGAAGTGCGAAATGTAATTCCGGTAGGAGCGGAACACTGGAGACGAGAGGATGAAAAACGACCGGCGGCGCGATCGAAAAGTATCAACACTCATTCGTCCGCGGCATCTGATCCCGATCGCCGTCACAATCGGGCTGATCAGCCTGTTGTTCTATCTCCGGAGCGATCGCCGGGCCATCCGGATCATGGTCGATCATGGTGTCGATGCAATCGAATCCGAAGATCGGAGCCTGTTGTTCGCTCTGGTTTCCCAATCCTATCATGATGATCTCGGATATGATCGCTCCGATGTTCTCGGGATCGCGCAGGATTTTTTGGATGCATTCGATGAGATCAACGTCACGGTGGAATCGATGACCATCGCGCTCGAAGGTCGGCAGGCGACTGTCGAGGTTCAATTCAAGGTTGTCGTTTCATATGAGGGGCAACGTGGATATCTTGCAGGCGCACCTCAAACTGCCGAAACGATTCGATTGGGTCTTGCCAGAGAAAAGCAGGGGTGGCGTGTGGTTCGCGCCGACTACCCTCGTATTCCGCGGGGTCGCACGTGATAATCGAACCGCATTCGCTGGAGACTCAGCGGATTTCCGTCATTCCGGCCATGTAAGGCAGGAGTGCATCCGGAATGCGAATCGAACCGTCGCGTTGCTGATAGTTTTCAAGAATCGCGATCATGGTTCGGGGCATTCCGAGTCCGGATCCGTTGAGTGTATGAACGAATTCCGGTTTTCCTTTTTCTTCGCGGCGGAACCGGATATCGGCACGCCGGGCCTGGAAAGATTCGAAATTCGAGCAGGAACTGACTTCGAGCCATTCCCGGCATCCCGGTGCCCAAAGCTCGATATCGTATTTTTTCGCCGCAGTGAATGAAAGATCGCCGGCACAGATATCGATGATGCGATGAGGGATTCCAAGTTCCATGCAGACGTGTTCAGCGTCGGACAGAAGCGATTCGAGTTCATCGTAGCTGGTTTCCGGTGAGACAAATTTAACGAGTTCGACCTTGTCGAACTGGTGCCCCCTTTTGATGCCTCGGACATCCCGCCCGGCAGACATTTTTTCCCTCCGGAAACACGCTGTATAGGAAACATATCGTCTGGGAAGCGTTCCTGGCTCGAATATCTCGCTCCGGTGCATATTGGTCACGGGAACCTCTGCGGTCGGAACAAAGAAAAAATCATCTTCATCGTCGCGGTAGAGATTGTCGCCGAATTTGGGAAGTTGTCCCGTCCCGAACATACATTCGCGTCGGACCATGTAAGGGGGATAGATTTCGGTATAGCCGTGCTTGAGCGTGTGGAGGTCGAGCATGAAGGCGATGACGGCACGTTGCAATCTAGCGCCGGCACCCTTGAGGATATAGAAGCGCGAGCCGGATATCTTCTGCCCGCGTTCGAAGTCGATAATGCCTAAGTTTTCGGCGAGTTCCCAATGTGGTTTGGGTTCGAAGTCAAACTCAGGGAGTTTCCCGACGATCCGGATCACGCGATTCTCATCTTCCGATGCGCCGTCCGGGACGCTGCTGTGCGGCAGATTCGGCATCTGAAGCATCCATGATTCCTGACGGGCATCCATATCCGCAAGTTCCTTGTCCATACCATCGATCCGATCCCCGACTTCACGCATTTCGACGATTTTCCGTTGCCGGATGTCGGGGTTCTTTTCGATGGAGATTTCTTTCGAGACCCGATTGCGGATGGCTTTGAGTTCTTCGAGTTTGACGATCAGGGTGCGACGATCGACATCGATCTGGAGGATTTCATCGATGGGAGCTTCGACATGAAGGCGTCGAAGCGCGGTACGGATCAGATCGGGATCTTTTCGTATCAATTTGATATCCAGCATAGCCAATTACCTCATTTCAACCGGTTTGTTCGCATCATCGACGAAAACGAAAACCGGTTTGTGATTCCGGGCCTCTTCAGGAGTCATCATAGCCGAACTCAGGATAATGACCAGGTCTCCTTTACAGAACCAGCGCGCGGCAGCGCCGTTGAGGCAGACAGCGCCGGAATCGCGGCAGCCTTCGATGGCATAGGTCTGTATGCGTGCACCGTTGGAGAGGTTCAGAACCTGGACCATCTCGAAAGGCAGTATCCCTGCGGCATCCATCAACCGCGTGTCGATCGTGATACTGCCCTGATAGTTCAGATCTGAATCCGTCACCCTTGCGCGGTGAATCTTACTTTTTACCAGGCTGATCAGCATATGGGTCGCACATCCTCCGATTCGTTCGTAACTCAATAATCACTGGTCATGATGAGCAGTGGCTTAGATTCGAACGATGTATAGATCGGACGCAACCGATCCTCATTATAGTATTTGGACACATCGACCACTTTTTTATAACTCGTGACGATATCGATCGGAACATTGTCGTATGTGCCTTTTCGAATGCTAAGGAGGCGGCCGGTCGTTCCCCGGAGAATGAGGTCGAGTGCCAGATTGCCGAACGCCATCGGGACGATTGAATCGAGCGCATCGGGATCGCCGCAGCGGATGAGGTAGCCGAGGCGTTGATTGACGACGTGGATGGGGCGGCTGTTGTTGTATTTCGGAGAGGTTTCGACCAGGAGATTGGCGACCTGGTCGCCGATACCGCCGAGTTTTTTATGGCCGTACTGATCGGTTTTCTGGCTTTCGAACACCATGTCTCCGCCCTTGAGCCGCGCGCCTTCCGAAACCAGGACGACTGAGTAGCGGCTGGGGTTGGTGAATCGGTCCTGGACGAGCAGTTCCGTAAGTCTTTCGATACCGAACGGGCTTTCGGGAATGAGGCACCGGTTGGCGGCTCCGGCCATTGTCGGCAGGAGTGCCGTGAACCCCGCATATCGCCCGAAGGCTTCGATGATGAGGAATCGTTCGTGCGAACCGGCGGTGGTTCGGAGACTGTGTGTCAGTTGGATAATGCGGGTGACAGCCGTGCTGAACCCAATGCAGTAATCCGTTCCCGGCACATCGTTGTCCATGGTCTTGGGGATCGCGACGGTTTTGACGCCTTGTTTGGCCAGGTGCACACCGTAGCTCAAGGTGTCGTCGCCACCGATCGGGATCAGATACTCGACGCCCAGGAAATCGAGATTTTTAAGGACTTCAGGCGTGAGATCATTGATGTCGTTGGAGTACTGATCTTTGAGAAAATCAGGTACGGCTCCCTTCGGAATATGGCTCGGACGCGTCCTCGAACTGTGCAGGAATGTGCCGCCCGAACGATGGGCCCGGTTAACGATTTCCTCGGAAAGAACCTGATAATAGTCGTTATTGTCCGCATGCTTGTCCCGGCTCATACCGACCAGTCCTTCCCAGCCGCGTCGGATCCCGATGACCTTGAACCCTTCCCGGATCGCGCGAATCGTCACGGCCCGGATGGCCGGATTCAGACCCGGAACATCGCCTCCACCAGTCAAAATCGCAATGGTCCCTCTCTTTTTCATTCATGCCTCCAATTCAATGACCCGATCTCTGGGCGGTCAAAAAAAAACATACGCCGTTTCCGGATACCAGTATCCGGAAATGAATATTCATACATCAGTTCGAGCAAAAATTCCAAGAGATGTTATTCTTCGACGGCGATTTTCCCGGGGTCGAAG
>Ga0302253_1001028_pt1 | contig 18692 bp, 16 predicted proteins | sample AAG_RA_Trp_MG_FD_193537 | JGI IMG/M metagenome (GOLD analysis project Ga0302253, IMG submission 193537) | Enriched activated sludge microbial communities from anaerobic digester in WTTP, New Holstein, Wisconsin, United States - AAG_RA_Trp | ecosystem: Engineered > Bioreactor > Anaerobic >...
ATCACTCCCACGAACTCCCCCTTCCGGATCTCAAGGTCAACGCCGTCCAGCGCCCGGACCTCCACGCTCCCCCGGCCATAGACCCTTGCAAGACCTGCTGCCCGGATCATGTTACCCCCGGATTGCCGCGAGGATCTCCTCGCGGGTGGTCAGCCATGACGGCACGAATCCTGCGATCAGCGCGACAACGAACAGGCTCGCAATGGACCGGATGACAAGCCCGGTCTCCAGGAGCGGTGCGACCGGGCCGCCGGGGAAGACCAGCGGATTCACTGCAAGGTACTGGAGGACGGCGAGGAGGAGGATGAGGCCGGACACCGTACCGCAGGCGCAGATGAAAAGGGCCTGGAAGATGTAGGATTTGATGATGATGCGGCGGTCGATCCCGATGGCCTGCAGGATCCCGATCTGTTTGCGGCGGTACACGATGGAGATGAAGATGACGATGAAGATCACCACCACGGCGATCACGAGGCTCACGACCGTGCTGATCAGGTTGATGATGTCAAAGGATCCAACGATCGATTTCAGGAAGTCCGCGGACTTGTCCTGCCATGTCCAGATCTGCTCCTGCACGCCGTACTGCATCAGGAGGAGTCGCATCGCGTTCTCGTTTCCGGTCTCCTGTGTCCGGACCAGGATCTGGTTGGCCGGGTCCTCCTCCCCGAGCACCGCTGCGATGTCCCTGCGGCTGATGTAGGCGTTGTTGTCGATGAGGGACGTGCCGGTCTTTAAGATACCTTTCACGCGGAACTCCTTTGTCACGCCGTTGCGGAATGTCACTTCAACGGTCTTGCCCACGTCAACGCCGCCCAGCGTCGGCGTCCGCTCCACCTTCTGCTCCCGGTCCCCGGCAAGGGTCGTCCCGATCAGGATCTGGCCGGTGTCGCTGCCGCTCAGGTAGTCGCCGCTGATGATGCCGGTATGGACCTTCATCACCTCCGGTTCCCGGTCCGGGTCAACGCCAATCACGAGCGGGGTTGTCGACTTCCCCTTGTACATGATCGTTGCCCCGGCTGCATACCGCGGTGTGGATGCTGCAACACCGGGCACCCGGTTGATCTTCTCGACGAGCGGGCCCGGTTTTGCGATCAGGAGCGAGCCCTCTTTGGGCTCGATGACCAGGTTTGCGTAGCTGTAGTCGATGGTCTGCTGGTTGAAGAGAACCACGACGCCCGCGATGATGGAGGGCAGGAATATCAGGTTGACAAAGACCATCGCGATGATCATGATGGTCAGCGCCAGCGTCCCCTTGTTGCCCCGGGCGATGAGCCGGGACGCGAGGAAGAGGGCGACCTGCTCTTCCTCAAGCATTGCCGGGTCCCTTTCTCCGTACAAAGAACCAGTACGCTGCGCCCGCACAGAGCAGGACGACAAGGAGGCTGGCAGTGATAATACCGGTTGCGTCCCCGTCGAGCACGGTCAGCTGCAGGCGCTCGACCCGGGTCTGGACACCGTAATCATCCTCGTACTGCACCGTCAGGTTGTATGCGTACGTGCCGGGGTTTCCTGCCTGCAGCGCAAAGACCGCGGGAGCATCGTTGTCCGGCTCGATCTTCCCGACATAGGCGTCATGGCTTCCGGCAAACGGGAGATCGATGGTGGCTTTCACGGAATTGGCATTGTCCGTACCGGTGTTCTCCAGCCGGATCACGAGCGAGACCGGGTCGCCCTTCCTGATCCGGACCGGATCGGTCGAAAGGGAGGCGATGCCGATCTTCCCCCTGCCGCGGACATGGATCCCGATCACTTCGTCCTGCGTGGTGACCGTCCCGTCGGGGTTCGCGTAGGTGATGGAGAGGCAGACGCGGTTGATCCCAATCGGGGCGTTCTTGTCGGTTAAAAAGACCATGTCGATGGAGGTATTCTCCCCCTTCATGAGGCTCCCGGCATGGAACGTGCTCGGCGTCTTCTGGGTGATGGAGGGGCTGCTGCAGTTCACGGTCACCGTCACCTGGTCGGCACGGGACTGGCCGTCGTTTCGCAGGATCACCCGTGCGGGTACCTCATCACCGGGCGCAACACCTTCCGGCACGGTCTTGATGGCCGAGAGGGCCGGTTTTTTCAGAAGCGCTATCTGGGTGTTGACATTGACCGGCACCGGCTGGCGGACGCTCTGGCCGCCGGTCACGTCGATCCAGATCTCCGGGAAGTAGATGCCGTCCTTTGCCGGTGCCCGGATCAGGAAGGTGATGGGGATGGACTGGCCCGGGCCGATGGCGCCGACCCGCTTGTAGTTGCCCGAGATGACCTCAACGTCTCTGGAGTCGAGCTGCACGCTCTCGATGTTGACCCCGATGTCGGTGCTCTTCGAGCTCTCGATCGCGGTCCCGCCCGCGGACCCGGTCTTTTCGCTGATGGTTGCAGTGGTGGCAGTGTTTTTGATGATGGCGGTGATCGTCCCGACATCGCCCGGCTGCAGCACCGCGGGGGTGATGGTGTAGTCGGCTACCATGACGGTAGGACCCTCTGCAGGTACGGGAACCGTGATGAGGATGAGAGCGAGCACCAGGCAGGGAAGGAAAGCGCGTGAGGGGTACATGGGACCGTAACCTCCGTTTCGTATGCCAAACATCGGATGGGATGGGGTATAAGGATTGTGAACGTGCCGGCCGGCATGCGCCAGTGATCTTCGCAGCTCCCGCGCCGGAACGAAAACGGTAAACCCGCGGGATTCCATTCCGGAGTAAGCAGAGACTGTATCATGACCCCCTCCCCGCGAAGAACAAAACCGTCCTTCTCTCTTGCGCAGAAAGACGGGGAACTGGATGCCCTCGTGCAGGCAACCGATCACCGGACGCTCGCCCTGTGGGCAATTGACTGCGCAGGGAGGGTCCTGCATGTTTTCGAAGGAACGTACCCGGGCGATCCCCGCCCCCGCACAGCCCTGACCGTGTGCCGGGAATGGACAGACACTGGTGAATTCAGCATGGCAGTCATTCGAAAAGCATCGCTCGACGCCCATGCGGCAGCGCGGGACGCGGGGGAGGACAGCCCTGCCCGCTCCGCCGCCCGTGCCGCAGGGCAGGCCGTTGCAACAGCGCATGTCCGGACACACGCCCCCGGCGCTGCGCTGTATGCACAGCAGGCAGTCTTCCGTGCTGCAGATCCGGATGATGCTGACGCGGCAGTGGCACGGGAACGGGAGTGGCAGGTGCGGCACCTGCGCTCGCTGCGGGATGGAGACGATCCCGGGACCGGCAGGCCGGAATACCTGAAGGCGGAAAGGACCCCTTCCTGACGGGTGATCGCCCCGGCCGATCCGGTAACCGGCAGCGGAACCGCAAACGATCGAGCAGACGCGCTACCGCCATTACCGGAAAAAAACGAAGATTATTACCGCAAGGATGGCAAGCCCGAGCAGCGCAGCGCAGATCCGGAACCACCGGCTTTCATGGGTTGGCACGATCTCCGTGAGATCCCAGGGACGTGAATCGTCGATATCATGGTATCCGAGCAGCCGCGCCCACCGGGAGATCATGCAGGCCGCCCGCGCGTCCGTGCCGCGCAGCGCAGGAAGATATCCCCGGGCCGGATCCCCGGCGGATAAAGCGGATCCCCTGCAGCCGTGTCCGCAGCATCCCCTGAATTCCCGGAAAGAACCATCATTTCCTCACGACCCGTGTTGTGGGTATCAACGGTCCATGACATGTTGAACCTGTTGATCGCACCAGCCCGGCCGGTGCCGGCAGTGCAGATCCGGCCTGCCCCGCCCGGAACCGATCCGGCCTTTCCCCGGTGCATCATTCTATCTGCCCGGGCAGCGAATATCATATATTCATCAACGGTTTTGCCAGCGGGCAGTTTTTCGGGAACCGTCGTTCCCTTCCCCTCGCAGGACTTTTTTTGACAGCACCCGCCCTCCCGGAAGGGAGCAGCCGGGAACCATGAACATATCGTTAAAGAGAACAATGATAACAAAAACCCATTATCCTGAAGTACAGGGCACCCGTACCGGATACGTTATCCGGTTTACCTGCCCCGCATGCACTGCAGAGAGCATCATCGTCAACAATTCCGCCCGGGATCATTTCCGGAAGAGCCGCGTTGCATCGTGCCGGCACTGCCGGACCCGCATGAACGTCGTGACGCCCGGCAGGGACTCCTGATCCGGCACCCCGGCCACCGGCGTCCCCGCATATACGGGGGGACCGGGCCCGGGCACGTTTTTCCCCGTACTCTGTTTTTCCATGGTGCATCCTGAAAAACAGCTTACCGCTGCGGATCGGCAAACCGGCCGGTACCGGAAGAAACGGGCCGGTTCACCGGCAGGGTAAATGGCAGGATACGGGGGTATCCCCGGCCTGTCGTGCGGAAGGATCAGGGGCTTGTGGCCGGCTGGAGCAGGATGCGCCCGCGCGACGTGAGGCGCAGGACGATCTCGCGGGTGGATTTGCCGCCGTCCAGGCATCCCTTTGACAGCAGGACACGGACACCGGACCGGACCACGTTCTCGCCCCGGGCCGGCTGGAGCGTATGCACAACATCGCCGATATGACATCCCTGCTTTCCGGCAACGGTCCGGAGGATGTCGATCTGGGTTTCCGTTGGCACAAATACTTCGGGGGTTGCAAAGGAGATTTTTTCCATGGTTTCCATACAATCGTCCTGGTGATGGTGGCAGCAAAAAACGCAGAACCCGGGGGGCTGGACGCCGCCCGGGCAAATCACCGGAAGAGTATTGGCGTTCCGACATGATGTAACCATGCACCGGTCCGGAACGGGACCGCGAACCAGCCCGGCCGCCTGTCACCGGATCTTCCTTCGTACCTGCCGGGAACTCTCCTGCCGCCTTTCCCGGATGGAAATGATCTTCCCGCTCTGGTCCTTTGCCTGCCGCTCATCGATCTCAACCCGGCGGAGCGAATCGATCAGGTCAAAAAATTTCCGGAACCCGTAGTTGCGCGCATCGGATTCAGGACACTTCTTCCGGAGGTTGCTCCCGACAAGCCCGGGCTCCGCCCCTCCCTGTTCATCGGAAGAGTCCCCGATGCTGCTCCGAGCAGCCGGAGGAACCGGGGATCGCCCGGTGCAGTGCCGATACCGGGGATCTCCCTCCTAAATACCCCGGCATGCCCGGCAGCCGTTTCGGGTGAACGCAGGATCTCCGTGAAGATGAACTTGTCGCAGGCATCGACAAAGGGCTTCGGTGTCTTCCGCTCACCGGAACCGGATACGACCAGCCCCGATTCGCGGACAGGGATGCGAGCCGGGTACAATCGCTGTCACTGGCTACGATGCAGAACCCGTCAGGATTTCCCGATGGAGCAGGTCCGTCGCGTCGGTGATCGGGGCGCTGTCCGTGGCATTCTTTCCCGCAGAATGACCGGACTGCCGGATCGGGACGATCGAATGGGACAGGAGCACGTCCTTCCACGGCCGAATCTGCGGGGTTGTCCAGTTACCGTAAAAATCTCTTGACCGGGGCTATACCGTACTTCGCAACTTCGTCCGGCAGGTTCCTGATGATACCCGCCTGCGCATTATCCGCATCGGGGAAGACAGCCAGCCTTTTCTGGCGGCCGGCCGGCTGCATGAGATATTCCATGGCTCATCATGAGTGCCGCGGGATAGTAATCTCCGGCAGATACCGTGAAGTACACCACCGGCCCACAGGATGAACCTTTCACCGGAGCCTGCGCTGCCGGAAAGGAGAATAAAAAAGTTAGAACCGGGGTTTCCGGTGTTTCGGGAGGCAGTCGCGGCAATATACCGGCCTGCCTTCGGTCGGCTTGAACGGAACTTCGCATTCCTTTCCACAGTCCGAACAGGTTGTCTTCGTCATCTCGCGGGGTCCACCGAAGTCTCTCCGGGGCCCTCTGCTGCCGCCAAAATTGCTTGATCCAAACATAGCTATTACTCGAACAGTCTCAATTGTATTAAAACTGTGACACAGTATAGGATGGCAGGGTTTAATAAATGGTGTATCGTACAGCCGCCATACCGGGCCGGGGCGTGTGCACGGATCCGTGCCGGAAGAGTCAGCATCAGGCGGTAACCGGTCTGCTGAGGTCCGGCCCGGCAGGATGCCCAACCCATACCTTCATCATCCCGCGCACCCTTGGTTTACCTCACCGGAGATGTTTGCATTAATAACCATGGAAAAAAACCCGATACCGGAGTATCCTCCGGATTCAATCCCGACGGCACACCGGTCGTCCGCGTCCGTCTGCCAAAGAAGAAACTGAACGAACAGTTTGCCTGCGCTGCCACGAACCTGGGGGCGAACCATATCCGCGTAAAATGCCACGATGGCGTCGAGCGCCTGGGCAGGATAAAGGGCAAGATCAAGAAGCGCGCATGGATCCGCGAGGGCGATATCCTGATCGTTGTCCCGTGGAGTTTCCAGGACGAGAAGTGCGATATCCTGTACCGCTACCTGCCGCCGCAGGCGGACTGGCTGCGGAAGAATAATTATCTCTGATTCTTTTTTCATCTGCAGGATCTATCCGGAGCGGGATAACGCACCCGGTGCTCCGGCCCGGCGGTCCGGCCTCATGCGACCCGTATAACCATGATGGTGATATCGTCGGCCTGCGGCTCCGACCCGGCAAAGGCGGTCACGCCCGCGATCACCGCGTCCGTTATCTCCTGCGGCGTGCGGGAGGCGTTCTGCCGCACCGTTTCCGTAAGCCGGTCCGTGCCGTACTCTTCGCCGCCGGCGTTGACAGCCTCCGTGATCCCGTCCGTGTACAGGACGAGGAGATCGCCGGGAGCGAGCGGCACCTCGTACTCCCGGTACCGGCCCCTGCCGGTGATCCCGAGCGCCGGGCCGGTTGCGTGGAGTTCCTCGACGGATCCCGGGCCGGAACGGAAGAGCAGCGGTGCGTTGTGGCCGGCGTTGACGAACGAGAGCGAGCGGGGGCTTTTTACGAGCAGGCCGTAAAAGAGCGTCACGAACATGCCGGACCGGGACCGCGATGCAATAATCGCGTCTGCTGCCCTCACCAGGTCTGCAGGGGGGGAAGCCGGGGCGGAGAGGACCCGGATCACTGTCTGGGAGAGGGCCATGAAGAGGGCGGCCGGCATCCCCTTGCCCGAGACATCCGCGATCAGGACCGCCGTCTTTTCGTCTCCCGCAGGACCGGAGAGCGGGATAACGTCGTAAAAATCGCCCCCGACCTCTTTTACCGGGATGTTTTTTGCCGCGATGGAAAATCCCCCGGTGGCGGGGAGTTCCGCAGGGAGGAAATCCTTCTGGATCCCGGCAGCGATGGCAAGTTCGGTGTCCCTGCGTTCCCGCTCCCGCAGGAGATCATCGCGCTGGGCCTGCATCCTCCGTTCGTTCTGCACATTTTCCACCATGACGGCAAAGATGAAGACCCCGGTGGCATTGGCGAGGATCATCGGGAGGACGACTGCCCACACCACCCGGAGCGCCTCGTCAAAAGGATGGCTGAGAAGGAGGATGAGCGCCATGTGGAAAAGTTCCATTGAAACGGCAAAGAACACCGCAACCGTGATGCCGCAGAATTTTTTTCTGTACCGGAGCCAGATGAGGCCGCCGAAGAGACCGGCAAGGACGGCTGCAAGGGAACAGGCGCAGACCGTGAATCCGCCCAGCGTCAGCCGGTATGCCGCACCGATCAGTCCTGCGGCAACCCCCACGTACGGGCCGGCCAGGAGGCCGGCGACCATGGGGCCGAGGTCGCGGACATTGATGTACGATCCCTCGACCTCGATACCGGAGAGCGTGCCGTACACGGAGAGTGCACCGAAAAGGAGCACGAGCAGGATTTGGATCCTGCGTGAGGGGTTGCCGTCGAGGATTGCCGGGAAGAACCGGCTCCGGGTCAGGAAAAACGCGACGATGATGATGACGCCCGTGAGCTGGAGCAGGATGAGGAACGAATCGTTCTCCATTGCCTCACGGATGCCGGCGAAGAATCCCCGGAGCAGTGCGGTCGCCTCCGGATAATCGCCGGCAAAGTCGGGGACCGGTGCGGTCCCGGAGGCTGCGGTGACCGCGGGACCGGCCGGGGGGGCTGTCCCTGAGCCGGCAGCAACGGGAACGGCGCAGCAGAGGAGGCACACAGCAACGAGGACGATAACGATGCCGCAGCAGAGCCTGACGGGGGCGCGGATTGCGGAGCCGGGCGGACTGCAGGTCATGGCGTGCGTTCCTGCACCGGTGCAGTCCACGCAAGCCCGCGGAGCAGGCGCATGCCGGCAGGGAGCGGCGCCGGTTCCCCGTTGCGAAGGGGTATGACATCCACAAGCCCGCATCCGAAGAGGCAGTCAGTGGTCTCCTTCAGTTTCACGTTCCCGTGCCGGCGCAGCGGCTGGTACGGGAAGAAGGCCGCGCACGCCGTAACGGAAGGCAGGGCTCCCGGGACGTCTGCGGCACGTGCAATGCCCGCGGCAAGGACGAGGCAGAGCCGGCTGCCGTCCGCGGAGGACACCCCGCCGGGCCCCGGGCCGGATCCGGCAGGGACGGTGAGGGTGCCCGCCGGCAGCTCGCACTCCGCGGCAAGGACAAAACCATGGGCGGGCGATGGTGCGGCGCCCGCGAATGCACCGGCAAGCGCCCGGAGATCCGGCGGGGATGCTTCGCTCTCGAACGCGAACCGGCGGGCATAGTTCCCGGTGAGGGCGAAGCCGGAGAGCGCGAACAGTTTCGGGATGTACGCCTCGGCGTACTCCTCGAAGTCCGGTTCGTCGCCCGGGGCACGGAACGCCACGTACCCGCCGGCTGCCACGAACGGCCCGTACCTGCCGGTGCAGTCCGCGGATTCGTACCCGAGCGCGCCGGTGCCGAACGCGAGGGTCCCCTCAGGAAACGAAAGAACCTCCGGGGCACCCGGGCCGATGGTGTGCAGTACGAGGCGGCCGTCCGGTTCGAGGACGCGGGCAGTGAGCAGGAGACCTTCCGGCCCGGCCTGTTTCCCGTCGGCCGATCCGGCCTCCTCCCCGTCGGGAGTGTCGAGGAGTTCGTACAGTCCGGTCATCTCGATGAGCCGGCAGATCCGGTCGCTGACCGAGGTCAGGTACAGGCGGCCTTTCAGCTGCGAGAAGCGCTGGAAATACTGGACCAGGACCCGGATGCCGGCCGAACTGAGATACTCCACGCCCCCCATGTCCAGCGCCACCGTGTGCGACCCGGCAGCCATGGCGCCCTCCAGTGCATCGGCAACGACCTTTGCACCGGCAGCATCGAAGCGGCCGGAAGCCCGGATAACGTGCCGGTCGCCGTTCTTCTCCCCCTGTATTTCCATGAATGTCTGCTCCTCACTGGACCATAGAATAGCTCCGGATGCCAAAGTCGCGGTGCCGGTTCTCTTCCGCCCGCGTCTTCCTGCCTTCGATGACCGCCTGCAGCTCCGGCAGCAGGGCCGAGAGGGCCACCTCCTTCTCCGGCACGCCCTCGGAAACGACCCGGTAGAACGGGATGCAGAGGTCGATGAAGTCCGCATGCCGGGCAAAGGTGTCCGCGTTCCCCGTCACTTTAATGACGGGCGTGACGGCATTCCCGAGCGGGGTCCCGATTCCGGTCGAGAAGAGCATGACCTGTGCACCGGATGCCGCAAGGCCGGAGGCGGAGACCAGGTCCTGCCCCGGGCCGTCCATAACGTACAGCCCGCGGTGGTGCGCCGTCACCTGCTCGCCGAACCTCACCACGTTCTCAATGGCGTGGGAAAAACCCATCTTCCGGATGGCCCCGAGCGACTTCTCCTCCTGCGTGGAGAGTCCGGCCCGGATATTGCCCGGGGTCAGCTCCGCCGAGTGGGTGTCGGACCCGGCAGCCTTTGCAACCGCCTTGCCGATCATCTCGTTGGCCTTGATGACCCGCAGGAGGTCCAGCCAGACCGCATGGTCGCGGCAGCGCTCCCGGAGGATGCCCTCGGCACCGAAATATTCCATGATCTCCGAGATGACCACGCTCCCCTTCCGGTCGAGCAGCCAGTCAGAGATATGGCCGATTGCGCTGTTGGTGACAAGGCCGCTCGTGGGATCGGACCCGCCGCACTTCACGGCAAGGCAGAGGCCGGCCAGCGGGACGGGCGTGCGCTCCGCGCTGCCCATGCGGGCAATCGTCTCTTCCACGAACCGGATCCCTTCCCGGATGGCCGCGGCCCGGCCCTCCGCCTGCACGCGGACGCAGCGGACCGGCCGGCCGCCGGCATGTTCCCGGATGGCATCGTACAGCCGGTCGTTGACGCAGAGCGGGCTGCACCCCAGCGCGATCACGAGAACCCCGCCCACGTTGGGGTGACAGGCCATGTTCGCCAGGGTCCTCAGGGTCACATCCTCGTCGAAGCCGGTCTGGCAGCAGCCGGATGCGTGGGGAAGGGCGATCACCGCGTTCTCGTTGTTCTTCCCCCAGAACGTGTCCCGGAACGGCCGGGCAATCTCTTCTGCTTCCTCGTTCACGCAGAAGACCGACGGGATGACGAGGATATGGTTTCGTGCGCCCCAGGTGCCGCCGGCCCGCGGGTACGCCATGACGCAGGGCCCGTCCGCTGCAGGCTCCTCCTCCCGCGGCCGGAGCGGGGAGCGCCGGTCAAAGCTGTCGCGGGTGATTGCAAAAGCGCGGGCCAGCGTGTCGAGCGAATCCGGCGGCGGGAGGTACAGGTTGGGGTACTCTTTGATGTTCCCTTCCTGCACCTCCCGCCCGTCCGGCAGTGTCCGGATGCACTGGTCCACCGGCTGGCCCGGAAGGATATCCGCGGTTGCAACGCCGATGGGGACGCCGTCCCTGACGATCGCGGCATTCCGCGGGATGGGTGCAACCGCAACCTTGTGGTACCGGGGGATGACCCGCACACTGCCTTCGGCCGGGCACCAGGCCGGCTGGTCCTCCGGGACCGGGAGCAGGCCAAGGCGCTCCCCCCCGCAGGTTACCCGGGGATATGCGCTGCCGCACCGCAGGGCTGCAAGCGCAATGCCGACATTGTCGTCTTTCCGGAACTGGATGATGCAGGAGATGCCCGTATCCTCCTCCACCCTCTCTGGATCCTGCCCCGGCATGACTGCTCTCCCCTTCACGGTCGGTACAGCGGCGTGCCCGCCCGTTATTCTCATCAACTGATTTGCACGGGTATCCATTTAAGGGCGCGGAATTGTGAGATCATTTTCTCCCCGCACCCCCGCTCCCTTATATCCCATTGCGTGCCAAAATAGCATTCAACAGATGAAGGACGACGCGTACCTGGGGGCAGTACGGGAAACTGCCGGCCGGATCCGGGCATCGGTCCCGGCCGATATCGCGGGGAAGTATGCCAAAGCCAGCGGTATCACAAAGGACGACTTCATTCCCTGCACGCCCACGGAGTGCGGCGAGATCTGCGCCGTGGACGGCTCGAATATCACGCTCCTTGAATCCGGCAGCATGGCGCTTGCAGTCGTTCGGGCGGCCCAGACAACCTTTCTCAACATGGAGCGGACCCGGCGATCGATTACGCCGATGACGTTTGCGCTTATCGGCCCCGAAGAGGAGAATGCGGATTTCCCGGTCCTGTACGCGGACTGTTTCGGCTGCCCGCCGGGAAAACCGCTGAAGAACGAGGACATTTCCCGGGCTGCCGGGATCCTCCGGGACACGGTCGAGTACTGGGTCACGGAAACGATGGCCCGGGAGCTGGGCACCGGCGCCCTCCTCCTCCGCGACGGGCCCCTTCGGGTCTCGCACGAGAGCCACGACCCGGTCCTCACCCGCATTGCCGCATCCTGCCGGGAGAGGGAGATCGGCCTTGCCGGCATCTCCAAGCGCTCGGCCGCAACATGGGGAGGCGGTTACCCGCTCCTCCCCGCGGTCTGGGCATGTGCGAAAACCCATGCTGTCAGGGCGCCGTGGTGGCTGAAGATCGATTCTGCCATCCTCGATCACGCAGCCTTTCCCCAGTGGCAGCACGGCGCGATGTACGTGGCCTGCCTCCACCCGCGGGCAAAGGGGCCGCTCAAGATCGAGCTCGCAAAGGGGACCGGCGTGGAAATGGCAAAGGCGGTCATGGACCGGCTCTGCAGCTGCTCCGCGGACGGCCGGATCCCCGGCTACCCGTACCCGCTCCTCGATGCCCACCGCACGGTCGCGCTCACCGGAGAGATCGTGGAGCAGGTGAAAGGCGACCTGCTCGGCCGGCTCGCGGAGGCGGGCATCGATCGGCAGACCTATGAGATCCTGTTCGGAGATTATCATGATGAATTTGCGCGATACTGATACCGCGGATACATCCAAGTACCGGCTCATCGGACGGAGCGTTCTCTCCTACCGCTTCATTGCACCCCACGACGAAACCCTGTATATCGGCGACATTAAAAAGATCGTGGACAGGACCAAGGGAGCCACGTTCTTTGCCAAGGTCACCGATCTCGTCCATGATGCCAACTTCGCGGATCCGAAGTGGGACACGCGGGTGTATGCCGAACAGTTCTACGGCCTTGGCGAGGATGTCTTCATCGCGGTGGACGCTGTGCCGCTCGGCTTTGTCGATACGGCCGGACGGTTCCACAAGCCCCGCACCATCCCGTCCAAGTTCTCCACGGTGGAAGAGCCGACCGCTGCCGATTTCCGCTTCCTTACCGAACAGATGGGCGAGATCGAGGTCGGGCTCATGCGGAGCGGGCAGGACGTGATCAGGGACGTTGCGGTCCGCATCCCGGCAAAGGTCCTCCCGCAGCACATGGGCGTCTTTGCCACCACCGGCATGGGCAAGTCCAATTTCATGAAGACCTTCTGCGCCTCGTGCATGAAAGAGCAGAAGTTCGGCCTTTTAATCGTGGACCCGCACGGCGAGTATGTCAGCGGCGGCAAATCCTCCATGGGCGATCCCACGAAGGGTCTCGTCCATTACACGAACGGGAAGGACGGGCTGGCCATCTTCACCATCCGCGGCGAGGCCGACCGGAAGAAGTATGCCATGAACCGGCTCTTTCTGGAGTACGACGATTTCCGGATCAGCGACCTTTCAATCCTGTACGATCTCACGAGCGCCCAGTTCGATATCGTCGAGGCCTTCTCGCGGGTGAACGGCAGCGACGTGATCCGGTTCTTTACGGAGGTTGACCCGGAGATCTTCCCGGTCAAGGACCCGCTGGCAGCCGGGATAAAGGAGGGCAGTCTTGCGTGGATGATCCGCAACTCCATGGCCGGGCCGGTCCGCGTCATCCAGCGGCACATCGAGAATATCACGAAAGCGAACAACGCCTTCTTCCGGCAGAGCGGTTCGACCGTGCAGGAGATCATTACCAGCCTGCATAAGAACAGGGTCGTGCTCATCGACATCCCGGACATGGGGGAGAGAAGCGAGCTCTTCGTCCTCTCCATCATCACCCGGATGATCATGGAGAAGCACCGCTCCGAGGCCCGGGGCTTCGGGATCGACGAGAAGCAGGAGGCCTCGCACCAGGTGCTTATCACCATCGAGGAGGCGCAGCGGGTGCTTGCCGCCGGCGGGGCCTCCACCCAGATGTTCCGCGAGTGCGCCATGGAGGGCCGCAAGTTCGGCGTGGGCCTCTGCGTCATCACCCAGCAGCCGAAGAACGTGGACCCCAAGGTGCTCGCCCAAATCAATACCTTCGTGGTGATGGGCCTCGGCGACCGGGGCGACCGCGAGATCATCATGGGCAGCGCCAAGCAGGATCTCTCGAAGATGGAGATCGAGATCCAGACGCTCGACCGCGGCGAGGCGATCATCTCCACCATCGGCATCCCGTTCCCGGTCTCGACCCGCATCCACCGGTACGAGGACTATATCGCCGGGCTCAGTTCAGAGAAAAAGAAGGATATCCGCGAGGGATTGTCCGGCGGGTTCAGCTAGGACTCCGGGTCGTGGGGTCATTGCCTGCGGGTGTTCCGGCATCAGTGCGGAACGCGCCGGCCGGTACCGTCATCTCGAAGCGTGCACCCTTGCCCGGCTCCCCGTTCTCAAGGATCGTGATGCCGGTAAGGGAGAGGATCTCCCGGGCAAGGAACATGCCGAGGCCGGTATTCTTCCCGTAGCCCCGGTCGAAGACATGCTCTTTCTCGGCATCAGGGATCCCGATGCCGTTGTCCTCCCAGACAACCATGAGATTGTTTCCTGACGGGAGGGCAGAGACCCGGATTGCCGTGACCCGCTCTCCGTGCCGGATCGAATTGTCCAGAAGATTGCCAAACACGATCTTCAGCATCGGATCGGCATATATCCGGTAACCGTTCCCTTCCACGCTGAACGCAATCGCCGGAGGGATCGAAGAGCGGGGGACGACATCGGCAAGCGCAAGCCATTGCGGTTCATGGGAGCCGAGATCCTGGTACACCCGGGTAAACTCGATCTGCGACCTGATGGCATCGGTCTCTGTATCGATCCGGTCCAGCAGGGAATTCACCGAGGGGTTGGGATTTTTCATTTTTGCCAGATGCAGGAATCCGCGGACGACCGAGACCTTGTTGAGGATATCGTGCCGGGTCATACTGGCGAGCAGGGTAAGCTGGCGGTTTGCCGCCCGGAGCCGTTCTTCTGCGCTCCGGAGGCCCGTGATGTCGTGGAGGGAGAGGAGGATTGCAGGCTTTCCCTCGAAGCTGATGACCTTGCCGATACTTTCAACGCTGCGGGTGTGTCCCTTCACCGTAATGACGGAATAATATGCCAGGTAGGCATCATGACCCCCGCCGACCCGGGCAAAATCTGCGGCAGCCAGTTCCCGCGATGCCGGTGCAAGGAATTCCATCACGTTCTTTCCGGTGAGCGGCATCTCCTCAGGCAATTCCAGCAGGCGTGCAGTGGCCTTGTTGGAAAAGAGGCACCGGCCGGTAAAATCAAGGATGGAGATCGATTCCAGGGCGTATTCAACCAGGGACCGGAACTTCTCTTCGCTCTCGACCAGTGCGGACTGCGAGTCTTTGAGTTCCGTGATATCCTCGGCAAAGCCCGCAACACGGTAGATACGGCCGGTGGTGTCCCGTATCGGGAAGTTCCGGGAATGGATCCACCGCACCGCGCCGTTCGTGTGTCGGATCCGGTATACGGTATCGACCGGGATCCCCTCTTCCATCTCCCTGCGGATTGCTTCCTGCACTGCGGGCAGATCCTCGGGAAGGACCGCTGCAAGGAAGGAGAACGGGTCGTCCAGCAGCGACCGGGCGGACCTCCCCCAGATCGTTTCATAGGCCGGGCTGACATACGTGAACCCGTTCGTCGCACGGTCGGAGATATAGAACACGGTCATGATATTGTCCGCGATCTCGCGGAGCCGCTCGTCGCTCTCCCGGAGCGCGGCTTCGGCCTGCTGCCGGCGCAGCGATACGGCGACCATGTGCGCAAACGAGTCCAGCAGTTCTGACGGCGGGTCCGGATGGTCAGCCCGGAGCGCCAGCAGCGAAGTGCCGTACAGTTCGCCATCAATGACATGCGTGATGAGCAGGAAGCGATCGATGGCTGCCAGTTTCTGGATGGCGGCGCTGACCGCCGGGGAGATCTGCCCGTTGCTCATCTCGGCGATGCTCCGTTTTGTCGTGATATAACTCCGGTTGATGTCCTGGTACATCGCGGGGGTCACCGGCACGGCGATATCAACCGGATCCATGCCTACCAGCCCGGCGACTTTCTTCCATGCATCCGGCAGGCTCTTCAGCACCCCCGGTGCAATCTCGATCGCAGCCGCCCGCAGCACCTGCCGCTGGCGATCGTAGATATTGAACGTCGTGGCAATCGCGCCGGAGATGGCGAGGAGCTTCTTTGCCGCACGCTCCTCCACGCTCCCCCCGGAAGGGAGCGATGCGAATTCCTGCTCAAGTGAGCGTATTATCGCAAGCGTCTCCTCCCCGGATCTCCGCGAAGTGATGTCGCGGGCATACCCGGTCGTCCCGATGACCGTTCCTGCAGCATCCGTGATGGGCATCTTGTAGGTCTCGAACCATTTCACCACCTTCTCATCGGCGATCTTCTCGTCAACGTGCAGGGGCTGTCCCGTGGCGATAACGCGGACATCGTCCGCACGGTACTTTTCGGCAAGGTCATTTGGCCAGATGTCCAGGTCGGTCAGGCCCAGCACGTCCGCTGCAGACTGCCTTCCGCAGGAGCGGGCGAAGGCTTCATTGGCAGCGAGGAACCGGCCATCGAGGTCTTTCAGCCAGACGAGACCCGGCTGGTTCTCAATGATGGCAGTCAGGTACGATTCCCGCAGGATTACCGCGTTCTCTGCCCGTTTCTGGAGGACCGCCTTCTGGATCTTGTGCGCAAGCTCGGCAAACTGGGGTGTCGGGTTCCCGCCCTTCTGGAGGTAGAAATCCGCACCTTCGTTCAGGGCCTGGATGACAACCTCCTCGCGGCCCCTCCCCGTAAAGAGGATGAAGGGGATGGTATTGCCCGCGCTCCTGACCCTTTTTAACAACTCGATCCCGTCCATCCCGGGCATCTGGTAATCCGCGATGATGGCATCGTACGGGTGCTGACCGAGCAGGTCGAGGGCCGCCGCAGCCGATGGAACGGTATCCACGGAGAACTGCCCGTCGTGTTCGAGAAAGATTTTACCCAGTTCGAGCAGGCCGGGTTCGTCATCTGCATACAGCACCCGGAAATCCGTCATCACTACCAGCATGGATCTTTTTATGACCGGCTGGTTATTCCTTTCGATCGATCCCCTGTATCACTTTCTGTACGGTATGCGGCCGTATGATCCGCAGGAGCCGGAGGTTCCGGCATTCCGTGTCCGGCATTCATTGACCGCAGGGTCCGTGGCCGGAAGGCAGGTTCTGGTCCCCGTCCGTTATTTCACGATCGCGGGTACCTGATCCGGAACGGAACGTGCAGTTCCACCTTCTGGTTGTGCAGGGGCGGGTACCGCCCGTCTCTCATCAGTCCGTCAACCCGGCGGATGAGATCGCCGACAAGTATTCTTTGTTCATTCAAACCGGTTCGCGGACGGTCAGGTGCAGGCAGGGATTTCATGGGTCACCGGATCCTGTTCTTTGCAAAGTCCCTTGCGGGCACGGGAACATAAATTACCGGAATCCCGAAGGTTATGCCATCACACTTCCCGGTTCAGCGATTGAGCCGGAACTATCAGGGATCAGGCCGTGGACCTGTTGATGAACAGCGAGCAGCCGAAAAATAGTATCCACCACCGGGGCAGAAGCGGCTTATGGGCGATCCCGCCGGCCCTGCAGTAGGAGAAGCCAGCCAACGGTGAACAGCCTTTCCCGGTTGCAAACAGGCAGTTCCTGCACTGGTGCGGATGGGTGAACACGAAAACAGTGTTCATCAGGTTCTGGTATCAGGTTTCTGGTCGGATTGGATCAATACTGTAACCAGCCGGGACAATACGGGAACCGGATCCATTCAGGGTATTTAATCCGACCGGCAGGGACGTTTCAGTATCTGCAATACCATACGGAGCTGATATTTTTGACCATACTCTGGAAATTTTTCTGGAAAAAGATACGCCTTGTGGCAGCATGTTTTCTTCTTCTGCTGAGCGTCCAGGCAGCGGCCGCCGTACACCCCTCTGCAGGCTTCTCTGCCAGCCCCACAACCGGGTTGCCTCCGCTGGCCGTGGATTTTACGGATGCGTCGTCAGGCACCCCGGCCGGATACGCCTGGTTCTTCGGCGACGAGACCTATGCAGGATCCTGGACGCGGATGACCGCTGCCGCCCAGTGGACGAAACGGCTCCGGCCGGCCGTTGCCGTGACCCCGGACGATACGATCGTGCTGATGGGCGGCCACGATGACACCGGCAATAAAAACGATGTCTGGAAGTCCACCGACAAGGGAGCCACCTGGACGCTTGTCAACGCAAGTCCCGGGTGGATCGGGCGGCATGCCCATGCGGCAGTCGCACTGCCGGACGGCAGTATCATCATGACCGGGGGCTTCAACAGCAACTCAAAGCGCGAGGTCTGGAAATCTCCGGATAAAGGGGCGACCTGGTCGGTTCTCAACGCAAGTCCTGGTTTCACCGCCAGGTACTATCACACCATGGACGTCCTGCCGGACGGGAGCATCGTCATCATCGGCGGGTACGGCGACACGGAAGGCCGGATGAACGATGTCTGGCGTTCGGCCGATGGCGGCCTGACCTGGTCGCAGATGACGGCTGATGCCGCATGGTCAGAGCGCGACAGCCACGCGACAGCAGCCCTGCCGGACGGGAGCCTTGTCCTTATGGGCGGGTTTGACAACGATTACCGGAACGATGTCTGGCGGTCGGAGGACAACGGGTCGCACTGGACGCTTGTCAACGCGAGCCCCGGGTGGTCCCCGCGGCGGATGCCGGTCAGCGTCGCGATGCCGGACGGCACCATCGTTCTCACCGGCGGGTACGACGACACGAGCCGGATGAGCGATGTCTGGATCTCAAAAGACCGCGGGGATACATGGACGCATGCAACCGGAAGCCCCGGCTGGCCGAAGCGGAGCGAGCATGCCATGGTCGTCCTCCCGGATGCGAGCATCGTGCTTCTTGCCGGGTATGACAATGTCGGCAGCAGCCTCACCGAACTGGTCAAGAACGACACGTGGCGCCTCCAGCCGGCCGGTTCGCTTACGAAGAACCCACAGCACACCTACACCGCGGAAGGGAAGTACAGTGTTGCCCTGCAGGTGTACAATACCGAAGGGTTTGACAGCCTGCTGAGGAAGGGGTACATCGCCGCGGGAACCGCAAGTGGCGTGATCCCGCTCCCCCCGTACGCGGACCCCCCGACCGATCCCGATGAGGACGGGATCTACGAGGACCTGAACGCCAACGGGCGGGCGGACTTCGCAGATGTT
>Ga0302253_1001029_pt1 | contig 18690 bp, 15 predicted proteins | sample AAG_RA_Trp_MG_FD_193537 | JGI IMG/M metagenome (GOLD analysis project Ga0302253, IMG submission 193537) | Enriched activated sludge microbial communities from anaerobic digester in WTTP, New Holstein, Wisconsin, United States - AAG_RA_Trp | ecosystem: Engineered > Bioreactor > Anaerobic >...
GCCCGGATGTCCTGTCCGGTCAGGACTCCCCCTGTCTCGTCTCTGTGCGTTGCGCACAAAGGCATGGCGTACCCGCCCCGTGTCACTCGTTCGTTCCGGATGCATTCCGAGGCGGCCCCTATGTGGTCAGATGTGGCCGCATGCGTCGCTTGGGGGGGCCGGAGTTCGTCGGGGATTCGCCCGGTGTACGCCCGGGGCCGTCCGGGGTGCGCAAGGCCCCGTTCCCGCCCGTGCCAGCTTCTGGTAGACGGAACACATGACAGCCGCCCCCGATCATCCGTCGCCCCCGGCAAGCCCCGCCGAAGCATCGCAGCCCGGTCATGCCCCCCGGTCTGCCCGGTGGGTCATGCACATCGACATGGATGCCTTCTTCGCCTCGGTGGAGCAGCTGGACGACCCGTCACTACGCGGACGCCCCGTCATCGTGGGCGGTTCGTCGGAGCGCGGGGTGGTGTCCGCCGCATCCTACGAGGCGCGCCGTTATGGTGTGCGTTCGGCCATGCCCACGGTGACGGCGCGCAGACTCTGCCCGCACGGGGTGTTCGTGTCGGGGCGCAGGCACCGCTATGCGGAAGTCTCGCGCATGGTCATGGCGGTGCTGCACGACTTCTCGCCGGTGGTGGAACAGGCTTCGGTGGACGAAGCCTACCTCGACGCCACGGGGCTGGAGCGCCTCTTCGGCCCGGTGGACGAGATGGCGCAACGCCTCAAAGGGCGGGTGCGCGAGGCTACGGGGGGGCTCACCTGTTCGGTGGGACTCGCGCCCGTGAAGTTCCTCGCCAAGATTGCCTCCGATGTGAACAAGCCCGACGGCGTCTTCATCCTGCCGCCGGAGGATGTGGCGGCGTTTCTCGCCACGCTGCCCGTGGGGCGCATCCCCGGCGTGGGCAAGCGGATGCTGGAGTCGCTCGACCTGCTGGGTGTGCGCACGGCGGGCGATGTGCTGCGCCACCCGGTGTCATTCTGGGAACGTCGCTTCGGCAAGGGCGGGCTGGTGCTGTATGACAGGGCGCGAGGCATCGACCCCCGCCCCCTCGAACCATGGACGCCCCCCAAGTCGGAGAGTGCCGAGGTCACCCTCGCTGCCGATACGGCCGACCGCGCCGTGCTGCGCCGGTGGCTGCTGGCGCAGGCGGAGAGGGTGGGCGGTTCGTTGCGGCGGCAGGGGCTGGCGGGTCGCACCATCACCCTCAAGGTCAAATATGCCGACTTCAGGCAGCTGACCCGCAGCCGCACCCTGCCTGAACCCGTCTCCGCCACGCAGACCATCTTCGAAGAGGCGTGGGCCCTTCTTGAGGCACTCGACCTTGAGGCGAAGGTGCGTCTGGTGGGATTGGGGGTCTCGCATTTCGGCGGTGAACGGCAGATGAGCCTGCCCATCGGCGGCATGCCCCGCCGCGATGACACCCGCCGTGAACGGCTGGATGCCACACTGGACAGGTTGCGGGCGCGCTTCGGTGCCGGGGCGGTGATGCGCGGCGACCTTGTGGATTTCGGCGACGAGTGACGCCGTCCCCGTGCGGCCTTGTGCCGGACGCCACGCCTCTTCGATACCCATGGTGGCAGGCGGCGTGGTATCCGTGGTAGTCTCGAGGTGGCGCATGTGGCGTCGGGGGCAGTAACCGTGGCGGTATTCGTGGATTTGCGGGGTGCGCCCTATGGACAACCGGGGCGCGTCGGCGTATCTGTCACGCCACGGAGAAGGGCCGCTCCCGGTGTGACGGAAGTCCCCGGTATGGCAGGCATGACGGCGCATTCGCCGTGGACTCCGTGCCGCGTCGCGCGTCGCGCGTGGCGACCCCGCGTGCGGGCTTTCCGGCCTCGCCCGCACATGCCCCCGCTTTGCGGTACGGGCATGTTCTGCTAGGCTTCTTCGGGCATCCCGCCCGAGACCCCAACCAGAGGTACCCTGATGAAAGTCATCATCATGTGCGGCGGCAAGGGAACCCGCCTCCGCGAAGAGACCGAGTTCAAACCGAAGCCCATGGTCGAGATTGGCGGTCGCCCCGTCCTGTGGCACATCATGAATATCTACGCCCGCGCCGGGTACAAGGACTTCGTCCTGCCCCTCGGCTACAAGGGCGAGGTCATCAAGCAATATTTCTACGACTACCGGATGCGTAACAGCGACTTCACCGTCGACCTCGCCACCGGTGACGTGCGCACCCACGAGACGGGCTGCTGCACCGACTGGCGCGTGACCCTGTCCGACACCGGGCAGGAGACGCTGAAGGGCGCACGCATCAAGCGCATCGCCAAGCACATCGACACCGACCGCTTCATGGTCACCTACGGCGACGGCGTGTCGGACATCGACATCGCCAAGCTCGTGGAGTTCCACAAGAAGTCCGGCAAGATTGGCACGTTCACGGGTGTGCGCATGCCCTCGCGCTTCGGCGCGGTGCAGACCGACGAGAACGGCAACATCCTGTCGTGGCAGGAGAAGCCGGTACTCAACGAGTACATCAACTGCGGCTTCTTCGTGTTCAAGCGCGAGTTTCTCGACTACCTCGATGAAGAGGAGTCGTGCGACCTCGAGAAGCAGCCGCTGGAACGTCTGGCCGCCGAAGGGCAGCTTTCGATGTACCCGCACGAGGGCTTCTGGCAGTGCATGGACACCCTGCGCGACTACCAGAAGCTGAACGCCATGTGGGACAAGGGCGACGCGCCCTGGGCCCGCGGGTGGAAATAGGAGCGGAACATGTTCGGTGACATCTATCGCGGCCGTCGCGTCCTCGTGACCGGGCACACCGGTTTCAAGGGGTCGTGGCTCACGGCATGGCTGCTGCACCTCGGGGCCGAGGTGGCCGGCTTCTCGCTGGACGTGCCCACCTCGCCCGCCAACTTCGAGGTACTCGACCTCTCTGGTCGCATCTCCGACCTGCGTGGCGACATCCGCGACCGCAAGGCCATGTGCGAGGCCATCGAGGGCTTCAAGCCCGACGTGGTGTTCCACCTTGCGGCGCAGGCGCTGGTACGCAAGTCGTACGACGACCCGGCGGGCACCATCGAGGCCAACGCCATGGGTACGCTCAACGTGCTCGAGGCCGTGCGCTGCACGCCGTCCGTTCAGGCGGTGGTGTGCATCACCTCCGACAAGTGCTACCGCAACGACGAGTGGGTGTGGGGCTACCGCGAGACCGACCATCTGGGTGGCGAAGACCCGTACTCCGCCTCCAAGGGCTGCGCGGAAATCATCGCCCAGTCGTACTTCAAGTCGTTCTTCAAGAATGGCCCCCGCTGCGCCACCACGCGCGCGGGCAACGTCATCGGCGGCGGCGACTGGGCTGCCGACCGCATCGTGCCCGACTGCGCCCGCGCATGGTCGCAGGGGCGCCCCGTGCCCATCCGCAGCCCGTGGGCCACGCGCCCGTGGCAGCATGTGCTCGAACCGCTTTCCGGCTACCTGTGGCTGGGGGCGAAGCTGCTGGTCGACGCCAAGGGGCCCTTCCCCCTTTCGGGCGAGGCCTACAACTTCGGCCCGGCTGCGGACGTGAACAACACCGTGGCCGAGGTGGTGGACGCCCTCGCCCCCTACTGGCAGGGCTTCTCCAGCGAGATGGACAGGGCCGGGCAGGCGGGCATGAAGGAATGCACGCTGCTCAAGCTGTGCTGTGACAAGTCGCTGGCCTACCTGCGCTGGCAGGCCACGCTCACCTTTGCCGAGACCATACGCTTCACGGCCGAATGGTACCGCGCCTTCTACGCACCCACAGGCGGTGCGCAGGACATGTACGCCTTCACCATGGGCCAGATACTCGAGTACGCGGACAAGGCCCGCGCCAAGGGACTGGAATGGACGGCATAGCCGGGGTCGAGACGCAAGACCTGCGCATCATCCCCACCGACGGCGGGCCGGTGCTGCACATGCTGCGGCCCGACGCGCCCCTGTTCATGGGCTTCGGCGAGTTGTACTTCTCCGAGGTGCTGCCCGGCGCGGTGAAGGCGTGGAAGCGCCACACCCGCCAGACCCAGCATTTCGCCGTGCCGGTGGGACGCCTCAAGGTCGTCGTCTACGACGACCGCGAAGGGTCGCCCACCCGCGGGCGCGTGGAGGAACACATCCTCGGACGACCCGATGCCTACCGCCTGCTGCGCATTCCGCCGCTGGTGTGGTACGGCTTCACCGCCGTGGGTGATGTGCCCGCGCTCATATGCAATTGCGCCGACATCCCGCACGACCCGCAGGAGGGCGAGCGCAAGGACAGGGATTCCGCCGACATCCCGTACCACTGGTAGAATCCGTCGCGGCGGCGGTGCGGTGTCCCCTGCGGATGCCTGCCGTCGCCGCGTGTATCGGGCCCCTTCCGCAGAGTGGGCGCGGAGGGGACATGTCTGTGCCCTTCGTCGTCGCCCGTCGTGCCAGCCTGTTCCTCCCTGCCCGCCAGTAGCCTGTCCATTCCGCATCGTCGCGCTGATGGCAGGCCAGCCGGAGGGCATCTGACAGGGCGGAATCAGGCGGGACAGCGGCGGCCTGACATCTTTCGACGATGCGCCTGCCGCGCGGGGCGCGGTACGCATCGGCCGGGGCAGGGCGCTTCGCCCGCAAGTCCCCTTTCATGAGGAAACGCCATGAGCACTCCCCTCCGTCTTTCCCGTTCCATCGTCGGACAGGCCGAAGCCGAGGCCGTAAGCCGCGTCATCATCGAAGACGGCTACCTTGGCATGGGCAGTGAAGTGAAACGCTTCGAAGAGGACATCGCCGCCTTTCTCGGCGTGCCCGCAAACCATGTCATCACCGCCAACACCGGTACCGCCGCCCTGCACCTTGCCGTGCAGGCAGCCGTGGAACCGGGGCGCGAGGTGCTGGTGCAGTCGCTGACCTTCGTGGCGTCGTTCCAAGCCATCTCCGCAGCCGGGGCCGTGCCCGTGGCCTGCGAGGTGCGCCCCGAGACCTGCACCATCGACCTCGATGACGCCGCCCGTCGCCTCACCGACAAGACCGCGGCCATCATGCCCGTGCACTACGCCAGCAACCCCGCCTATCTCGACGACGTCTACGCCTTCGCCCAGCGGCACGGGCTGCGCGTCATCGAAGACGCGGCCCATGCCTTCGGGTGCCGCCACGACGGCAGGCTGGTGGGCACGTTCGGCGACATCGCCTGTTTCAGCTTCGACGGCATCAAGAACATCACCAGCGGCGAGGGCGGCTGCATCGTCACCGCCGACCAGACCGTGGCCCAGCGCTGCCGCGACGCTCGTCTCCTGTCCGTGGAGAACGACACCGAGAAGCGGTTCACCGGGCAGCGAAGCTGGGACTTCGATGTCACCCGTCAGGGGTGGCGCTACCACATGAGCAACCTCATGGCCGCCATCGGGCGTGTGCAGCTGTCGCGCCTGCCCGGCGAATTCGGCCCTGCACGCAAGGCGCTGGCCGCCATCTACCGTGAAGAACTCGCGGGCGTTCCCGGCGTAACCCTGTTCGCAACTCGGCCGGAGGATGACATCATCCCCCATATCTTCGTGGTGCGCATCGACGCCGCGCGGCGTGACGCCGTGAAGGAGGCGCTTGCCGCCGCGGGCGTACCCACCGGCATGCACTACAAGCCCGCGCATCTGCTCTCCTTCTATGGCGGCGGGCGCACCTGCCTGCCGGTGACAGAGGCCCTGTATCACGAGATAGTGACCCTGCCGCTGCACCCCGGCGTCACCGCCGAAGAGGTGCGCGTCATCTGCGCCGAACTGCGCAAGGCCCTTGCCGCCTGATGGAAGCCGGAGTCCACATGTCCACAGCACGCGACGCCGCGGAGGACGCCATGCCCTCGTCGACGACCGTACCCACGCGCCGGGGCCTCGTCTCCGGCCCTTCGTCCAGTGACGCCCACGGCGACATGCCCGCTGTCAGCGTCATCATGAACTGCCTTAACTGCGAGCGCGACCTTGCGGAGGCCATCGGAAGCGTCTTCGCCCAGACCTTCGACGACTGGGAGATCGTGTTCTGGGACAACGGTTCCACCGACCGCAGCGCGGAGATAGCGCAGGGGTTCGGCGAGCGGGTGCGCTACTTCCGCGCCACCGAGACCGTGCCGCTGGGGGCTGCCCGCAACCTTGCCATCGCCAAGGCGCGGGGCGAGTTCATCGCCTTTCTCGACTGTGACGACGTGTGGCTGCCCGAGAAACTCGAACGGCAGGTGGCGCTCTTCCGCGCCAACCCGCGCGTGGGCCTCGTCTGCACCGACACCGTCATGTTCACGGGTGCGAAGGAACTGAACAGGCTCTTCGAGCACGCGCATCCGGCGCGCGGTCGCGTGTTCCGCGAACTGATGACCACGCAGTGGATTTCCATGTCCTCCGCGGTCATCCGGCGCAGCGCACTCGACGGCATGGATCACTGGTTCGACGAGTCGCTCAACGTGTGCGAAGAGGCCGACGTCTTCTACCGCATCGCGTGGGACTGGGAACTCGACCATGTGGATGCGCCGCTCACCCGCTGGCGGGTGCACGGGGCCAACACCACCTTCCGCAAGTTCGGGCAGTTCGCCGAAGAGACGTTGCGCATCCTCGACAAGCATCGGGCCATGTACCCCGGCTATGACGAGCGGTACGCCGACCTCGTGGCGTTGCTGCGCCGCCGCGCCGCCTTCCAGCGGGCCGTGGCGCTGTGGCGCGAGGGCAGGGGGGCCGAGGCGCGCGCCACCATCGCCCCGTTCGACGCCTCGCCCAAGTTCCGTCTTTTCCGGCTGGCGACGTACCTGCCGGGAGCGCTGTTCGACCCGCTGGCGCGTCTGTACTTCGCCCTGCCTGCCTTTCTGCGGCGATAGCGCGAAAGAAAGGGATGATTTCGCGGGCGGTGCGGCATGAGGCCGTGCCGCCCGTTTTGCGGTCTTTTCGTCCTGTTCCACCATGCATGGCATGTGAGCCCCGTTTCAGAACGTGCAAGGTAATATGTACATGGCATGTCGCAGCCGCGGGTATATGTGGTATATCGGCGTCATGGGGGGGACTGCGTCTTGCCAACCGCAGGCAGGGGGGATAGACGGCGCATGGTGTCGTGCCAGCGCACGTGGCGGTGCGGCGATACATGAGGTTGCCGCGTCGGTGACGGGTCGCCGGGCGACAGGTCTTTCGAGGGTGCAACCCTGCCGGGCGACGCAGCAGCCCACATCAGGCGAGGAGGTTTCATGGACGGACGGGCATTGTGCGGGCGGGCCGTGCGCGGTCTGCGCAGCCGCGTGCCGGGCGCTTCGGTGCGGCACGGTATCAAGACGGGGCTGGCGGCCCTCCTGTCGTATCTCGTCACCGAATGGCTGCATCTCGACTTCGGCTACTGGGCGCCCATCACCGCCGTCATCGTCATGCAGACCAGCGTGGCGGAGTCCATCGAGATGAGCCTGTACCGCACGGTGGGCACCATGATAGGCGCACTCATGGGCGTCGTCTCCATCCTCGCCTTGCCCGACACCTTCGAGGGCAACGGCGCGGGGCTGTTCATCACCACCGGCCTCTGCGCCTTTCTCACCCGGTGGGATGCGCGCTACCGCATGGCGGCCATCACCGTCACCATCGTCATCCTCGCCAGCGTGGGGCAGCCGGACAGGATGCACTTCGGCCTCTTCCGGGTGCTGGAGATTCTCGTGGGCGTGGTCTGCGCTGTGCTGGTATCGCTCACGCTGTGGCCCCTGCGCGCCGGAGAGGCGCTGCGTGCCGACCTCGCCCGGCAGTTGCAGGCGGCGGCTGAGCGCGTGGGCGTGCTGGTGGAGGCCTTCCTTGCCGAACAGCAGGCCCTGCCCGAAGACATGTTCGATGGCGTGGCGGGTACGCTCAAGAGCAATCATGACAGACTCCGCAAGGCGCGGCGGCACGAATCGTTCCTGCACCGTGACGACCACGAGCATCTCGAAGCGCTGGTCATGGCTACCGACCACGCCGCAAGCCATCTTCAGGCCATGCTGCACAGCCTGAACGGCTGCCGGGGCGAGGGGTACACCATCATCATGGCGAAGGAACTGCGCGACCTCGCCGCCGCAGCCTCGGAGGGCCTGCGCTGGCTGGCGGCCCCTGATGCCGCCACACCGCCCCCGGCGTTGCGCGGTGTCATCGACGCCGCCGAAGCGCGTCTCGCCGCCCTGCGCGAGGATGGTGCCACACGGCGCTTCTATCTGGGCAAGCTCATGCAGTTCTATGCCTTCTACCATGCGCTGCGTCGTCTTGCCGAGGACGTGGAGGCCATCGTGGAACGGCGTCAGGCGTGTTCCATGGCATGACCGGGCCGTAGGGCCGAAGTTCAGACAGACCGTAGTGGAGGAGCCCATGCCCGATACCCTCGACCTCATCGGCTACGCTGCGGGGTTGCTCACGTCGCTTGCCTATGTGCCGCAGGTGGTGCGGCTGTGGCGGACCCGTTCGGTGGCGGACATCTCGCTGCCCACCTTCTGCCTGCTCACCGTGGGCATCGGCCTGTGGCTGCTGTACGGCATGGGGCGGGAGGCGGGGCCGGTCATCGTCGCCAACGCCGTGGGTATGCTGCTCACCCTCGCCATCGTGGTCATGAAGTTGTGGTTCGGACGGCATAGCGCACAGGCGACGGATGAAGGGATAGGGCCTCCGGTCAGGCAGGATGCTGCGAAGCCCCACCTTCGGCGCGACGCATAGCTTCACGCAGGGGCACTGCCGCACACCACACCGACTCCCACGGTCTGACATGATGTGAAGCCGTGTGCGAGCATGAGGCCCATGCCTTGAACGCGGGGCCTGTGCCGGGGACGCGATGGTGTACCCTTGGTTTTCGCCCATTCTCCGTCGCCACACATGTTTTCCCATGCAATATGCCGCAGCCCCTTTCCGAAGGCGCGTCTCACCTTCAACCTCTCCCCGCACCCCACCGCGTGTGCCCGCCGAATCTCCCCCGCGGGATGCCTTCCCTGTGTCTTTTTCTTGTTGCGCTCCGTTCTGATGTGGTATTGAGCAGGGCTACACCGTCTCGTGCCCGTGTAAGCGGGCGAACGTTTCTCCCGGAGGCCATGGATGTCGTTTCTGCTTTCGCTTCCGCCCGTCGCCCAGGCCCTGTGCGCCGGCCTTTTCACGTGGGCCATGACTGCTCTCGGGGCGGCCTTCGTCTTCACGGCGCGGGAGATTCCACGGCGTGTCCTCGATTTCATGCTCGGCTTTGCCGCCGGGGTGATGCTTGCGGCGAGCTACTGGTCGTTGCTCGCGCCTGCACTCGAGATGAGCGAGTATATGGGAACATGGTCGTTCGTCCCTGCCGTGACGGGGTTCCTTCTTGGCGGGGTGTTCCTGCGGCTGGTGGACAGGTTCCTGCCGCACTTGCACGTCATGCAGAACCAGAAGGAGGGCATGTCGTCCAGTTGGCGGCGCAGCACGTTGCTGGTGGCTGCCATCACCTTGCACAACATCCCTGAAGGCCTCGCCGTGGGGGTCGCCTTCGGTGCCGTGGCCGCAGGGCTGCCCTCTGCCGACCTCGCGGGGGCACTGGCACTTGCCATGGGCATAGGCATCCAGAACCTGCCGGAGGGCACCGCCGTCTCCGTACCGTTGCGCCGTGAAGGGCTGTCGCGGAGGAAGGCGTTCATGTACGGGCAGTTCTCCGGCATGGTCGAGCCCGTGGCGGCGGTGATAGGTGCGGCGGCGGTGACGGTGGCGCAACCCCTGCTTCCCTATGCCTTGGCTTTCGCCGCCGGGGCGATGGTCTTCGTCGTGGTGGAGGAGGTCGTGCCCGAATCGCAGGCTTCGGGGCACGGCGACCTTGCCACGGCAGGGGTCATGCTGGGGTTCGCCGTCATGATGACGCTGGACGTGGCACTCGGGTGAGCATTCCGGGGCGTGCATCCCCGGTACGGAGGGCATGATGGTGACACCGGCCGTACGCATCGAACATGACAGCATGGGGGCTGTGGAGGTTCCCGCCGACCGCTACTGGGGGGCCCAGACGCAGCGCGCACTGGAGCATTTCCGCATCGGCACGGAACGGATGCCGCAGGAGATGGTGCAGGCGCTAGGGCTCATCAAGCGGGCGGCGGCCGAGACCAATGCCGCGTTGGAGCTCCTGCCCCGGCAGACTGCGGACGCCGTGGCGCGTGCCGCCACCGAGGTGGCGTCCGGTGCACTGCCCAACCATTTTCCCCTCTGTGTGTGGCAGACAGGTAGCGGCACCCAGACCAACATGAATGTCAACGAGGTGGTGGCCAACCGTGCATGTGAACTGCTGGGCGGTGTGCGTGGCGACCGGAAACTCGTGCACCCCAACGACCACGTCAACCTCTGCCAGTCGTCCAACGATGTCTTTCCTGCGGCCATGCACATCGCAGCGGCGCTGGGCCTGCGCAGCATGCTGCTGCCCTCGCTTCAAGCGCTGGAGGCCGAACTGGAGGCACGGGCACACGAGTTCGCGGGTCTGGTGAAGGTGGGCCGAACCCACTTGCAGGACGCGGTTCCCCTCACTCTGGGGCAGGAATTCTCGGGGTATGCGGCTCAGCTTGCGTTGTGCCGCCGTCAACTGGAGGGCATGATGCCCCTCTTGTGCGCCCTCGCGCTGGGGGGCACTGCCGTGGGCACCGGGCTCAATGCCCATCCCGAGTTCGCGCGGCGTGCCGTGGCGCGTCTGGCGGGGTACACCGGCCTGCCGTTCCTGCCTGTGGACAATCCTTTCGCCGCTCTTGCGGGGCACGAGGCCCTTGTGGCCTATAGCGGTGCCCTGCGTACGCTGGCAGTGGCCCTTTTCAAGGTGGGCAACGACATCCGGTTGCTGGCGTCCGGCCCGCGCTGCGGTATCGGTGAACTGGAACTGCCTGCCAACGAACCCGGTTCTTCCATCATGCCCGGCAAGGTGAACCCCACCCAGTGCGAGGCCCTGACCATGGTGGCGGTGCAGGTCATGGGGCTGGACAACGCCGTGGGCATCGCCGGTTCGCAAGGGCATCTCGAACTCAACGTGTTCAAGCCACTCATCGCGAGAAACGTGCTCGAATCGGCGCGTCTGCTGGCCGACAGCATGCGTTCATTCCGTATGCATGCGGTGCGGGGGCTGCGGGCGGTGCCCGAACGCATCGCCTCGCATGTCGACCGGTCGCTCATGCTCGTCACGGCCCTGTCGCGGCATGTGGGCTATGACCGGGCGGCAGAGGTCGCCCATCTTGCCCATGCCGAGGGACTGACGCTACGGGAGGCGTGCCTGCGCCTTGGCCTCATGGACGGCGAAGCCTTCGACAGGGCCGTCGACCCTGTCCGGATGGCGCACCCGCACGACATGGGCTGAACGTCCTGCGCGCTCGCAACCTGCGGGGTCGTACGCCCTGTCTCCACATGCATGGTGGCGCCGCTGAAACCCGCAAGTACAGCACCTGCCGCCTGACACCTGCCTCCGCGTTGCAAGGGGGTGCGTCCGGGTGTGAGACCGCAGGGGGGCTCTCAGGACACGGGGCCGCCGCAGTCGTGCGTGTCGTCTCCCTCTTCCGCTCCCGGTTCTTTCATCGCATCGAGGGGCAGTTCCACGATGAACCGCGCGCCATGTTCCGGCAGTCGCAGGCGTTCCAGCCGGAGGGTGCCGCCGTGGTGCTCGGATACGATGAAGTATGAGACCGAAAGCCCGAGACCTGTGCCCATGCCGGGGGGCTTGGTGGTGAAGAACGGTTCGAAGATGCGCCGTGCCAGTTCATGGGGGACTCCGGGCCCGTTGTCCGTGACGCGGATTTCCAGCAGGCGGCCCACACAGCGGGTCTGCAGGTGGATGGTGGGCCGTGCGTCTTGCGGGGGGGCCTCATAGAGCACTTGCGCGGCGTTCTGAAGCAGGTTGAAGAGCACCTGCTCCATCTCTATGGGGTTGCAGACGATAGACGGCATGCCCTCCGCAAGGTCCTTCACGATGAGGATCTGCCTGAAATCGTACTTCTTCTTGAGGTCGTAATGATGGGCGGCGAGTTCAAGGGCCCTTTCGACCACCTTGTTGATGTCGATGGCGCAGCGCCTGCCCTCATCGCCCCTGCCGAAGCTGAGCATGTTCTCCACGATGTCTGCCGCACGGCGTCCGGCTTCTGCGATGCCTGCTATGAACCGGGGCAGCTTGCGCCGTTCGAGGTAGGTGTGCATGAGGTCGAGGTCGAGCCCTATCTCTCTCGCGATGTCGCGGTTGGCAGGCAAGCCGGGCGCGAGGCGGCGCTGTACCGTGTCCGCCCCTTGCAGGATGACGGCGAGCGGGTTGTTGATCTCATGAGCCATGCCCGCCGCCAGCCCCCCCAGCGAGAGCATCTTCTCCGTCTGGAGCATGAGCGATTCCATGCGGACGCGGTCGGTGACATCGTCTATCCGTACGACGAGTTGACGGCCTTCGGCTGTGGCGGCGGGGTAGAAGACCACATCCCTGTAGGTGGTATGCCTGCCGTGGCGCGATGCGTGGCGTGCCTGCCGCAACGGGGTCGTCGTGCGCAGCCCTGCCTGAAGCAGGGCGGCTTCCAGTTGCAGTGCCGGGGCGATATCCTCGAAGGGGAATCCCAGCGCCTCATCCGGCGACAGCCCGGAGAGCTTCGAGGCTTCGTTGTTCCAGTACTGGACGCGGCCCTCCGTGGCACAGACCACCACGGCTGAAGGCATGGCGTCGAGGACGGCACGGCTGACGGCGCGTTCGGCGGAAAGGGCGGCGCGGGCCTCCTCCAGTTCGCGGATATGCCGGTACTCCCGCAGGGCGGCCACCACCGAAGATTCGAGACTGTGTGCCGTCAGCGAGGTCTTTTCGCGGTAGTCGTTGATGTCATACTCATGGACGACACGCTCTTGCGGGGCCGACCCCGGCTGGCCCGTGCGGACGATGATGCGTGTCCGCCGGTTGTGCATCACGTCGCGCATGTGACGGACGAGGTCGAGACCGGCGTGTTCCGTCTCCATGACCACATCCAGCAACAGCACGGCGTATTCTTTCTCCGCCAGCAGGGTGCGGGCCTCGCTGGCGCTGGATGCTCCCGTGAGGGCGATGGCCCGCCCGTCGAATGTCACGTCCTTGAGTACGAGGTTGGTCACGGTCAGTACGGCCGGGTCGTCGTCCACCACCAGTACGTCCCACGGCCCTTGCGAGGCGGGCAGGGGCGAGTCGGCATCGTCCTGCGGGTCGTCGATGAAGTCGAGCATGTCCGGGTCTGTCGAGAGCATGATGCCTCCGGCGTGAGAGCAACGTGAACCGATGGTATTCGTCCACACCCGTTTTGTCATGCCGTTATAAAGACCGCGTCCGCGCCGCCGGCGTCACTGTGCGGTCGTATCCCGTCTGCCCGGTGCGGACGCATCCGTGAGGGGAAGGGCGCATGCGAATTCGCGCCGGGGCGGCAAGGCCCATGGTTCGCGTGACACGGGGGCACCCGTGGCCGCGGCGAGCCCGCACAGCATCCCCTTGAAGAGGCCCTTGTGCAGCGGGTAGAGGGCCCACCAGTAGGCCAGTCCCGCCAGCCCGCGCGGCAGGAACCACGAGAGCATCCACAGTTCGGTCCCGCCCGTGGCGGTGGGGGCGAGTCTGAATTCCAGCAGGGCGTCGCCCGGTACCTTCATCTCTGCCAGCAGCAGCAGACGTTCGCCGGGGCGCACGTCGAGAACCCGCCAGAAGTCCAGCGCATCGCCGACGCCGATATCGGTGGGATGCCGCCTGCCACGGCGCAGACCGGGGCCTCCCACCAGTTTGTCGAGCATTCCGCGCAGCCGCCATAACAGGTCGCCGTGGTACCATCCGGTTTCGCCACCGATGGCGCTTACCGGCTTCCATACCGTTTCGGGCGGGGCTTCGACCTGAATGGCGTAGGCGCATTCGAGCAGGTCTCCCCCCGCATAGGAGGCGTCCCCGCAGGTCATCCATTCGGGCATGTCGGGTCTGCCTGCGTCTGTCCAGCATGTGGGGACGGATTGCTCGCGAACCCTGTCGAGGGCCTTGCCTATGGCTTCGCGGCATGACAGCAACCGCTGGGGGATGATGTCGCGGATGCGGTCGTCGGCGCATACGACCCGGTTGCGAAGCCCCTGTATCAGCGGTGTTGCCAGGGCCTTGGGTATGGGGGTGACCAGATTTATCCAGTGGGCCGAAAGTTCGGGGCTGAGCACGGGGACGGGGATGATGGTGCGCCGTCGCAGCTGCGCCACCTCGGCGAAGATGTCGAACAACTCCCGATAGGAGAGGATGTCCGGCCCGCCGATATCGTAGGTCTGGCCCATGGTCTCGGGGTGGTCGAGACAGCCTTCGAGGTAGCCGAGGACGTTGGATATGGCGATGGGCTGGCAGAGGGAGTGCACCCAGCGCGGGGTGAGCATGACAGGCAGGCGGTCGACGAGGTAGCGCACCATCTCGAACGAGGCACTGCCCGAACCGAGTATCTGCGCGGCCCGCAGGACGGTGAGAGGGGTTTCGCCGCGGGCGAGGATGTCTGCGACCTCTGCGCGGGAGCGCAGGTGCGGTGAAAGCTCTTCTCCTTCGGGTACCAGCCCGCTGAGGTAGATGATGCGTCCCGGTCGGGCTTCGTCGCAGGCACGCACCATGTTGGAGGCCGCAGCCCTGTCCGCCTTGGCGAAGGTGTCGCGCCCGGTGACGTGCGGGTTCATGGAATGGACGAGGTAGAACACGGCGTCGCACCCTTCGAGTGCGGGCACCAGTGAACAGGCGTCGTCAAGGTCGCCCCGGATGATGTCGAGGCGGGGATGGCGCGCCCACGGGCGACAGAGCAGCTTGGCAGGGGTTCGGACGAGGGCGCGAACGCGCCAGCCGTGGTCGAGAAGACGGGGGACGAGCCTGCCGCCCACATAGCCTGTCGCCCCGGTGACACAGACCGTGCCGCGTGGTGTACTGTCGTTGTCCATGGAGTGCCTCCCGCAAGTCGTTCCCCCTCTGCCGCGCCAGTCTTGCGGTAAGGGAGGGGCTTCATTCTAACAGAGCGTGGCCCAAGGTAAAGATGTATACGCATGAGCCGGTGCAAGCAGGGAGGAAAAATGACGGACGAGGTTCGACGGGGTGCGGTTTTGACCCCACAGGCATCGGCACGCCTTGATGAGGCCGTGTCGTTGTTCGCACGGGGCGAGTACCATGCATGCCATGATGTGCTGGAAGACCTGTGGCGTGAAGATGGAAGCCCTGTGCGGGACATCTACAAGGGGGTGTTGCAGGTAGGCGTGGCCTACTGGCATGCCGGACGCGGCAACTTGCGCGGGGCCCTTCGTCTGGCGGCGCGGGGAGTGGAGCATCTTGCCCCGTTCATGCCGTCCGCCTTCGGTCTCGACCTTGCAACGCTCGTGGAGGATGTGCGTCACGCCTCGCGCCTATGGGAAGAGGCGGCGATGCGTGGGGATTCTGCCCCGGATGTCCCGTCTCCACGTCTGGTGCGCGCCACGTCCCCCCGGCCGGAGGAGTAGAAGACCCTTCCCCTCCGGTGTCGCCGGAAAGGAAGGGTCTGAAGCTGGCTTTGTGCGGAAGGCTTCAGCCGTTAGAGACCGGCCTTGCGGAAGGCCTCGGCGATGCTCTCGCGGTAGGGGGCACGCAACACTCCCATTTCGGTGACGATGCCCGCGATGAGATGCGCCGGGGTCACGTCGAAGGCGAAGTTGAACACGGGCACGCCATCGGGCGTGATCTGCGTTGCACCCACATGCGTCACTTCGGTGGGGGTACGGTTCTCGATGGGGATGTGGTCGCCGTCGGGGGTCTCGCGGTCGATGGTCGAGAGAGGCGCTGCGACATAGAACGGAATGCCATGCTCACGCGCCAGCAGGGCCACGGAATAGGTGCCGATCTTGTTGGCGGCGTCGCCATTGGCGGCGATGCGGTCTGCCCCCACCACCACCTTCTGCACCATGCCACGTTTCATGAGCAGGCCGCAGGCGTTGTCGCACGCCACGGTGACGGGAATGCCATCCTCGTGCAGTTCGAAGGCCGTAAGACGTGCCCCCTGCAGGAACGGGCGCGTCTCGTTGGCGATGACGGTGATGTTCTTGCCCGCCTCCACAGCACCACGGATGACGCCCAGTGCCGTGCCGTAGCCTGCCGTGGCCAGTGCGCCCGCATTGCAGTGCGTCATCACCGCGTCACCGTCGTCGATCAGTTCCGCACCATGTTCTCCCATGCGGCGGTTGATGGCGATGTCGTCGCGGTGGATGCGTTTGGCCTCGTTCGTCCAGTAGGTGATGAGCGTGGCGAGGTCGGCCCTGCCCAGCGAGTGCCATGCCGCGCGCATCCTTTCCACGGCCCAGCGCAGGTTCACGGCGGTGGGGCGGGCATTGGCGATGCGTTCGATGAGGCCGTCCAGCACGGGGCGCCATGTCTCCATGCCGCTTTCGGCCGTTTCGTAGGCCGCGAGTACGCAACCCCACGCGGCGGTGACGCCGATGGCGGGCGCGCCACGCACGACCATGACTTGCAGGGCGGTCACGATGTCGTCGGTGTTGCGGCAGACGAAATCCTCTTCGCGGGTGGGCAGGTAGCGCTGGTCGAGCAGTATGAGCGACCGTGACGCGGCGTCGTAGCGTATATGGCGTTCCATCGTGAACCTCCGGGATGTTTGCCGACGCCGTGGCGCGGGCTTTCAACGGGTGTAGCCGCATGGCGCAGGCGTGGCAAGGCCGCGCAGAAGGGTGAGATGCGCGGGCGGTAGCTTGCCGGGTGCGCCGGATGGTCACGCGAGTGTGTGGCTGACTTCGGCCCCTGCCAGAGTGTGGGCTATCCGTGGCGGTGGGCCCGGGGGAGGACAAGGGAGGCGCGCATACTCGTTGGAACAGGATGTCGCCTGCTCGCACAAAAGATGGTGGCACTCTAGGTGGATGGTGCCGACCGCATCCCCATCTCTTGACAAGGTACGGCAGGCGGTGCATGGTTCGCCCATGAACAGCGCACGTATCTTCAACCTCGCCTCCAATTGGTGGTGGCCCTGCTAGCAGGGCCGGGTTGTCACGCGCGCGTTTAGGCAAGCATGACGCACAAGAAACCGCGGCCGGGAATCCCGACCGCGGTTTTCATATGCGCCAGAGGTCGGGCCGGCATACCTTCAAGGAGACCAGCCATGACCGCTACCGCCACCACCCTTCATCGTCCCGACACCTCCACCGGCTTCTTCGGCGCGTATGGCGGGCAGTTCGTGCCCGACCAGCTCAAGCCCATCCTCGACGACCTCGCTGCCACCTTCGACGCCTGCAAGGACGACCCTTCGTTCATCGAAGAGTTCACCTACTACCTCACCCGGTATTCCGGGCGGGCGACGCCTCTCTTCCTGTGCTCCAATCTGACCGAACGGCTCGGGGGGGCGCGTATCTATCTCAAGCGCGAAGACCTCAATCACCTCGGCGCCCACAAGGTGAACAACACCATCGGCCAGATTCTGCTTGCCAAACGCATGGGCAAGAAGAAGGTCATCGCCGAGACCGGGGCCGGGCAGCATGGCGTTGCCACGGCTGCCACCGCGGCGCTCATGGGGATGCAGTGCACCATCTACATGGGGGCTGAGGACATGGAGCGCCAGAAGCTCAACGTCTTCAGGATGCGCATGATGGGGGCGGAGGTCGTGCCCGCCATGAGCGGTCAGCGCACCCTCAAGGAAGCGGTGGACGAGGCCCTCGCCGCATGGGTGCAGGACGCCAACGAGACGTTCTACCTCTTGGGTTCGGCGGTGGGGCCGCATCCATACCCCGCCATCGTGCGTCATTTCCAGTCGGTCATCGGTCGTGAGGCGCGTGCCCAGATACTTGAGGCCGAAGGACGCCTGCCCGATTGCTGCATCGCGTGCGTGGGTGGTGGGTCCAACGCCATCGGTCTTTTCGCGGAGTTCGTGCCGGATACGTCGGTGCGTCTCATCGGTGTCGAACCTGCCGGACGCGGTCTCACCTACGGCGACCATGCCGCCACCCTGTGCCTTGGTGAACCCGGCGTCCTGCACGGGTTCTATTCCTACATGCTCAAGGACGACAAGGGTGAGGCCGCTGCCGTGTATTCCATCTCGGCAGGGCTGGACTACCCCGGTGTCGGGCCTGAACACAGCCACCTCAAGGACATGAACCGGGCCGAGTACGTCAGTGTGACAGACGTGGAGGCGGTTGATGCCTTCTTCACCCTGTCGCGTGCCGAGGGCATCATCCCCGCGCTGGAATCGTCCCACGCCCTCGCCCATGCCATGAAGATAGCACCCTCCATGCCGAAGGACGCCATCATCGTTGTGAACCTGTCCGGTCGCGGCGACAAGGACGTGGCACAGATAGAGGAGATGGTGTCGAACGGGCTGGTGACACCCCCTGCCATGGTGCGTGGGCTGTAATCGTCGACAGCTGTCCTGTCTTGCCGCCCATCGATGTCATGCGGAGTCGGTGGGCGGCAGAATCGCACCGGGTGCTTGCGGGGCGATGTCCTGGTCATGTCTCTCCCATGCCCCCCCCTTTTTTAAGAAGCCTGAACCGTTGGGCCCCAACGGTTTCCCATGCGCCGACGCTAGAAAATGCGAAGTTGTTGCAAAAAGTCGTTGACGGCGGGGCGTGAAAAGTCCTAGAAGGCTCCTCCGCGACGAGGACGGCCGCATGGCCCACGAGTCGCACGATCTTTGAGAAACAGGTTCGCGACGCCATCGAAAAAAAGTTTCGAAAGGCGGTTGACAGCGAAGGCGAAGCGGGGCATAACGCCTCCTCGCCGCGACGGAAACGCGCGGCCTGTTTTTCGGTTCCTTGAAAAGTGAATAGCGAGTCGGGAGAAATAGAAGATCAGCCTATTTGAGTCATGTCCCGAAAGGGATGTGGTCT
>Ga0302253_1001031_pt1 | contig 18651 bp, 14 predicted proteins | sample AAG_RA_Trp_MG_FD_193537 | JGI IMG/M metagenome (GOLD analysis project Ga0302253, IMG submission 193537) | Enriched activated sludge microbial communities from anaerobic digester in WTTP, New Holstein, Wisconsin, United States - AAG_RA_Trp | ecosystem: Engineered > Bioreactor > Anaerobic >...
GGATAACCCCTCTGAACAATAATGATAGAGTTGAGTATATGGAAAGGAATTTTTAAACAACGTGCAGGCTTATCGAACACACCTTAATGTTGCATGTTTTTTGTCTTGACAATGGGGAGGGGCTCAGTTAGAAGTTTAGAAGATTAGAAGTTTGGAGGGTTGGAAGGTTAGAGGGTTGGAAGTTTGGAGGGTTAGAGGGTTGGAGGGTTGGAGGGTTGGAGGGTTGGAGGATTGGATGTGTCATGGTGAGCTTGTCGAACCACGTTGCAGTGAACCATGGTCATCATAAAATATCACAAAATATCTTAAAATATCCCTTGACTTATTCCCCACCTTTCCGTTAGAAAACCACGTCGTACATTCCATGAACACAAGTCTTGGAGATATAATGCAAAGGCCAAAAACAGGTACTGATGAATCCCTGATGCTTCTGCGGACCATCTCCGAAAACCCGCAAATCACGCAGCGGGAATTGTCATCCAAGCTTGGATTAAGCCTCGGCAAAGTCAATTACCTCATGAAATCGCTGATCGCAAAGGGTTTCATCAAAGCCAACAACTTTAAAAACTCTCAAAACAAAATTGCCTATTTATATTTGCTGACCCCCCGTGGCATAGAAGAAAAAGCTAAGATCACCTACCACTTTTTAAGACGCAAAACGGAAGAATACGAACGCCTGGAAAAAGAAATCCAGGATTTGCAAAAAGAAGTTGAACTTTTAGCCAAAAGCGCAACCGGAAACAGGTAAGGGGTGAGAGGTAAGAGGTCAGAGGTCAGAGGTCAGAGGTGAGGGGTTATAGCCCATGACCCCTAACCCATAACCTCGTACCCCTAACCCGTTTCCTGTAACCCAGAGGGCGGAGCTGTATTAAAACTTTGATTAAAATGCCAGAGAGGAAACAGTAATGAGGCAACAATGAAATCTAAAACCTCCAAGCCTCCAAACCTCCAAGCCTCTAATCCTCTAATCCTCCAAACCTCCAAACCTCTAACCCTCTAACCCTCTAACCCTCTAAACTTCTAAATTCCTTGTCACTCCTTCCGTTATTTGCTATGAACCTAAAATCATTAAACAAGAACATTCATGGGGCATAATCTGATGCGCGCAAATTCAAAATACTTCTATTTTTTGATCGTTCTTCTTTTCGCCGCGGCCACGCTGCTGCCGGCAGGCTGCGCCAGGCATCGGGACATGGTGTCGGGCACCGTCAAGGACATAACGGAACCAACACCGGGCGCTCCCTTAAAACAACCGGAAGCAAAGATGATCTACAGCGCAAACGCCAAAAGCCCCGTTGTGGAATTGGAAAATGTCACCATACCGCCGCTTAAAGAACAGCCTCCTCCCCTCGATTACGTTGTCGGGCCCAACGATACGATAATGGTTACGGTTGCGGGGCATCCTGAGTTTTCCTTAGGGCTTTCTACACCGACAACCGCAGGCAGCATAACCGGCACACAGCGCGGTTGCAAGGTTGACGGCACCGGTTTCATTCAGATTCCCACGCTGGGACTGGTGCGCGTGGCAGGCCTGACGCTCCCCCAGGTACGCAGCCACATGCAGGACCTGCTGAAGCAGTACCTGCGCGAGCCTTCTGTCGTGGTGGAAGTGGTTCAATATAGAAGCCAACCGTTGTACGTTTTGGGCCAGTTTAAAAACACGGGCGTTTTCTACATGGATCGCCCCTTCAATGTCCTGCAGGGGCTGGCCTTGGGCGGCGGGTACGATCTGGCCACAGCCAATCCCAAAGCCGCCAGAATCATCCGTGACAGCCGGGTCATTCCCGTGGATGTTTACGAATTGCTGATGCGGGCCGATCAGAGCCAGAATGTTTGGCTCAAACCCAACGATACCATCTTCATGCCGGACAACAAACACCAGATGGTATTTGTTTTTGGCGCGGGCAAAGCCGGAATGACCATACCGCTGCCTGCTTCGGGGATGAATCTTCTGCAGGCCATTGCCGCGGCCGGCTTTCAGGAAGTCGGCTATCATTCGCGGCGCGTTTTCCTGATCCGCTCCCTTTCCGCAACAAGGGGACAGTTAATGGTCATCGATGTGGAAATGATGGTGCGGGGCGATGCGATTCCCCTGGAATTATGCGAAGGCGACGTCATTTACATGCCCAAGAGCGCCATGACCAGTTGGAACGAAGCCGTGGGCGAAATCCTGCCCACACTGCAGGCCTTCGGCGCAATCATATCGCCCTTCGTCCAGCTAAAATACCTATTCGACAAATAAGGCAAAACCATGGCCCATAGCCCATTCAGAAATCACGTCATACCTCTCTGGCGAAGGCCGGTATCCAGTATTATCAAGTATTTCCTGGATTCCGGTTTTCACCGGAATGACGAATAGGGAAGTTATGCAAATCTTGTTTTTTTACTTAACCCTTAAAAACTTAATGCTTAAAACTTAATTACTTAATACTTTAAAGGATATTATGCCCTCAACTCCCAACATTCCGCCGTCTGCGGCACCGCGTCTTCCAAAAGAAGAAATCGATCTGTTCGGCTACATCGACGTCATCCTGAGGCGATGGAAAATTTGCGCCCTGGCCTTTTGCGTTGTTTTTGTCCTCGTCGCCCTCTACACGTTCTTCATGAAACCGGTTTATGAATCCTTTGCTCTTCTTCACGTCAAGGACAACAAAAGTAAAGCAGGCCTGCTCAGCGAACTGTCGTTCAGCTCCACCAATCCCATCAACACAGAGATTGAAATTCTGAAATCGCGCACCAATGCAGAGAACGTAACCAGGCAGCTTCATCTTAACTGGCGGGTTTCAAAAAAATCAGAAGGTCTGACCTTCAAAATCCTGGAGTTTTCATCCGACGCGAAACAACCGGTCTACAAAATTCGACTGACCGGCAGCGATACGTTTGACGTTTACAACAACGGCGATCTGGTCGGCCGGGGAAAGTCCGGCTCACTGCTGCGGAAAGACGGTTTCAGCCTCCTTTTGACCGATCTTCGCGGCAGCAAGGGCGACGACTTTCAACTGGCTCTTTCCAAATTCGAAGATGTTGTTGCCAGTCTTCAGGCCGGCATTAAGGCGGCGGAACAGGGCAGGATGACCGGCATCATCCGGGTGTCCTACGCCAGCACCAATCCCGTCCTTGCCAGGGACATCGTCAACACGCTTGTGCAGGCTTACCTGGAGCAGTCCATTTCCTTCAAGTCCGAAGAAGCCAGCCGCGCCGTCGGCTTTGTGGAAGAGCAGCTTAAAAACCTGCGGGGCGATTTGGACACATCGGAGAAAAACCTTCAAGATTTCAAAAGCTCCAAGGGCGTCATCAAACTGGACAGCGAAGCCGAAGGCCTGATCACAAAGCTTTCGGATCTCGAAACAAGACGGGCGGAAATTGCCCTTCAGCAAAACCAGATAAAGTTTGCACTGGATGCTTTGGAAAACGCCGTAAAGACCGGCGGCGCCTATGCCCCCGTTTCGATCAACAGCGATCCGATTCTGTCAGGAATGGCCGTCAGGCTAAACGAACTGGAAGTCCAGAAGCGCTCGCTTCAAACCGATTACACGGAATCGCATCCGGCCGTAAAGACCCTTCAGGGACAGATCGAAGCGATGCAAAAAAAGATGCTGGCCGGCTACAAAACAAGCCTGTCTAATCTGATTAAGCAGGAGCAGACGATTTCCCGGCAACTGGGCGGCTATGAAAGTCAGATGCGCAATCTTCCCGAAACGGAGCGCGACCTGGCGCGCCTGACCCGGTTCGCGAAAGTCAACGCCGACATTTATACTTTCCTGCTGCAAAAGTACGAAGAGTCGCGCATCGTCCGGGCATCCACCATCAGCAACATCAACATTGTCGATCCGGCCAACGTTCCCAACCGGCCGATTAAACCCCAGGTGCCCAAGAACCTGCTTCTGGGGCTGGTTTTTGGCTTGGCCCTGGGTATCGGCCTGGCCTTTTTCATGGAGTATCTGGACGACACCGTCAAAAACGCCGACGAAGCCAAGCGGGTGATGGGGCTTCCGCTTCTGGCCACCATTCCACACATTTTCAGCCCCGAACGTACTGAGAACCTGGATAAAAATTCAAACTTCCGCAAACTGCTTGTCAGCTTTAATGAGCCGAAGTCTGCCGCGGCCGAAGCGTTTCGCGCACTGCGCACCAGCCTGCATTTTTCGGCCATCAACCGCGAAAAGAAAATCATACTCCTCACCAGCTCTTTCCCCGGCGAAGGAAAGAGTGTTATCTCCGCCAATCTGGCCACCATTTTTTCCCAGACCGGCGTGAAAGTGCTGCTGATCGACTGCGACCTGCGCCGCTCCGCGCTGCATGAGAAATTCGGCCTTGGCAAAACGCCGGGATTAAGCGATCTGTTGACCGGCGACCTTTCCCCGTCGGAAGTCACTAAAAATACGGAAGTTCCAAACCTGGAAATGATCACAGCGGGAACCACGCCCCCCAATCCGGCCGAGCTTCTGGGATCGGAAGCCATGCGCCGCTTCCTTATGAGTCAGCGCGCGAACTACGATCACATCATCATCGATGCCCCTCCGGTGCTGGCCGTAACAGACGCGCCGGTGCTGACAGCCGTTGCGGACGTTGTCGTACTCGTGATGGAAGCAGGAAGGGTGCCCATCAAGGCGGCTCAGCACACACGGGAAATGCTGACCAATATCAAAGCGCCCGTTGCCGGGCTTGTCATCAACGACAAAACCGGCAAAGGCGAAAGTTACGGCTACTACGGAGGCCGCTACTATCGCTATGGCAAAAACAAAGGTTATGGCTACGGATATGGTTATGGTTACGGGTACGGTTACGGCTACTATTCCGATAAAAAGCCGGATAAAAAACCGAAACACAGGAGCCGGGGGAAAATTATTGCCGGACCAAAATCGTTCTGGAAGAACATCCTCGAGAGAATAAAGAAAAGGTGAAATGATAGATTTTCACTGTCATCTTTTATTCGGGGTGGACGACGGGCCGGAAGGAATGCTTGAATCCGTCGAAATGGCCGAAGGGCTTGCCAAAGCCGGATTTGCCGCCGTTTACTGCACCCCGCACCTCATGAAAGGCGTTTACGATACCGACAACCGGACCTGCGTTTCCGTTATCGAGACGCTCCGCCAAAAGCTTGCGGAAGAAAACATCGATTTGCAGCTCTTTCTCGGCCGCGTATACTACCTGGACGAATACATCTTTGACCATTTGAAAAACCCCCTGCCGCTGGAAGGGACAAAATACATCATGCTGGAGATTCCCGACAATCTTCCGCAGGAATTCGTCAAACAGGCCTTCTTTCAGATCAAGCGCGCAGGCTACATCCCGATGATCGCCCATCCCGAACGCGGCCGCAACTTTGCCTTTCTGGATCAGAGCCAAAAAAGCGACCACCGGCAGCAAAATGCGCTCAAGACGCCCTACGACGTTGAACTGTTGAATTACCTTCAGGAACTTGGCTGCGCCTTTCAGGGAAACTACGGCAGCTTTATGGGTTTATACGGCCACCAGCCCAAAAAAACCGCAGCGACGCTGAAAAAGAAAGGCCTCTACACCCACTTTGGGACAGACCTGCATTCGAGGGAAGGAATCAGGTATTTGGAGGAATGGAAGGTTGGAGGGTTAGAAGGTTAGAGGTTTGGAAGGTTAGAGGATTAGAGGGTTAGAAGGTTAGAGGGTTAGAGGGTTAGAAGGTTAGAGGGTTGGAGGGTTAGAAGGTTAGAGGAATGGAAGGTTGGAGGGTTAGAAGGTTAGAGGGTTGGAAGGTTAGAAGGTTAGAAGGTTAGAGGGTTAGAGGTTTGGAGGGTTAGAAGTTTAGAAGGTTAGAGGTTTAGAGGGTTGGAGGGTTAGAAGGGGATGGCGGGGAATCTTTATAAGGATTTGCATGTTTGGCAGAAAAGTATTTCTCTGATAAAAGAAGTTTATGCGCTGGCTGAAAAATTGCCAAAATCAGAAGAATACAATCTGAAACAGCAGCTCAAGAGAGCCGTGGTGTCCGTCTCGCTCAATATTGCTGAAGGAAAAAACAGGCATACGGCGAAGGATTTTATTAATTTCCTAAATATTTCGAAAGGTTCCCTGGCGGAAACAGATGCGATTTTAACGATTTGTTCAGAGTTGGAGCTGCTTGGCGTACCGGAGGACTTATATCTTCACATAGAAGAACTGGCGAAAATGCTCAACAGCCTCATCACCAGCATAAGGCAAAAAAATCAATGCTAAACCTCCAATCCTCCAAACATCCAAACCTCCAACCCTCTAAGCCTCCAATGCCTCTAATGCCTCTAATCCTCCAAGCCTCTAATCATCCAAACCTCCAACCCTCTAATCCTCCAATGCCTCTAAACCTCCAATCATCCAAGCCTCTAATGCCTCTAATCTTCCAAGCCTCCAAGCATCTAATCCTCCAAACTTCCAACCTTCTAATCTTCTTCCTCCTTCTCCTGGCGTGCCAGATTGCCGCAGCCCAGGCACCCGTTTCCGGGGCGGAGAGCAAGCCATCCTATACCATTGAAGGTGAAGTTCTCCATGCAGGCTCCTTTCCTCTGGCAAAGGACTTTCGCATCAAGGACGCCGTCAAAGCATCAGGCGGCCTGACCAAAGATGCGGATTCCGGCCGGGCGGAAATCATCCGTTTCAATAAAAGGCAGAACAATTACTACACAATTTATTTTCAGGCTGCCAACGCCTTGTCAGGCGATCTGACCGATAATTTTATTCTTTTGGATAAAGACCGCGTCGTCATTCACAAAATCCAAAAAGGAGCCGCACCGGCGCCGTCAGAAAGGAAAAGCGTTTCCATCAGCGGTCAAATCGCCAAACCGGGAGACTATGCTTATACCGCGGGCATGACCGTAAAGGACCTGGTTCTGGCGGGCGGGAACACCCTGAAAACATCTTATCCGGACGAGGCAGAAATCTTCTCCATCGTCTTCGATGGAGACAAGCTCTACAGCAGCGACCGAAAAATCATTCACCTGCAAAAAGCGATGGAAGGGGACCCGGCGCACAACATTCAGCTCAAACCGGATGACCGCCTGTTCATTAAAATGATTCCGGATGCGGATGCGCACCTGGCGTCGGTTTCCGTATCCGGAGAATTCCGGCTGCCCGGCAAGTATCCCATTACGAAGGGAGAACGGCTGTCTTCCGTGATCCTGCGGGCCGGCGGTTACGGCCCCAATGCCTACCTGCGAGGCGCCGTTTTCAACAGGGAACGGGTGCGGCAGCTTCAGCAAATCAGCCTGGACAGGATGATTGCGTTGCTGGAGCGTGATTTGCAGGAACAGCATTCCATCGCAACCACTGGAGCGCCTGATCGAACAAAATAAAGAGCGATATTACGAAACCCTTGAACAGAGTTCACAAGGATGGCACCAAGGCAAGCATGACCCGTGGCCATACATCAACTACCTGATGTTTATCCTCAAAACCGGTTGCCGCGAGTTTGAAAGCCGTTTGGATATTACACAAAGCCCGCGTGGCGCCAAAACAGAAATTATAGAAGCGGCAATCAAAGCGTTACCTAAAGAATTTACACTTTCAGATATTGAACGTGCCTGCCCCGGTGTCAGCCATGATATGATAAGAAAGATTCTTCGCTTGAAAAAACAGGCAGGAGAAGTCGCATGTCTCGGTCGAGGACCAGGCGCACGCTGGGGGAAAAGAGGTAATACCCTTAAAAGAGGGTAAAAGAAGAGGTATTAACCACTTATGTTTTTTTAACTAATCACCATCAACCATCAACCATGAACTATAAACTGTTGTTTTCGTTTCACCATTCACAATACATGATTCACAAACATACGCGGATTGAAGCTTCAACTTTCAATTTGACAAGGAAGCATTTTAAACCTATAATTTCAACATGATTAAGCGTACTTTATCACAAAAGCTATCATCTTTTGCCGGGCAGTTTCCCGTGGTGACAATCACCGGTCCCCGACAATCCGGAAAGACCACACTTACCAAAATGGTGTTCGCAAATCATGAATACGTCAGTTTGGAAGAACCCCACGAAAGGGAATTCGCTCTTTCCGACCCCCGTGGTTTTCTGCAACGATACAAAAGAGGTGTGATTCTTGATGAAATTCAAAGAGCTCCCGATCTGCTTTCTTATATCCAGGGAATCGTCGATGCCGGTGTTGATAGTGGCAAATTTATCCTCACCGGATCACAGCAATTCCATCTTTCCGCAAAGATCAACCAAACGTTGGCCGGTCGCACCGCCATCGTTCATCTTTTGCCATTCAGCCTGGATGAATTGCGGGAATTACCATCACGGGACCCTTGGGCGTGGAGCGATCTTCCTAAGCCCGGAGAAGCGCCGGCTTTCAATTTAGAAACCATGCTGTATCGGGGATTTTATCCCCGGATTCATGATCAGGGGTTGGCGCCGCAGGACTGGCTTGCCGGTTACTATCAGACCTATGTAGAACGGGATGTCCGGGAAGTGTCCAACATCGGCAATCTGGAAATCTTTCAACGTTTTGTCAGACTATGCGCCGGTCACACGGGACAATTGCTTAATCTTTCATCCCTGGCCAACGACTGCGGTATTTCACATACCACGGCAAGGCAGTGGATTTCGATTCTTCAGGCCGGATTTATCATTCATCTACTGCCGCCGCACTTTAACAACTTTTCCAAGAGAATTATCAAAACACCGAAACTCTATTTTATCGATACCGGTCTTTTGTGCTACCTCCTTCGCATCCGCGAGCCTGCTGATTTGACCGATCACGCCATGCGAGGCGCTATCTTTGAAACATATATTGTTTCCGAACTCTTCAAAGCCTTTGTCCATCGGGGAGAAACGTCGCCGCTCTACTTCTGGCGTGACCGGACGGGTCATGAAGTTGATGTCATTATCGATACAGGCAAACAACTTATTCCCATCGAGATAAAATCGGGCACAACGATAAGCGGTTCCTTTTTTGAAGGTCTACGTTATTTTATGGCGCTGGGGCCAAAGATTGCCCGGACCGGTGTGATGATCCACGGGGGAGATGATCTGTATGAACGGGAAAATTTCATAGTCCTCCCCTGGTTTCAAGTAACATCAAAGTAACCTTGAACGTGCGCTGTCACTTCGAACCGCAGCCCCTGTCGTCCCGGCGGAAGCCGGGAACCAGGAAAAAATGTCACTTCGAACAACCATCAACTATCAACTATTAACTGTTTTTCAAACCTTGAACATTGAACGGTGGTTTTTTATTTTTCACTTTTCACCCTTCACATTTCACGGGCTTTAAAGGAACTACGAACTATAAACTGATTTTCTACTTAAAACGTAACACGTAACACCTAAAACTATTCTTTTCATTTAACAGGAGGTCCTTATGACAGCAAAGCGTTCCATGGGTTGGCTTCCCGATTACCCCGATTTTCGGGATTACACCGAAGAAACACAAGAAGTAATGAGACTCGTTGATCCCGATGGTATCGGGAAAAACGCAAATCGAACTATCCCGGGAGCGAAGCGACGTGGGACAAAAACCACAGCCGACAAGCTCCCCTCTTCCGTCGATCTGCGCCCCTGGTGCTCCCCCGTTGAAGACCAGGGCATGCTGGGTTCCTGCACCGCCAACGCCGGCGTCGGCATCATCGAATACTACGAACGCAAAGCCTTCGGCCGGCACACCGACGCCTCGCGGCTCTTCCTTTACAAAGTCACCCGCAACCTCATGAAAGCCAAAGGCGACACCGGCGCCTACCTGCGCACCACCATCGGCGCCATGGTCCTCTTCGGCGTCTGCCCCGAAGACTACTGGCCCTACACCGACAGTGAAACCGTCTTTGACAAAGAACCCAACGCCTTCACCTACGCGTTTGCCGCAAACTTTCAGACTATCAAATACTTCCGGCACGATCCGCCGAACACCGACCCCGGCAAACTGCTGACCAAACTCAAAACCTGGCTGGCCAAAGGACATCCCGCCATGTTCGGGTTCACCGTCTACAACTCCATCGAACAGGCGGACAAAACGGGGCGCATCCCCTTCCCGTCCCCCAAAGAAAAAATCGAAGGCGGACACGCCATCGTCGCCGTGGGCTATGACGACAAAATGAAAATCAAAAACACCCATAACAAAGCCGAAACCACCGGCGCCCTGCTCATCCGCAACTCCTGGGGCGAAGGCTGGGGTGAACAGGGCTACGGCTGGCTGCCCTACGACTACGTGCGTAAGGGTTTGGCGGAAGATTTTTGGAGCATTCTTAAAAAAGAATGGATTGATACCGACGCCTTCGTGGAATAACTGTCATTGCGAGACATCCGCCGGATGCCGCGGCAATCTAACTCTTTACCATTCATTGTCCTCCTCTGGAGGGCTTAGGGGGAGGAGTGGAAATGTCATTCCGAATAGCACCTTCTGTCATTCCCGTCTTGTGACCTTTAGGTTACGGAAGCGGGAATCCAGGAAGATGTCATTCCGAACGAACGTGAGGAATCTAACTTTTTATAGGTTTGCTAAAGCGTCCAATGCTTCTAAAGTGCCTAGAACATCTAGTATTCTAAAGTGGTACTCAGTAAAACGCAGACAATTATCTAATAGTTAATTCGCCAATCTTTGCTTTGCAAATTTTATTTCTTTGGCAGAAATCAAAGTTATCGAAAAATGGTAAATCATATTTCTAAAATAACTTTCAAATCAATCATGTTTTGGTTTCGCAATTTATTTCAACCACACAAAAAAAATCTACAAAATCTTTCTGCCTTGGTTATTTTTAATTTTCTTGCTGCTGCATTATTTTTTATTACGCAAATTAAGATTGCTAATGTTATTGGCAGCGCGCAATTTGGTCTGCTGGCATATTGTATTGCAGTGGGTATGTATGCTGAGGTCATTATTGGTTACGGTACGTACCGTACTCTAGTACGTGAGCTGATTCATTATCCTGACCGCCAGGCTGTGCTGGTTATGTCTAGCCTGATTATGCGTTGTCTGTTACTTGTAGTTGTTGTAACAGTCTTATTGCTTTTGAATATTATTTTTCAGACTAATAGTATCAGATGGGTATTAATTTGTGTTGTTTTAGCTTATGCATTAAAAGCGCTTAATCTTCAGCCTTTATATGATGTTTGGAATCAAATGGTTCGCCATTCGATTTATTATATGACTCAAAAGGCATTATACTTTTTGCTAATATGGATAATCGTTTTTTTTGCTACAGATTGTTTGAATCTTAATATTGTGGTGACAATTTTGCTTATTACGGAAGGCGTATATCTATTTCTACAACAAAGGTGGGCAATTCAAAAAATAGATTTTAGAGAAACTAAGGCATACTATCTGGCCGTAACTATAAAAGAAATGCTGAAAAAAGACTCTTGGATTGCATTAACGGCAGTATTCACCTTATCATTTGGTACTCTTAATCAGATCATTCTGAAGCACTACGCAGGCCTAGTTGAACTCGGAATTTATGCTGCCCCCTGGCAGATTGTGCTTGGTGCGATTTTACTTGTAAGTCAAGTAAGCCGTATTGGTAATCCAGGAATAGCGCGAATTACCCGTCCGGAAATTAACGGAACTCAAAGAAAAAAATTTCTTATAAAATATTCTTGTATAATGGCAGCAAGTGCTTCAACTGTATTTGTTCCTGCAATATTATTTCCCGATTTGATTATAACTACCATCTTCAGTCATGAATATGCATCCGCTTCTTCTATCCTGCGCGTGCACGGCATTTATATCATGGTATTTTCGCTTGGGCTTGTTGCATCACAATATGTAGTATCAGTATACATGGAAAGATTTTATTTTATAAGTGTAATTATAGGTGGATTACTGAGCATTATTTTGTGTTATGTTCTGATACCCCTTTATGGTGGATTCGGCGCGGCGATATCTTTATTGCTTTCTCATGGCTTTACAATGGGTCTATACTGGATTGCTATGATCAAGCATGTTAAGAATGTTGATTGATTTATTCTGCTAAAATCATTACTTTGTAAAATTAAATAACCATGCCATGAAAACAGAAGAATATTATTCAACAACAAACGACTCAATTAAGAAAGGTAAGATATGGTTCCCTGTAATCGTTGCCTACATTATATGCTTTGGCTATATTTTCTTTGGTAGGGGTTTTGCTGGTCTTCATCTGCCTGGTATGCCTATCTATATTGGTGAAATACTTATCTTTATTTCATTCATATACTTCTTCGATGATTTTTTTAAAAAAAGAATTAATTGGTTCCAAAAACTAATAATGTTTGTCATCATCGGTTTTAGCTTTCTTTTTGCAAAAGATGTTATTTTAGGCAAACATGAATTAACATATATTTTTCGTGATTTTGCAACGGCATATTACATTATCTTTTTATGCCTTTTTGCTGGGGTTCGCGGTGTAACTATATTTAAAAAAATTATAGAGGTGTTATCTAAATATCATTTTTTAATAGCGCTTTCGTTACTTATACATACTTCTTTAGGACCTTTCCTGTCTTCGTTTCTTCAAATTGGTGACGATTATTATGGAATATTTTATATGCCAGAAGGTTCAGTTCCGCCTTTAGCTGTATTTCTGATAATCATACTCTTAGAAAAGATGGATCGCACCAAGATAACTTGGTTGGAGTTTATCAGTATAGGAATTTCATTTATAGCGATAATTCTAACACATTATCGTGGTGCTCTTATCGGCGCCATGGTTGCATTGGCCTATTACATTATTTTTGTATCCAAAGGAAGAATTCGTGTTTTATCTAAACTCGCGATTGGATTGTGTATTATTGCAATACCCACAGTGATTTATTTGCCCAGTATTCGTGATTATCAAGAAAAAATATTTGTAAATAGCGAGTATAAGATAGTTCAATTGTATTCAATGCATATGTTACGCGCTAAGTTTAAATCATTAATTGATCCTGAAGGAATTGAATACAAGGGTGACACGGGTGCCGGCAGAATAATGTGGTGGAAGTCTGTAGTAGAAGACAACAATGAGTCAATTGAAACTTTTCTGTTTGGTAAGGGCTTTGGACAGAATCTAGGTGAGTCTATTAATTATGGAAAGGTAACTGTCAGAGGTGCACACAATGCGTGGGTAAACATTTACGGGTGGGCAGGTTTGTCAGGTATTATTCTTTATGCGCTTGCGATTATTGGAACTTTCTGTTTTATGCTTAAGGCTAGAAAATTATTTAATAGTGCAGAACACTTCAATGCAAAATATGCATGCAATACTGGATTGGTCTACCTCATGGCTGTTCTAGTTAGTTCAATGTTTGATAACAGTCTAAGCAGTCCGGCGACGGCTATTCCGCTTTATATCTATTTAGGATGTGCCGTTTCTATGGTGTTTTATTCTAGTACATTGAATATACAAAGGTGATTGATTTTTTAAAATAGTTTAATGACCAATTTTTATTTGGTAATTTAATAGCTCACTTCACTTTCTGATGATAAGTAAATAATGGAAGACACACTCTACCCTTTTTTAAATGTCTACCGTCGGTTGCCTTCTTGGATGCAAACCGCAATAGGATTTTCATACCGTGCTTTACCTAAATGGTTCCGCTTGGGCCCGTTTTATGATGAATATAAAAGAAGGATAAACCATTTTATCTCTCTTACTAAATCTGCTGAACTTTCGGCCCTGCAACTTGATTTGCTGAAAGAAACAGTGAACAGTGCAGTCTTGGATGTCCCTTTCTATCGACAGTTTAATAAGATGAAAGAGTTCAATGATATCTATGACTATCCCGTGATAAGCAAGAGTGATATTGTCGGTAATCTTGATGAATTTTTGTCGACAGAATTCAATAGTAGCGGATTGAAGTCAAATACTGGAGGAAGTTCGGGTACGCCTATGACCTTCTTCCTACATGCAGGACGAACACGTCCAAAAGAACAGGCGCACTTTGACTGGTTCTGGGGGCAATACGGGTTTGTTCCAGGGTCGCGGGTACTTATGATTAGAGGAGCACCGCTCAAGAACAATGCGCTTTACGAATTTCAAGCAATAAAGAACTGCTTGGCAGTTTCTTGCTATGAACTGAATTCCGACAATGTTTCGGAGGCCGTGCAAGAGGCAAGGCGGTTTCATCCTCAATTCATTCATGGCTATCCTTCAGCGGTGAAAAATTTCATGAACTCTATTATCGAAAATAATCGTCTTGCTTGGGATATACCCATCAAAGCCCTCTTTGTCGGCAGCGAATGGCTCTCCGAAGATGATCGTCTATCCATGACGTCTTTCTTTAACTCCAAAGTGGTAACATGGTACGGTCACAGCGAATGCGCCGTGATGGGCGGAAATAGCGTGGATTCGAGCGAATTTTTCTTCTATCCTTTTTATGGTTATGCCGAATTGCTTGATGATAACGGAAAACCTGTTAAAACACCCGGTCAAGTGGGCCGGATCATCGCAACCAGTTTCGACAATTTCGTTATGCCGTTCATCCGCTATGACACGGGCGATTTGGGTGTGCTTTCTCACAAAAACACTTTGGGAAATATGCCGTGTCTGGTTTTAAAAAAAATAGAGGGTCGCACGCAAGACTTTATTTATCTACAAGACAATACGCGGGTATCGCTGACAGCTTTCATCTTCGGGCAGCATTTACCGCAATTTGCTAAAATAAGAGAAATGCAATTAGAACAGCATAAGGCAGGGCATCTAATTTTAAGGATAGTTCGTGGACGTGGATATGATGCCAATGATGAGCGTGATATTTTAAATCGTTTGTGTCGATCTGTTTCAGGTAAAATAAATATTGAATTTAGCTACGTAAACAGTATAGAAAAAACACATCGCGGAAAGCATCGTTTTTTAATACAAAAAATTGATGATCAAAAAAAATGAATCAGCTAACCCAAAAACTTAAAGATGGCAAAATGCAAGTGCTGGAAGTGCCTACACCCGTGCTTGGCGAAGGCATGGTTCTCGTGTGCAATTATTATTCTGTGATCAGCGCCGGTACGGAAAGCAGCACTGTTACGGCAGCCAGGAAAAGTCTGATCGGTAAAGCCAAAGAGCGGCCGCAGCAGGTAAAACAGGCGCTTGATGTACTGGTTCAACAGGGTCCAGTTCAAACCTACCGTGCGGTGATGAAGAAGCTAGATGCCTGGTCACCACTTGGTTATAGCTGTAGCGGTGAAGTTATAGATGTTGCGTCCGATGTTATTGAATTTGCCATAGGCGATTTTGTTGCCTGCGGCGGATTGTCCGCAGCTCATGCGGAAATTGTGGCAGTGCCGGTAAATCTTTGTGTGAAACTAAATATACGTGAAAAGTTAAATGTGAATGCTGAAGGGTTAAGTGATTCAGATAAATATCTTAAAGCCGCAGCTTACAATACTTTAGGTGCCATAGCAATGCAGGGTGTGCGTCAGGCGGACTTACGGCTTGGTGAAGCCTGTGCTGTAATCGGCCTAGGCCTTATCGGACAATTGACGTCATTGCTTTTAAAGGCGGGGGGAATTCGTGTTGTTGGTATAGACGTTGATGAAAAGATTGTGCGTATTGCCGGTGAGCACTGTGTTGATTTAGCTTTGGCAAGGCATGAAGGCTCTATTGAAGAACGCATTGCTTCATTCACAAACGGCATCGGCGTAGATGCCGTCATCATCACAGCGGGCACTGATAGTCTTGATCCAATTAATTTTGCCGGTTTGATTTGTCGCAAAAAAGGAAAAGTGGTCATTGTCGGTAATATTCCCACAGGATTTGATCGCGATCCGCATTATTACCGTAAAGAATTGGATCTACGGATGTCATGTTCCTATGGTCCAGGGCGCTACGATTCTTATTACGAAGAAAAAGGTTTTGATTATCCGGTTGCGTATGTTCGCTGGTCAGAAAATCGCAATATGGAAGCCTTTCAGGAATTGATTTTTTCAGGAAGGATCAACCTTGATTATCTGACAACACATGAATTTAAACTTGAAGAAGCGCCACAGGCTTACGATATTATTCTTCAGAAAAAAGAACCTTATCTGGGAATTCTTATTCGTTATGATACAGCAAAGTCGTTTAAGCGGGAGCGCATTGTAATTCGTCCATCTGTCGGAGCGGCAAAAGTAGGTATCGCTTTTATTGGTGCGGGCAGCTACGCGCAAAGTCACCTATTGCCGAATTTGAAAGGGTTGAAAGATATCGCGTTAATCAGCGTGATGACTTCTAGGGGAACCACTTCGCGGTCTGTGGCTGAAAGATTCGGTTTTGAATTTTGCACTTCTGATGTGAAAGATATTTTAGCAGATAACGGTAAGGACTTGGTTCCCGATCGGGTCGGAAATGACAATAGGATTAATACAGTATTTATTGCCACCCGCCATGATAGCCATGCGGGTTACGTGTTGAAGGCTTTGGAAGCAAGAAAACATGTTTTTGTAGAAAAGCCTTTGTGCTTGACAAAAGAGGAACTGGAATCAATAAGTGCTGTTTATCAAAACAATGCCCTACACCTGCTAGTCGGTTTTAATCGTCGGTTCTCGCCACTTTCTGTGATGGTAAAAGATAAATTCGGTGATGGTCCGATGTCTCTGATTTACCGTATCAATGCGGGCAAAATCCCTCAAGATTCCTGGATTCAGGATATGACAACGGGCGGGGGTAGAATTATAGGCGAAGTATGCCATTTTATTGACTTACTCTCCTTCATCAATGGTTCGTTACCCGTTGCGGTTTACGCGCAGGCACTTCCTGAGCCGTATCATCTTAACGATACACTGACCATCACCTTAACTTTTGCCAATGGTTCTATTGGAACGATATCGTATTTTGCCAACGGTCCTAAAAACCTGCCGAAAGAATATATAGAAATTTACAGCGCAGGTACTACGGCCATTATCCGCGATTTTAAAGAACTCGAGATTTATGGTAGCACCAGTACGAAGCGCAAAAAACTGTTGAGTCAGGACAAAGGACAGAAGAGAATGGTGCAGTCATTTGTTAATGCTATCCTTCAAGGGGGCAAAGCGCCTATAGCTTTTAACGACATTTACATAGTTACGTTAACCACTTTTAAAATTTTGGAATCTCTGCGCACAGGACAAAGCGTTAAAATATCAAATTGATACGACCTCTTGAAAAATTAAAAATATTCATCGAGAAAGAACAATTCAAAGGCTACGATCCTTACGATGCGTTGAACAGTCCTGTATTGCGCGGGCTGTCATTCGGCAATAAATACTTGCGTATTGCTTTTACGCAAGGTTTGAAGCGCTTGCCTTTTAATCTCCGGCCGCCATTTCTTGTACCGTAGGATTACAATGTAAAGGAGTATGCATTACATTAATTTACATGTTACTTTGTTGCCCAAGACCCTTAAATATCTTAGTTGAATTTTGGATCAATGAATTTTTTATCTATAAAAGAAACTCTTAAAAACATAGCACCTCAACCATTAAGAAAATACGTTCGTGATTATTTCAAAAAATATCGTGAATTAAAAATCGCTCTTGGAAGACTACAAAACAAGAATCTGTCTGCTGATATAATATCAAAGACACTTACGCAACTAGGTATCTGTGAAGGTGATACTGTTCTTGTGCATTCTTCTTTATCCAGAATTGGTTACGTCGATGGCGGGGCATCTGCTGTCGTATCAGCACTTTTAAAAACGGTTGGTCCAAATGGCACGCTCGGTGCGCCTACTTTTTGGGGAAATACCAGTATTTATTTGGAAGGACAAAGAGATTATAACGTAAACTCTTCACCGTCAGTTTTAGGAATTATAGCTGAAACTATCAGAACGCATCCAAAAGCATTGAGAAGCCTGCACCCTACACATTCTGCAAGTTTTATAGGCGCTAATGCAGCGTTTCTTGTCAAAGACCATCACTTAGACAATACGCCTATAGGAAGACATTCACCCTACAGGAAGCTGGTTGATATAGGAGGTAAAATTGTTTTATTAAATGTTACTATTGAATATCTGACAAACTTTCACACCATAGAAGATGAGGTAGATGATTTTCCGTTTAAAGTATATCTCGATAATCCCCTTACTTTTAATGTTACAGATAATGAAGGAAATACTTCCAAGATAACAACCTATTGTCATTGTCCTGAAATGGGAAAAAAAAGACAATGCATCAAAATGCGGCCTTATCTCTTGGATAATAATGTTATGAAAGAAGCAAAATTAGGCAATGGTATAGTAAGTGTGTTAGATGCAAATAAATTACACGCAACACTTCTTCGTCTTTATCAAAAAGGCATAACAATGTACTCTCCAGCGCCTAGATAGTATTTATGAAAAATCTAATTCTTACCCTAGATTACGAACTGTTTGGCGATGGGACAGGTGACGTATTTAAAGACCTCATTGAACCGACAAAACAAATTCTCCATGTGTGTGAAAAGCACGACATAAAAGTAACTATTTTTTTTGAAGCTCTCGAATATGATAAGATTAAAGAAGAATGGAATAAAGGGAACAAAATGGGATTTAATGAAAGCCCCATTGATGCGATTGAAAATCAGATTCGTACAGCAGCACTTGCTGGTCATGACATACAGCTACATCTTCATCCGCAATGGGCAAACGCGAAATATGCCAATGACAAATGGGAACTTGATTTTAGTAATTGGCGATTGGGTATAATACTCCCCAAAAACTGGACAGAGCAATAAGGTGGGTGATAGTCTGCCATAACCGAGAAGGAGAGAGGATATGGCAAAACAAATGCGGAAGAGTTACGATGCGGCTTTTAAAGCCAAAGTTGC
>Ga0302253_1001032_pt1 | contig 18635 bp, 17 predicted proteins | sample AAG_RA_Trp_MG_FD_193537 | JGI IMG/M metagenome (GOLD analysis project Ga0302253, IMG submission 193537) | Enriched activated sludge microbial communities from anaerobic digester in WTTP, New Holstein, Wisconsin, United States - AAG_RA_Trp | ecosystem: Engineered > Bioreactor > Anaerobic >...
AGTACCTGCTTGTCCGGCGCATCGGGCTTGAGGATTTTCTTGTAGATATCCCACGAGAAGTACGTGCCGATGGTAAGCATCAGGCGGTCGGTCGTGGACATGACCGCGGCAAGGATGATGACCCCGAGGATACTCCAGAGGAGGACGCTCGGGAGCGCGTACTCGACACCTGCAACGAAGATATAATCAGAAGCGTTCTTGACATCCGGCAGGACGATGAGACCTTCTTTGACCATGGACATTCCGGCGAATCCCGCGAACTTTAAGAGGAACATCACGATACCGTACACGATAAACGCGATGATCGGCGCCCACTTGAAGTACGAAATGTCCTTTACCGCCAGCACATTATTGATGACATGCGGGGCGCAGGCCAGGCCGATCGTGAGGAGGAGGAAGAACGATACGACATATTCAGGGCAGAAGACACCCCCGGCAACCCACGGGTCAACGTTCGTGGGATTGATGGATGCCATCACTTCATTGACATGCGTGAACCCGCCGGCTGCCATGATGACGATGGGGGCCATGATGAGGACGCCCGCGATGAGCATGACGCCCTGGACGAGTGTTGTCCAGGAAACAGCATAGAGCCCTCCAATGACCGTGTAGATCGTGACAATGGCCGCACCGATCAGGAGTGCCCAGAGATGGGGGATCTTGAAGAGCCACATCAGCACGATGCTGACTGCGGTGTACTGGCCGGCAAGATAAATCATGGACACGACAATCCCCGATAGGGCAGAAAGGCCGCGGAGTGCCGTGTTGCTCTCGAACCGGTGAGCGAGGTAGTCCTGCACGGTCATGTAACCGGATTTCTTTGCCACCGCGTACATCTTCACGCCAAAGAAGATGATACAGAACGCGATAGAGAGCGGGACAGCGATCTGCTCCCAGATGGTGGGCCAGGCGAACTTAAATCCCAGTCCCGAGACGCCAAGAAGCGACATGCCCGAGCAGACCGACCCGATCATAAGGAGGGTGAAAACCCAGAACCCAAGCGACCGGCCGGCAACGACATAGTCTTGCATATTATGGATCTTCTTCGAGGCCCATACTCCGATTCCCACCATGGCGAGGAAATAAACAGCCACGAGGACGACCGTGATGATGTCGCTCATGATGGTTCTCCCTTAAACGATAATGCCCAGTATAGCAATGCAGCAATGATGACGAGCACAACCCCGCCAACGATAATAACAGTCAAATCCGGTAACCCAAACATTGTACCGTGTTAGAATGCAGCATGCTAACATATAACAAGTTCGAAATGTCTCGTTGCGGTGCACGATTATCTTTTATTATGTCCCGTGCTAACATATCACATAATTCCGGCTCTGTGATTGTTCATGCTCATACTCTCCGGTGTCACCAAACAGATCGGCGGCCTCACGGCAGTGAATGGTGTCGACCTTACGCTGAGCGCCGGACAGGTTGTCGGCCTCGTGGGCCCGAACGGCGCCGGCAAGACAACGCTTCTCAACATCATCTCAGGCATGTTATCCCCGACTGCCGGGAGAATCTCGTTCCTCAACGAAGATATCACGGGAATGAGCGCAGACCGGATCTGCCGCAAGGGAATCGCCAAGACGTTCCAGATTGCCGAATCGTTCCCGAACCTGAGCGCAGAGCAGTGCGTTATGATCGGGGTGTTATTCGGGAATACCCATTCCCCTGACATGCGGAAAGCCCGGGCTGAAGCCCACGAGGTTCTCGCGTTCGTCAATTTTCCTGAAGAGAAAACCGGAACCCTGACCCGGAATCTCAACGTGGTTGAGCTCAAGCGCCTCCAGCTTGCCCGGGCACTTGCCTGCCACCCCAAACTCCTTCTCCTTGATGAGCTCACCACCGGGCTCAACCCGACGGAGAGTAGCGAGGCCGTAGACCTGATCCGGAAGATCAGGGATGGCGGGACTTCGATCCTGATTATCGAGCATGTCATGAGCGTCATTATGGGGGTCTCGAACCGTATCGTGGTCCTCGACCATGGCGAGAAGATTGCCGACGGCTACCCGCATGACGTGGTGAATAACCAGCGGGTCATCGACACCTATCTCGGTGACATCGACGCGTTTTGATGCGGTTGTGATTGAAATGCTCTCGGTTTCTCACCTCAATGTCTTTCATAACAATCTCCAGGTAGTCTGGGACCTCTCGTTCCATGTCGATAAAGGAGAACTTGTCACGATGATTGGCCCAAACGGTGCCGGCAAGACGACCACGGTCGAGACCATCGCCGGACTGAACAAGCGGGCCACCGGGTCGGTTATGTTCGACAGGCAGGAAGTGCTTGGGCATCCGCCATACGAGCTCTTTACCCGGGGTTTGGCACTCGTTCCCGAAAAACGCGAGATCTTCCCATCCATGCCGGTGATCGAGAATCTCCTGCTGGGCGGGACACAGAACCCTCATCGTGAAAAAGCCCTTGACCGCGTATTCCGCCTCTTTCCGGTCCTCCATGAACGGGAGCGCCAGGAGGCAGGCACACTCTCTGGCGGCGAACAGCAGATGCTTGCCATCGGCCGGGCACTTATGTCAGAGCCCCGGCTCCTGATCCTTGACGAGCCTTCGACCGGTCTCTCCCCGCTCCTGACCGGCCAGGTCTTCCGTGCGCTGGAGCAGCTTGGCCGCGAGGGAATGACCGTCCTTCTCTTAGAACAGAATGTCCGGAATGCTCTGGCCATGTGCGAACGGGGCTATGTTCTTGAGAACGGCCGGATCGTGGAAGAAGGAAAGTCTAAAGTGCTCCTCAACGATCCGCGGATCCAGAAAGCCTACCTGGGGATATAATCCGGGACCGGAAATGTTCCGGCATCCCTGAAACGGTATAAACCCGAAAAACAGGAACCGGGTCCCTGCTATTTTCCGGTCGAAGGGAGCATCTTTGCGTTTCCTCTCTTTCGTTCCTTCCATTCCTTAAGACGTTCCGGCAGGCTGACGAGCCCTTTTGGCAGGAAGATAATCGTCAGGATGAGGATGATACCGATGATGACATACCGGGCAAAGGTCATGCCGGTCTCTTTTAACCCTTCCCAGATAACAGTCAGTGCAACCGTGCCTATAACAGGGCCCGCTATGGTTCCAAGCCCCCCCAGAATAACGTACGTGATCGGCCAGAACGAGTTGTCGACACCGAACAGTTCCGGAGTGATGTACCCGATATGGTGGATCTGGAGCGCCCCGGCAATCCCCGCAATGAACGCAGAGAGGGCAAACGCCAGGAGCCGATACCGGACCGGGTTGATCCCGGCAGCCCGTGCCTCGGTCTCGTTCTCGCGGATCGCCAGAAACGCGAGACCTGCCTTCGACCGCATGATGTACCAGATGGCAATGATGGTCGCGATAGTGATGAGTAGGATCGCATAATACTCAATCAGCTGGTAGCCCGGGATAGCCGGACTGACAAGGCGCGGGGAGGGTATCCCGTCCCATCCTCCGGTCATTGGTGCGAGTACGCTGACAACGAGCGTCTGGACGATGATGGCAAACCCGAACGTGACCATGGCAAGGAACCATTCCTTCAGCCGCACGCAGGTAAGGCCGATAAGGATCCCGATGACCGCAGCCACTCCCGCACCAATGAAGATTGTTATGAACGGGGTGATTCCCAGCGCCACGGCAACGAGAGTTGATGCGTACGCCCCGATGCCAAAGAACGCAGCGTGGCCAAGCGATCCCTGTCCCGAGCAGGCGAGAAGGTTCCAGGCTGAAGCGAAGATAATGGCGATCAGCATCAGTACGGCAAGGTTCACGACAAACATATTATCGGTGAGGAGGGGTAGCGCCATGGCAGCGATGAGTGCAAGGGTAGTCACGCGCCAGAGTGCCGGTGGAATATTCGTCAGCATCTTTACCCCTCCTTCCCGCCAAAGAGCCCGGTCGGTCGTATGACAAGCACTACGATAAGGACGATGAACGAGACCGCATCTTTCCAAATCCCGCCAAGCAGGAACGCTGCGCCGTTCTCGGCAAGCCCCATCAGGAGTCCCCCGATAATTGCACCGGGGATGCTTCCGAGGCCGCCAAGGATGATGATGGCAAAGGCTTTGACCGCCGGGATTGCGCCCATATACGGGTTGAAGACCTGCCCGCTCACCACCCAGAGAGTACCGGCTGCTGCTGCAAGCGCACAGCCGAGGCCGAAACTGATGACATCGATCCGCTCAACATCGATCCCGACAAGCATCGCGCCTTTCCGGTTCTGGCTTGTCGCCCGCATCTGCATACCGATGGTCGTCTTTTTCAAAAAGAGGTACAGCCCGCAGAGGATCAATGCCGTGACGACCATGATGATGATATAATCGAGCGGCACGGAAAGCGGGCCAACCGGTACCGTGATTCCATCATAAGGGCTCTTTACGCTCTGCCATGCATCGCCCCAGATCATGGCGGCCCCGTTCTGGAAGATATAGATGAGGCCGATAGAGAGGAAGATCTCGTTGAGCTTGCCGGTCCCGAGAATGGGGCGGAAGCAGAGGCGTTCAACCACGGCACCGATCCCGACGAGTGCAAGCATCGAGAGAAGGAGGATGACATACGGATTGAGGCCGGTCAGAAGGAAGATAGTAAACGTGATGTAGGCGCCCACCATCAGGAATTCGCCGTGCGCGAAGTTCACGACTTTCATGACGCCGAAGATCAGGTTCAGCCCTGTGGCAAGCAGGATGTAGATGCAACCGGCATAGAGTCCCCAGAAAAGGATCTGGAGGATGATGGAGATCTCGTCCATGCGCCGATTAGCACCTGCCTGTGTAATGAGAGATGATCATGATGCCCGGAATAAAAAGGGATGGTATGGTCTATGCGCTGCTTCCCGCCTCGTACCAGGATGGCAGGACAAATTCCGTTGTCTTCAGGTTGTCAGGCCAGACAATCTTCGGCCGTGTTTCACCGGCCGCTGCTTCCATGTGGAGCTGCTCCATCCAGAGGTCGAACGAGGACTCGCGGAAGTCGGACGAGAACGAGATGGTCGAGTCCTTCATTGCTTCTATCACCTGCGGCATCTTCAGCGTGGTGAGTGCCTGGCGGACTGCGGTCTTGTCGGTACTTCCTGCGGATTTGATCGCTTCTGCAGCGATGAATACCCCTTCGTATGTCGAGGCGCCCATCATGTCCGGGTAGGTCCCGAACTTCCTGAAATACGCCTGCTTGAATTCATCCTGTGCCGTTGCAACAGTCCCCGCAGGTGCGATGTATGGGGAGAACCGGCTCTCGATGACAGCATACTCGCCATATTGACCGACGTCCTTGTAGAACTGGGCGTTGTCATTATTTTCGACATTGAGGAAGATGGTGTTTAAGCCGATGTCCCGCCGGGCCTGCACAATGGCCGGGGCGCCTTCGTTCGGGAACGCTGCGATATAGACCGCGTCCGGCTTTGCCGCCTTGATTGCGGTCAGCTGGGTGCGGAAGTCGCTCTCGCCCATCTTGAAACTCTGCTGGGAGACGAGCTCGATGTTGAGGTTTTTCTTTGTAATGGTGTTGCCAACAGCAGTCTGGACACCCTTGCCAAATGCCGTGTCCTGGTACAGGATCGCAAGCCGGAACGGCCGGTCGGCTGCCGCTCCCAGTTTCTTGTTCACGGCTGCTCGTACAACCTCATCGATGAATGTTGTCGTGTATTCCCCGTAGGTATCCGTGGTCGGGCAGTGGTGGAAGACATAGCTCGTGTCGATGTCGGTCCGGTGCGTGATGATTGGGCTCGATGCACCGGTGACGATATACGGCACCTTGTATTCGGCAATGGTCTGTTCATACGCCGAGGTCACGGCACTAGAATACCCGCCCACAAGAATGTCAACTTTGTCATCGGTAATGAGCTTGGTGGCCGCCTTCTGGCCGCCGGCCTGGGTGGACTCATCGTCACCCACAATCAGCTTGATCTGCCTTGTTGTGCCGTCCTTCAGTGAAACGCCACCAGCAGCATTAATTTTTTCAGCGGCAACCTGCGCTGACTGCCACATGTTGGTGCCGACGTTGCTTGCAGGCCCGGTCAGAGATGCGATGACGCCAACCTTAATTGTGTCCTGCGATGCAGCGGGCGATGACTGCGTTGATGCCTGCTGTTGTGTACAACCAGCAATGCATGCGGCCGCGATCAGCAGGGCCGCAATGATGAGAACAGAATATTTCATGGGACTCCCTCTATGCTATGATATAGCATAACAAAGAATTGGTAGTCGCAGGCGTAATAATAATTATCGGTTTATCTCCGGGGTGGTGCATTTCAGGATATATGTCATATAAAAATGGGGGCCAATGATATCCAAACCAAAGTTATTGCGTTATCTACCTGGCAGATGCAGTGATGATGTTCCGGTAAAACATCCCGGTTGTGTCAAACCAGAACGATATGGTTTTCCTTGATCCAGTCCAACTTCTCAGAACAGACTCACCGGGTAATTCATCGTGGACCTTGCTTTCCAGTTCCTTCTTGCCATTCTTCCCATTATCCTGATTTTCTTCGGGCTTGTTGTCCTGAAACAGTCCGGGACCCTGATGGGGATTGCAGGCTGGATCCTTACGGTTATCATCGCGGTCCTCTTCTTCCAGACCTCTCTTCCCGTTGCGCTCGCAGCTTCCTGGGCCGGTGTTCTCTCCTCATTCGGTATTTCGCTGATGGTGCTCTTCACCATCCTCCAGGTTACCATGATGGATTTGACCGGGGCGATCAGCCGGATTACCGCATACGTTAAATCGATCGCGGCCGAGCGTTACGAGCAGATCATGATCCTGAACGTGGGGTTCGGATCCTTTCTTGTATCAATCGGTGCCACACCGGTCACGATGCTCCCGCCCATCATGATGGCGCTCGGCTTTTCTCCCCTTGCGGCAGTTGCCCTTCCGTGTCTCGGCTATGATCCGCTCACCTCATTCTCGCTCCTTGCAGTCCCGATTACCATACCGGCTGCAGCATTCGGCTTTGATGCAAAGGCGCTGGGCTGCCAGGTTGCGCTGTTCCTTCCTGTCGTCTCAACCGGTATCGCGCTCGGCATGCTCTGGATAGCGGATGGCATTACCGGCATCCGCAAAGGACTCTTCACGGCAGTTGTTGCCGGGCTCACTCTCGGGTTTTCGGCCATCCTGTTCGTGAATATCCTCCCGGCATCTGCCATTGGTCTTGTCGGCGTCTTCTCGGGTCTTGTTACCATCATCGTCCTTTTCCTCCTGCGGGCTCTCCGGGGAAAACCGATGGACGCCGCCCCGCTCCTCCTCCCCCGGGAGAATGGCATGCCTCTCTGGAAGGCGGTTTTTCCCTGGATCCTCCTTGTTTCCTTTGCAGTAATCATCAGTATTCCGGTTATCCAGTCAGGGCTCTATTCTATTCTTGGTCCCGTGCAAATAGTCCCGGTCATTGCCGACAAGGTTATTGACTTAAAGCTTCTCAACCAGGCCTACTTCTGGGTGGTTGTAAGTACGCTCATCTCCGCCCCGCTCCTTGTCCGGAGCCGGCGCGAGGCGCAGGGGATTCTTTCTCTCTGGGTGAAACGGGCATGGAGCCCGACACTTGCTGCCATGGTCTTCTTTGCCATCGCCTACGTGATGGACTGGTCCGGCCGGTCGGTTGTTGGCGGAACCCTCTCGTTCCTGCCTGGTGCCGAGGCGTTCAACATGAACGCAGTCATCGGCCTTACGCTCGCCCTGACGTTTGGTATCGGGTTCCCGCTCATCTCTCCTCTGCTGGGTCTCTTTGGCTCGTTCATCTCCGGCAGCGAAGCATCGTCGAACGTAATGTTCTACGGGATCATCGACAAATCAACGAGCGTCCTCTCGCTTGACTTCATGCCCGTATACGCGGCGCATGCAACGGCAGGGGGAGTTGCTTCAGGAGTGGCAGTGGCTAAGATTATCAATGCGGCTGCTGTCATCGACAAAATCGGGATTGAAGGTGAAGTGGTCCGGCGTGTTGCCCCGGTGGCGATTGCGCTCACTCTCGCCATCGGTATTATGCTCTGCATCATGCTGGTTTTCTAATACTGGCTTATTGAGATGAGCAGGGTACCCTCATCACGCGGTACAAAGCCGTTTGAAAAAAGATGCCGTAAAAAGATGCGGTAAGAAAACGATCACACCGGGTTACTCCGATAAAACCCGGTCCCTTTGGCGATAATGGTGGAGGAAGAGTCCTACAACAGGTACCAGGAGATACACTGTCTGACTATAGAGACTACCTGTCAGGGCAACGACAATACCAAGGACAGAGATCCCCGGAACAAAAAGGGTCCCAATGGTTACATGTTGGATGAACCTGTCCGGAAGGCTTGTGTCCACGAGCCGGTGACCGCTGGTGGCGTACTTCCACTGGCAGAACATTCCCATACCAATGGCAAGGAGATTAGCCTCGAAGACCATCGCGCCAACGCTTGTTCCTGGGAGATCTCCTGAGAAGGAAGTGGAGAAGGGAAGGAGGGCGACAAAAAGGAGAGTAACGAGGTTAAGCCAGACAAAGATTCGGTCAAGAGACTTTACCGGGTGGATCACAATGTGGTGGCTCAGCCAGAATGCCCCGAGAATGAGGAAGGCGAGGACATAGTGGAAGAAATCCGAGTACAGTGAGAGGAGGAGGTGCGTTGCATATGCCTGCGACTGCACGATCTGGGTCTTGTCCGGCAGGTCGATACTGATGACAAGCAGGGTCATCGCAAATGCGAAGATCCCATCGGAGAGCGATTCAAGTCGGGTCTTGGTGAGGTGCATAGCCTCAAATACTGAGGTTTCTTCAGTCATGAACTGCCGGATAGTTCGGTGCCCAAACAGAATAATGGTTACTACCTGGGTTATTCCGGCTTCATCGCAGGGTTCTGCGCGCAGCGGAGCTCCGTCAGAAGTGGCTGAGCCTGATTATGGTGACAAAAAAATGGCTGACACTTGCCGTTTTTCCCGGCCTTTTTTATTTTCCTGAAACCAATTTGTCACCATGATTTTTCTACAATGTATTCTGGGGTATTCCGCATGAATGTCCCCGCGAGTCCATCCCTCTTCTGTAAAGTGAAAAATTCCGTACGGGAATGCTCGGGTGAGATCGTTTTCGGCATGTCTGACGGCGTTGTCTCGATTTTCGGTCTCGTGGCCGGCATGGTGGCCGGCGCCCAGTCCGGCGATATAATCCTCCTTGCGGGAGCAACGGCGGCAATCGCCGCCACGGTTTCGATGATGGCCGGGGTCTTTTTGGACCTCGAATCCGAGCGCGATGAGGCCCGTGTCGAAGCAAAGACCCGTGCGGCCGAGATCCGGAACGACCCGCAGGGAGCTGTCGACAAGCTGATTGGCGATCTGAAAGGGACCGGCCTCTCGGCGCAGAGCCTTGAGTCCATCCGTGCTGACCTGCAGAAGGATCCGCTTGCGATCCAGAAGTTTGAGGACGCTGTTGCAGCTGAAGAGGAGACCGATGCGCAGAAGACCTCTCCGGTCATCCATGCGGCCTGGATGGGCATTGCCGACTTTATCGCGGCCATGACTCCCGTCATCCCCTTCATCTTCCTGCCGCTCGAACAGGCAAAGATTGTCTTTATCATCGGCACTGCAGTGCTCCTCATCCTGCTCGGTATCGGCCGTGCTATTCTTGGCGAGCGCCCGATGTTCAGGACTATCCTTGAGACGTGTGCCATTGCTGCCGCTGCAGCGATTGCCGGTGCGGTTGTCGGGCTGCTGGTCAGTTGAAAACGAATAACCTCATCCTTTTTACAGGCAGCCCGACCACATTTCCCCCTCAATCATCGCGCCTTCTTCGGGTAACCCTTAACAGTATTGCCGGGGAATGAATTACCATGAGAAACCTGTCTTTTTACCTCATGATCATACTCATGTCTGTTGCCATTGTTCTCTGTACCGGTATTGCGGGGTGCACGAATACTGCTCCCGCACAACCGGCAACCGGGCAGAAACTCTCGACCCTCGAACCCGTGAAGATGGCGTTGCAACCCTCCGATCTCCCGGCGAACTTCACGCTGGTGGAGGAATTCGAGCGGAACGCATCCGACATGCGGGAATGGGCGCTGGGAAAGGGCTGGAAGAAAGGGTATGGGGTCTCTTTTGAGGCCCGGAGCCCGGATGCCCGCGGGCTCGACCAACTGATTTCCGTGTACCCAATAGAAAATATCACGCTCATCGTTCCCGACACCGTGTCGAGCTTCAAGAACTGGACCGTCGAAGACAGGAATGTCACGATTGTAGACCTTCCATCGCCCGGCATCGGTGATGCGAGCAGTGCGATGAAAGTAATCCAGTCTGGTGAACCTACTGACGTTTACATTATTGCATTCGTAAAGTACGATGTATACGAGGAGTTGTATGCAAACGGCACTGCCAGCGATTATGAGGTGCTGAAGGCTGTTGCCGGCAAGGCTGCGGATAAGATTAGGTAATTTTTTTCATTCAGGTTTTTGTCTTCTATGGGATATTCTGTTTTAGGATATCAGGTATTGGAATGTTGTAGTGCTTTTCGAATTGATTGAGTCGGAATATTGACAACTTTGTGTTACCGTTATCGACGGTAAATGAAAATGTCTTCTGAAATTTTGGAACGAAGAAGACCTTAAAGCGATAATGTGAGAATAGGAGGGAGCCACGGGCGCTCGGGATCTTGCGACCCTCGCCCCGTGGAGCATAGCTGTCCGCGAACCATGAAAAAATGAAATACATTCTTTGATCCGGGCGCATGGCGATGTTCACCTATTTCTTGTTCGACAATTACCAAAATTTCTCGTACAGGTAATTCAGAGGCATCGCCGGCGCCCCCGACCCTTGGGGCGGGCTGGCGCAAGGGGGGCGATCAAAACAGGAAGAATTCTATCATTTTTTAGAAACCCCGGCTCTGAAATACGAGACAGAGTTGAGCATGTATAAAAAAACAGTCCGACGCCCGGACTTCAAAAAAAGAAAATCTCTATCCCGTTACAACCGGCGCCGCTGCCTGGGGCTCGCTGTGCTCGTACACCCGGGTGATGTAACGGGCCGAGAAGACTGTATAGAACGGAATGAAGACGAGCTGCACGATATCTCCCACGTACGGGATAAGCGACATGGCGCTGATGGCGATAAAGAAAAACATCCCGATGACGAAGAGGACGATCAGGGCGATGAAATAGTTCACCCAGCCAATGGACCTCAGGGTCTCCGTAATGGCTGTAAAGCGTATCCCTTCACGGATGCTCCCCGTGCGGGCACAGCGGATGATGCCCATCATGCTGTAGATGACCGCAATGATGGCAAGGACAAGCGTGAGGATGAGAGCGACAATGGTTATGATAATACCCGGGGCCCCGGACAGGGGGCTGTCAGATGAAAATCCCACAATCGCGAATGCTACCATCAGGATACACGCCAGGATCATCGGGATAAACCAGAGGAACCCGGTTACGGCAATCTTGATCCCGTCAATGTAGAGCGGGCCCCAGTTGTCGAACTCAGGCGGGGTTGTTGCGCCACGGTAGATCCGCGCCAGGTACCCCGAAAGGATGAATGACAGGAAGAATGCTATAAGGAACAGGACTGCGATCTCCTTCCACGGGATCAGATCCCAGCTGAACTCCGTTGCCGCCGCTATCTTCACCGGGTTAAACACGAACGGGAGGAGCGCCATAGGGAGGCCGCAGATGATGAAGATGAGCCAGCGGGGCCATTTTCCAAGAAGCGTCTCCTTTGCATAGTTGGACGATTCGGTAACGATCAATCCGTTATCCATGTTCATCGGTCATAAGTCCCGGATAATAAGTGCATTGGCCAAAAGGCACGTTTTACGCAGTGCCCCTGGCTCCCGGGGCGCTTATATCAGCGGATCGCGCACCGGCACCGAGATGAAACGAAGGACGTTCCCACTGCGGGTATGCAGCCCGCGACCACAAAGAATGGATAAGAACCGGGAAAAGATCCCGGTATGTCAGATGCCGTGAAGACAACCCGGTTCTGGTACCGCCACGATGCCCAAGGGAGCGGAGGCACATGAACAAGGAGTTCCGGATGGAGGAGAAGCAGTTCTTCCGGAAGTTTGGCGAACTGTTGCGAAAATACAAATCCCGGAGCTGGAAGTCCTGGTGATGTTCCCCTTTTTTCCCGCTTTCGTCCGGAAGAGAAAATTCCTTAACCGAATGCACGTTAATAGAGAGGCAGCATGAACCCGGCTTATCTCTTCCTTTGCGGTTGTCGCAAGCATAGTGCGGCACACCGGCTCCGTTCAGCGATTATCCTTGTCACCCTTATCATCGTTGCGACAACTCCCGCCCTGGCCACAGACCCGGGCAGCCTGACGGTCTGGAAGGACACCTGCGCCATCTTCGAGCAGGGCAATGAAACAGCCTATACGGTGGACGCAAACGCCCCCTTTGCATCCATTGCAGCGAACATGACGCCTGCCGCGGACTTTTCCAACACCACCTGGAGCAACGCGTTCTCCTCCCTCCATTCCCTGATGAAGGAACGCTATGCGTTCTCGCAGTGGAAGAACATTGACTGGGATCGGCTCTATGTCACCTGGGAGCCTGCGGTCAGGGCAGCGGAAAAGGCACAGGACAAGACCGCGTATTACCGGACGATCCGGGGATACCTGTACGCGATCCCGGACGGGCACGTAAACGTCCTCCCGACCGAAGGCGACTTTGGCGCAAAGTATGCTGATATCGGGGGTGGTTATGGGATATCGCTCGTGCAGCTGGACTCCGGCAAGGTCATCGTAGCATACGTGGCAAACGGGAGTGCTGCCGAACAGGCCGGTATCCGGTATGGCGACGAAGTGACCGGCTGGAACGGCGTTGAGATCCATGACGCCATCAACGCGACCCCGTTCATCTGGGCGTACAAGAAGCCCTCGACCGAAGAAGGCATCCGGATCCAGAAGACCCGGCTCCTCACCCGTGCCACAGTCGGTACACCGGCAATGGTGAAGATCACGTACGGTTCCATCCCCCACCCCCGGATCCTGAACCTGATCGCATACGATGACCGGTACGATACGCTCACACAGGGCACCTTCTACCTGGGAAAAGCCATCAATGACATTGGCACCGATGATCAGCTCCACGGGATCCGCCCGCTGGTCAGCAACGATACCGTGACGATGAAGACACTCCGGAACGGGTACACCTACATTGCCGTGTATGAAGAGAGTTACGAAGTATACCAGCCGTTTAAGACTGCAATACTCTCGGCCATCGCGAATAAATCTCCCGGCATTATCCTCGACCTCCGTTTCAATAACGGCGGCGATGACAATCTTGCAGCCTGCATGGCCGGCTGGTTCGTTGACAAACCGGTCTTCTACGAGTACGGCACGAAGTACGACCCCGGCTCAAAGCAGTTTACGGTCCTGACTGAAGCCTGGACGCAGCCGCAGGCAATCCGGTACGAAGGCCCGGTTGCGGTCATGGTCTCTCCTGATACGATCAGTTCGGGAGAGGGCGTACCGAACGTGTTTGTCCGCTTTGGTACCGGGGCGGTCGTCTCCTTCTACGGGTCCAATGGCGCGTTCGGCATGAACAATTTCCAGGCGGCGCTCCCTCTCGGAATGTACATCCTCTTCCCGGATGGTACATCGCTCGATGAGAACCGGATCATTCAGGTGGACAGCAACGCTGCGCTTACCGGCGGGATATCTCCCACGGTCCGTGTCCCGCTGACCGAAGCGACCTTGGCCCGGGCCATGGCCGGTGAGGACGTCCAGCTGACCTATGCAATGGACTGGCTGGATGCCCACCAGGCACCAATAACAACTGGGCCACCTGCTACCACAACAAAAAAATCTTTTGCGGGAATTGCTATGGTAATTGTTGCTGTCAGCTTACTGGTTGTAGCTGCAAAAAGGAAATGATCTTTTTTGTATAACCCAGAACTTTGGAATATTTTTCAGAAATCATCTGCAGCTCAAATGAGTGGAGCACCGTAATGCGATCGCCTACAATCTTAAAACTGTTCAATAATCGCAGCGACAATCTTCTCAAAATCGTGCCGTGAACAATCTACCGTGATATCGGCGTACTGCTCGTACAGCGGCACCCGCAAATCGTAAACAGCATGGAGAGTCTGACCTTTCTCCAGCACAATGCCCCGCGTTGTGATATTCTTAAGCCGTCGCTTAATCTCGGCAAAGGAGACGTTCAGGTATATGATAACACCGTTCCTCTTCAGGTGCTCCATGGCCTTCCGGCTCAGGACAACACTTCCTCCGGTTGCGATGACGGTGTTCCGGAACTGGTGCGCACGGATCGTCTCTTCCTCAATCCTCCGGAAAACATCCGGCCCGTCAGTATCAAGAATGTCCTGCAGGAGCCTGCCCGTTTCTTCCTGGATGAGAATGTCTGTATCAACAAACTTCTTTTTCAATGCCTTGGCAAGGACTACCCCAATAGTACTCTTCCCTGCGCCCGGCATGCCGATCAGGACGATATTTTTCACGGGCCTTAAGCTCCCGGTATTCCTGTTCTCCCTCAACCCCTATCAAGTATGGTGCAGGAATGCTTCGGGTTATCCGGTTATCCTGGTATTCTCAAACTTCAGTTCAATACTTTCTTCAGAAACCGGAAGAGGCAGCGTGCACGAGACAAGGCTGTCACGGCTCACGTGGCCGCCACCTGGAAGTGTCCCCAGGTAGATGGTATTCCAGCAGATCATCCGTCCCTTGTAATACATATTGGCCGACACCATTACCTCAGATGCTGTGGCGGAGCCCGTGTTGAATGCCTCGGTATGGATAACAAGCGGGATGGGATTTTCCGTTATCACCCTGCCCTGTGGATATTCCCAGTACCCGTCAACATGGATCTCTGGGAGTGGATCTGGCGATACTGCCAGAACAACAGTCATGACTGGCAATGATTCTTCGGTTGGGATGAGTTCTGCCGTGATTGTCTGCGGTTGCCCTCCGGCTCCGGTGAACAATCCCGACCAGCGTTTATAACCTGACATCGTCAATTCGATTGAGTGCCTGCCGGAAGATAGATTTTCGAATTCAGCGGGTGTACATCCCTGGAATACCCCGTCTACCATAATTTCTGCACCCGATGGACTTGACTGAATTCTGACTGACAGGTTTTCCTGTTGTTCCCGTGTTTCTGAGGCGGGTGTGGCGGGAGCAATGCAGCCGGATACTGCAACGCAGACAATAATCCATATAAAAGCAAGGATCAGCAGGGAAAGAACGCGGGACATCTTTTCGTATCCCGCGTGGAACCGGAAGAGTATATGAATTGGGCTGATAGTCCTGGTTCAACAGTCTGTGTCAGGAAGATTTTACCAAGAGACATCGCCCCACATTGTTTTTCATATATCCCACCCTACAACTCTATCTGAACATCATGGACATCCAGCAGATATACCAGACTTTTACCAACCCGAAAGTGGTGACCAGCATGATGCTTGTTGCCATCTGCTTAGGGCTTGTCCTTTCTGCCATGCTGAAGTATCTCTCCCGGGAATGGTACATGCCAACGCTCTTTGTAGCCCTCTGTCTTGCAACCGCTCTTGGGTACATGGTCTGGCTGGATCGCCAGGACTGGCGGGATTCCTGATTTCCGGGAGAAAAGAGAAAAATTTGTTCGTCCGGATTATTTCTTTCCGGACAAAAATGCCTGCAGTTGACTGATGATGCTGTTGATCTGGCTTTCGAGCGACTGCTGTTGTCCTGTCCCTTTCTGGGTGTCGGATTTCCCGTTCTGTTCACTGGCCGCCGGCATGTTGTCGGATTGACGGTTGGCCGGGTTGCCGGGTGACAGATCGGTGTCCGGAAGTCTCGGGGCAGTACTGTTTCCTGCCAGTCCGTATCCGCCCCTCATCTCATCGAATGACTGGTTTCCCGCGGTCTCATTCCCAAACATCGGAGGAATCATGTTGCCGTGCTCCAACGCGGTCTGGTTCCTTAAGTCCGGGGGTGTCATATTTCTGTTGTCATTCATTCCCTCCGGCCTCATGGGGGCAGTCATGTTGCCCCCTGAAATGTCTGAAGGCCGATCTCTTCCTTTACTGGTGCTGTATCCTGTTTCGCTTCCATGTTGCCCGGAAGTTCCCTGTCCACCGGAGAGTGGCGCCTGCATCTGATCCATGTTCGCCTGTCCTCCGTACATGGGGCCCGATCCGCCCGGTGCCTGCATTGATCCTGTCTTTTGTTCTGCTGCAAAGGCGCTGGGTACCAGCAGTACGGCTGTGCACCAGAGTGCCAGGAGCACAATAACCGGCCGCGTAAGAATTTTCATGGTCTTGTTTCTCCATTCGTGCAACTGTGGTTGTCCAGTTGCCCTGCCCTTGCATCCATGCTAGCAGGTATATATTGCGTACATGGAAGACGGGCAATACTTCACGACTGCGGAGATTCATGGAACCTGCTGGTTATCCTTTCCGGCACGCTCCGCGTACCTGTGGCAAAGGTTAAGTCAGGGCGTAATTCGTGCCCGGATGTAAAATAAAATAAGAAATTATTGATAAAATTGATAACTTCATGAAGTGGATATATCGGTATGAGTGCTGAGGCAAAAGAGATAACACGACTGCCCCACTTCAAGATGCTCGTTGACATTTTTATCATCGCCGTCTTTGCCGTGGTCGTGTATATTGCTGCGTATTTCATGAACCTGCCGGAGGTTCTGATAAGGTCCCTTGAATCGTCCGGTGCACAGCAGACAAGTGCATTTTTCATTGCTGCTATCTTCCTCACGGTGGGCTTTGTCTTCTTTGCCGTCCGTCGCTGGAATGAAGTAACGCAGGTCTCACAGGAGACGGGCCGGCTCCAGGAAGCGCTGGAGCGGGCAAACAGCAAGCTCATGTTCCTAAACAATATCACCCGTTATGATATCCTGAATGAGCTGACCCAGCTTCACCGGAACCTTGAGCAGGCTGAGAAGACGCCCGTTGTCCGGACCGTGGACGAGGCGATCGACCGGATCCGCCGGCAGATCAAGTTCACCAAGGAATACCAGGACATTGGTGCCGTACCTCCCTCATGGCAGAATGTTGCCGATGCCATCATGCGGGCAAAAGTCGGCGTTGACCTTGGCAATGTCAGCTTCGATATGGAAGTCCATGACATGGAGATCTATGCTGACCCGCTTCTCGAGAAGGTCTTCTATTACCTGATCAGCAATTCGCTGAAATATGGTGGCCCGAAGCTTACGCAAATCCGGATCTACCGCAAGAAAGCGGATGACAAGATGGTCATCCTGTTCGAAGACGATGGAGTCGGGATCTCGCAGGAGAAGAAAGGCTATCTCTTCCCCAAGGAGTGGGGCAGCCGGAAACATGCCGGTTACGGCCTCTTCCTGATCCGGGAAACACTTGGTGTGACCGGCATCACCATCTGGGAATCCGGCACACCCGGCCAGGGTGCCCGGTTCGAAATCGCGGTGCCAAAGGGCGTGTTCCGGCAGATCTGATTCCGATTCTTTTTTTTAACGCCCCAACAGACTCCACCGTTATAACCCTTCAAACCTAACGGTCATTTCTTCATGCGGGACCTTCAATACCTGCGCCTTGGATAGCCCGGAATAACCTCTTTCCTTTCCTCCGGCCCTTCACTTCTCTGATCCCTTGTCAGAAAATCGATTCAAAAGGCACCAATTAGGCATTTTTCCGGGTCTGAATTATTACCCTGATTCGAAAAATACGGCCAAAACGCTGGCAATTATAAAATCCGGCCCTGTAATTCATCAAAAAACGCGATTTCCAAAAAACCGGTTCTCCAAAATGGCCCTCGATCCGAAAATAAGCCCATATTAAAGAGATTATTTTCCTACAAACCTTAACTCGAAGAACGCCGAAGCGTTCTTCTCGACCTCCAGGTCTAAAGACCAGTCGGTTTTATAAAATGGCCTCCGATCCGAAAAATACCCCTGAATGATGAAGATCATTTTTCACGTGGGTACTTTTCCCCCCAACTCCCGAAAAAGAGAGAATATTCCTGCCGCAGTGTCAGCCCGGAATCAGATACAGAATACAGTAACCTGCCAGATTGTCACCTGAGCTCCACAACCTGCCTTCACAGAATTCTCCCGTCAATCATCACCGTCTTCTCTTCAACCGGAATCATCTTCCCGGCTTTTTCCATGGCCTTCTCCACAACATGCCGCACACCGCCACAGCAGGGGACTTCCATGCGAAGGATGGTGATAGATTTGATAGAATGCATGGAGAATATAGCTGCAAGCTTGCTGATATAGCCTTCAAGGTCTGCATCGAGTTTCGGGCAGAAGATGATGAGGATGTGCCCTTTTAGGAAATCTTCGTGGAATCCGGCATAGGCAAATGAGGTACAGTCGGCTGCGATCAGCAGATCCGCGTTCTTGAAGTACGAAGCCCCCGGATTCAGGAGTGCGAGCTGGACCGGCCATTGCCGGAGCTCGGATCCGGATGTGCCCGGGGCCGGTTGCCGAGGTCTTGCGTGCGTTTCCACGTGCTCAATGGTACGGGCGGCTGCGCCCGGGCATCCGGTAAAAGGATTTGGCTCGTGGGGCCCGGCATGACAGACCGCGGGCGGAGCTTTTCGCGCCGACCTGGTGCCGAAAGGGGCCGGTTTTTTCTTTACGGGTGGTTCGTGGTCGGGGATGGGGATGCCGTTCTCGATGAGGTACTCGATGGCCTCGTTATACAACACGGTCTCGCCATGACCCGCCAGGTGATCCAGGTGCGCTTTTATTACTGGAATGCCCTGCCTGACGATA
>Ga0302253_1001033_pt1 | contig 18602 bp, 14 predicted proteins | sample AAG_RA_Trp_MG_FD_193537 | JGI IMG/M metagenome (GOLD analysis project Ga0302253, IMG submission 193537) | Enriched activated sludge microbial communities from anaerobic digester in WTTP, New Holstein, Wisconsin, United States - AAG_RA_Trp | ecosystem: Engineered > Bioreactor > Anaerobic >...
ACTGGCTGCAACGCGGCCGCGACGTTCTCGATATCGAAGCGGAGGGCATCCGTGCCGTACGCGACAGGCTTGGCCCCTCGTTCGAAGCCGCGCTGGCCCTGCTGGCAGGATGCCGCGGCCGTGTCGTTGTGACAGGCCTCGGCAAGTCGGGGCTAGTGGGCCGCAAGCTGGCCGCCACCTTCTCGTCCACGGGCAGCCCCGCCTTCTTCCTGCACCCCGTAGAGGGCGCACATGGCGACATGGGCAGCCTCAAGGCCGACGACGTGGTCATCGCCATTTCCAACTCCGGCGAGACGGATGAACTCAACGCCATCCTGCCCAGCCTGCGCGCCATCGGCACGCCCATCATCGCCCTGACCGGCCGCGCCGACTCGTCACTGGGACGCGGTGCCGACATCGTGCTCGACTGCGGCGTACCGCGTGAAGCGTGCCCGCTGGGGCTTGCCCCTACGGCGTCCACCACGGCGGTACTCGCCCTTGGCGACGCACTGGCGGTCTGCCTCATCGACTGGAAGTCCTTCACCGAGAACGACTTCCTGCGCTACCACCCCGGCGGTTCACTGGGCCAGCGGCTGCGGCTGCGCGTGGCTGAACTCATGCACACCGAGGGCATTCCGGTGGTCAACGAAGAGGCCGTGTGCGAAGAGGCCGTTCTCGCCCTCGACAAGGGCGGCTTCGGGGCCGTGGCCCTCACGGACGGCGGTGGGAGGCTGACCGGCATCCTCACCGACGGTGACGTACGCCGTGCCGTCCTTCGCGGCACCTACGGCCCGCGCGTGGGAGTCACCCACATCATGACGCGCAACCCCCGTTTCGCACGGCAGACCCAGTCGGTGGCCGAACTCATCGACATCATGGAACAGAAGGCCATCACCGTGCTTCCCATCACCGACGACGACCACCGGCTTGTGGGCCTCGTGCACCTGCACGACCTGCTGGGCAAGGGCGGCGTCACGTTCGCGGGCTAGCCCCGCACCGCCATACGAGGGCACCATGCAGGCCAAGAAGGTATCGGAAAGCGAAGTGGTCATGACGCACAGGCCGCTGCCGCAGGACGCCAACCCGGCGGGCTACGTGCACGGGGGGGTCATCCTCAAGCACATAGACCTCGCCGGGGCTGTCGCCGCCATGCGGCACTGCCGCACACCCGTGGTCACCGCGTCCATCGACCGCATGGACTTTCGCGCGCCGGTCAACGTGGGTGAACTCATGCTGCTGAAAGCCAGCGTGAACCTCACGGGAGGCACGTCACTGGAGGTGGGTGTGCGTGTCGAAGCCGAGAATCTGCTGACCGGCGAGGTGCGCCACGCCGCTTCGGCCTATCTCACGTTCGTGGCCATGGGGCCGGACAGGAAGCCCGTGGCCGTGCCGCCGCTGTTGTGCGAAACGCCCACCCACGAACGCCGCTGCGTAGAAGCCCGCCGACGCCGTGAACTGCGGCGCGAGGAACGGCGTGCCGAACGTGATGCACAGGCCGCACAGCACTGCACCTGCGACGACGAGCCCGTAGTGTAGCCGCCCCCGGAGACGAATCCGCGGGCAGGATACGGGAGACCTTGAACGAACCGAGTCCGTGCCCCGTCCGCCTCTTCCACAAGCGACAATCCCCGTCCTCATGCGAGGACGGGGATTGTCGTAACGGGGTCATATCAAGAGATTACGCCATTCACCGGCCCTGTCGCACGTCATCTTTCCCGTCAGCCGCAGGTGCGCATCAAGCCGCCGTGACTACAAAACCGAGAGATGGATGCCCGCGAGGTGTTCCAGTTCTTCACCCAGCGCAAGCGCCTGCATGGGCGTCTCCCCCCAGCACACCAGCCCGTGGCGTTCCATCCAGACCGCCTCGCGGGTGACGGCCGCCTCGCCCACGGCATCGGCCAGTGCCTGCGTTCCGGGGGCATGGGCGGGGGCAGACCCGAGACGCGACACGAGCATCTGCGCCTCGTAGACGTCGATGTGCAGCATCTGCTGCGGGGCGACACGCAGCCCGAGGGCCAGCAGACGGGGCGGATGCGTGTGCACGATGGCCTGTGCCCGGGGCTGCCGACGATAGACCTCAAGGTGCATGGCGAGTTCCGACGAGGGCTTGCCCCCTGCGATGCGCTTGCCGGAGGCAATCTCGACCACGGCAAGGTCGCCGGGTGAAAGGTCGCCCTTGGCCGCCCCCGTACAGGTGACAAGGCAGGTCGCCCCTAGGCGCAGGCTCACGTTGCCGTTGAAGCCCGAAAGCAGACCCCGTTGCCACGCCGTGTGGCACAGACGGCGAACCGTCTCGGCCTCACGCAGAGGGACGCCGTCGCCCCATCCCGTATCACGCCGCTGGCTGAGGCTGGTCTTGATGTCCACCACCGGAGTGCCGTGCAGGGCCTCAAGCGGTGCCACCAGAAGGCGCACCATCCCGTCCGGCCCGGGGGCGGTGCCCAGGAGGCGCACGTCGTGCAGGCCGAGGGGGTTCGGACGGGCGGGCGAACGGGTGTTGAACACCCCGCGCATGGGCCGCGACGTGTCGCCACGCGGATGCACTGCGAGTGTGTCGCGGTCGGCGAGATGCAGCCACGTGACGAGGGTCAGTTCCTGCCCCGCCTCCAGCGTATCCAGCCCCGCCGCGAATTCGGGCAGGATGTCTATCCATGCCTCGGGGGCCCCCTCGTCTCCGTTCTTGGGACAGTCGTCGAGGCGGGTCAGACGCGAGCGCACGGTGCCGATGGGACGCAATACAGGTTGCATGGGCGAACCTCCTCGTGAGGTCAGGCGAAATGATCGAAACCGCTGTTGGAAGGCGGCAGGCCGTTGAGGGTGAGCAGGCCGTCGGCAGTCACGGTGCCGACACGTACCACGCCCTGCACCTCTTCACGTAGCGCCTCGAAGTCGTCTTCGGGGCAGGCCCCCAGCAGCGCGTAGTCCTCGCCACCGGCGAAGGCCTCCTCCACCGGGTCGAGTCCGTTGGCGATGGCATAGGCCATGACCTCGTCGTGCAGGTCGTCCTCGTGCAGTTCAAGGGCGGCACCAAGGCCGCCGTCGCGGTCGAGCCCCACAAGACGGGGCACATCGCGCGCCAGCCCGTCCGAGAGGTCCATCAACGCCACAGAGGGGTACCGCGCCAGCAACTGCCCCGCTGACACCTGCGGGTTGGGCGTGAGATGCGCGGCGCACGCTTCGGGGTACAGGCGCAGGGCGTCACGCCCTGAAGCCTCCAGCGCGCACAGGCCCGCCCGTGCGAGGCCGAGGCTGCCCACGGCGAAGAGCACATCGTCGGGGCGGCATCCGCCACGACGCAGGAACCGGCGCCCCGGCACGGGCTCACCCCACACGGTGATGGAAAGACCAAGCACTCCGCCACGGGATAGGTCGCCGCCGGTGAGCACCATGCCATACGCGGCAGCCAGTCCGGACATGCCCGCAAAGAGCGCGTCTGCGTACTCGCGGGTCATGCCGGGGGGCGTCATGAGTGCGAGACTGAACCCCAGCGGCACACCGCCCATGGCGGCGACATCGCTCACGTTCACGGCCAGCGCCTTGTGGCCTATCTCTTCGGGCCTGAAGTACGAACGTCTGAAATGCACGTCCTCGATGAACAGGTCGGTGCTCACGCACAGGCGTTCCGGGCAGGCCAGCACGGCGCAATCGTCGCCGCGCCCCACCACCACGTGTCTGTGCGCGTTGGGAAAATGCCTGTCGATGCAGGCGATGAAGTCCTCTTCGCTCGCAAGGCCCTTCATGCGTCATCCTCCAGCGTCAGATAGTCGCCCAGGATGACCTTGAGCCCCACGCCGGGGAAGTTCACCCTGTACTTGTCGGGCGGCAGATGCTGGACGATCTTGCCCCGCCCGAAGATCTTGTGCGTGCAGAACCCCAGCTTCGCCGCCCCTGCAACGGGCGACGGCCCGCCGGGCACCGGTGCCGATTCGGGACGCGGTGCGCAACCGAAGGTGGATGCCACGGCCGGACGCGCAACCGGACGCGACGTATCACGCCGTTGCAGACCTCCGGTATAGCTCTCGTACCACTCCTCGTACAGTGCCGCGGGCAACTCCCGGACGAAGGGGCTGGGCGCGGCGGGCTGGTTGCCACCCTCCCCGCGCTGGTAGAGGCTGGACGGCACGAAGAGCATGAGCCGTTCGCGGGCGCGGGTGCAGGCCACGTACATGAGGCGACGCTCCTCCTCGAAGTCGTCGGCGCGCGTCACGGCATGGCGCGACGGGAACCTGTCCTCCACGAGGTCGAGGATGATGACGGCACTCCACTCAAGCCCCTTGGCGGAATGGATGGTGGACAGCACCACGCTGTCGCGGTCCTCCTCCTCGGTGCCGGGGTCTTCCAGCGACAGGTCTGAGATGAAGAGGTCGAGGTCGCGATAGGCCGAGGCTATCTGCACAAGCTGCTCAAGCCCCTGCTGTCTGCGCGGCCAGTCGTCGGGGTAGGCGGCTTCGAGACGCGGCTGGTAATGCTCTATGACCTCTTCCAGCAACGTGGAAGGCGCAGGTGTGCGCTTGCGAAGCCTGTCGAGCAGTTCAAGGTCGGCCCGCAGTTGCGGATACCGGGCGCAGGCATGGGCCGTCGCCGCCGCGTCACCCTGTCGGGCGACCTCGTAGAGGCGCAGGGTGGTCTTGGGCCCCACACCGCGCGACAGGGCCGCCACACGCTGGAACGCCGGCAGGTCGAGGGGGTTGAGCACAAGGCGGGCGTAGGCCATCACGTCCTTGACGTGCGCGGCCTCGGAATAGCGCACCCCGCCGTACTTGCGGAAGCGGATGCCCAGTTTGTTGAGCTGTACCTCCACATGGTACGAGTGGAACCCCGCCCGGAACAGCACGGCGATTTCATGGGGCGGATACGTCCGCAGCAGTTCACTCACGCGACTCACCACGATGGATGCCTGCGTGAGGTCGCTCAAGGGTCGCACCACCTGCGGCAGCACCCCGTCCTCTCGGCTGGTGTACAGGTGCTTGCGGTAGGCCTGCGGCGCCTCGGCGAGGATGGCGTTGGTGAGGTCGAGCACCGGCTGGGTGGAACGGTAGTTCTCTTCCAGCTTGATGATGCGCGTACCCGGAAAGAACTGCGGGAACGACAGGATGTTCTGCACGTTGGCACCGCGAAAGGCGTAGATGGACTGGGCGTCGTCGCCCACGGCCATGACGTTGCCGCCCTCTCCCGCCAGAAGCTGCACCAGCCGCGCCTGCACGAGGTTGGTGTCCTGATACTCGTCGACCATGATGTAGCGGTATCTGTCGCGCAGGTGGGCCAGCAGGTCGGGCCGTTCGCGCAACAGGCGCTCCACCTCGAAGAGCAGGTCGTCATAGTCCAGCAGGCCGTGTTCCGCGCGATATTCGGCGTAGGCTTCGCCGATGCGCGAGACCCCGTCTGCATGTACCAGCAGGTGGTACGCCTCGCGGCGCAGCACTTCGTCCAGCGGCAGTTCCTTGTTGCGCGACTTGCTGAGCAACGACAGCACCGTCTGCGTCTTGGGGAACGACTTGTCCCCCCGCGCGATGCCGAGCGCATCCTTGCAGTGCTGGATGGCGGCCACGCTGTCGGCCCCGTCCATGATGGTCAGGTCGCGCCCCTCAAGGCGTGCCGGATGGTACTGGCGCAAGAGCGAATAGGCGAAGGCGTGGAAGGTGCCCCCGGCGATGCCCTGCACCCCGTAGCCCAGCAGGCGGCTGGCGCGTTGCAGCATCTCGTTGGCCGCCTTGCGGGTGAACGTCAGCAGCAGGATGGATGAGGCGGACACGCCGCGCTCAAGCAGGTTGGCGAGGCGGTAGACCACCGTGCGCGTCTTGCCGCTGCCCGCACCGGCGATGACCAGCACCGGGCCGTCGAGTGTCGTCACTGCCTCATACTGGGCCGCGTTGAGTTCTTTGGCGAATTCTATCATTTGTGCATCGTGATGGGCATGCAGGACGCGCCCTGTGTTGGAGTGGTCACAAGACGCCCTCCGGCGTCGGGTCGACGGGAAAGGCCGAAATGTTCGAGCACCAGCCCTCCGGCGTCACGCAGGCGGTGCGGGGCACCACCCTCGCTGTCATGGAAGATGCCCCCGTGCACACTATGCGTCCCGGTGCGCCCGAAGGTCCCGAAGACGGCAGGGCGGTTGAACTTGGCCTTGAGGTCGAAGCCCTCATGCGGGACGCAGACGAGGTCGGGGGCGATATCGCGGCAGGGGCCGTCGTACAGGGCATCGGCGGTCAGGACATCACGCAGCACGGGCCGCCCCGCATAGGTCAACCCCAGCAGACTCTCGCGCAGGCGTACGGCCAGGGCCGCGCCCTCGGCATCGGAAAGCCCGCCACGCGCGAAACGCCGACGCGTGTGCAGATAGATGCGGCCGGGGTCGAGGGCGAAGGCCCCACTGCCGGGAAGGATGCGCGTGGCGTCGAGTTCCATTCCCGCATCTGCCGTGGGGCCCGCCGGGGCCAGTTGCAACAGCCCTTCCTGACGCAGCCACGTGTTGATGTCGACCTCGGTCACCAGCCGGGTGAAGCCATGGTCGGCCAGCACCATGAGACGGGCACCGCCTGGGAGTGCCGCCACGAGGTCGAGCACTTCGCCAATCACAGTGTCCCACAGGGCCAGCACGTCCATGCACGGCCCATGCAGCGGGTTGGCAACGTCGGTCACCGCATCCCACAGGAAATGGAAGAGCCTGTCCGTCTCCGTCAGCACAAAGACGAAGAGATGCCACGCGAGGTCGGGCCACAGCAAGCGCAACGCCTTGCGGCGGCTTTCGAGTGTGGCGCGCAATTCCACGAGCAGGTGTGCCGGGTCGTCGCCCCCGCGCGAGGTGTCGGCCTCAAGCCGGTAGCCCGCACCTGCCAGCGGCCCCAGCAGGAAGGGCGGATGCACCGCCCGCGCAAGGTCCGTGGCCACGAAGCCCGAGACCAGCATTCCCGGTATGGGGCGTGCGGGATAGGTGTTGGGCAGGTTCACCACGCGCGAGGTGAAGCCCGCCTCGCCAAGGCGGTCGAAGAGGGTCGGCACCCGCACCTGCGTGAAGTCGGCCAGCGACAGGGCATAGGTCGCGGCGTTGATGCGGGTGAACCCGAACACACCGTGTTCCTCGGGCCCTGCGGCAGTGTAGAACGACGTCCAGTTCACCGGCGAGAGTTCGGGCAATTCCGCCTCGATGGTGCGGGTTCCGGCGGCGTTGACGATGCGGGAGAGGTGCGGGGTGCGCCCTGCGGCGCAGAGGTCGCGGGCGAGGTCCAGCGGCAGGCCGTCCAGACCGAGCACCACCATGCGTTGGCGGGCGTCGTTGTGCATTCTTCCTTTCTATCAGATGGCCCAGCGCAAGGCCAGTGCACAGCACCACGCATGGCGGGCAGAGGTCGGCTGCCCGCCGGCCGCTGGCAATCAGCGACACGGCCGCCGGGGCGACAGCCACGGGACACCCGGCGCGAGCCAGATGCACCTGCCGGGCACACGGCAGCACGGCGACGCCAGCCTGCCCTCGCGGCGCCGGAGATGGGACAGAACGGCCGCAACTCCGCCTCGTGTAGACCGGCCACGTTTCGCGCCGTAGTGCTCTAGCCCGACCCTGTGCCGAAAACCCATGAAGCAGACCAGTGGGCATGACATCTGCGCATACGAGGCCCCCGCGACCAGATATTTTGACGCTGAAGCGTGATTTCGGCTATCATGCGCGGCGTGCCGTCGACGACCATGCCTGCCATGGGGTCGAGACCCTGCGGCACCCACGGAGGCGCCATGGCCCTCATGCACAGTGAGATGTTCGCCAACTTCGTCTACGACCAGACGCTCACCTACAATGAACTCCTCGAACGCGAGGCCGAACTCGTCGAGACCATGCAGACCACCTTCGAAGACGTGGGTGGTGCGCATGTGGAGTTCGCCCCCACGGGTGACGCCCTCAACGTGCAATGCCTCTTCGCCGAACATGACGAAGGGCTATTCCATGCCGTGTGCGATGCCGTCTCGCCCATGCTGCGAGGCGATGTGGAGGGGCGCATCCTCTTCGTCGACCGCAACCTCGGCACTCTGCACCTCTACCTGCTTGCCGACGGTGTATGGCGTGAGGGCGTGCTGCGCGTGCCCGGTGCGCGTGAGGGACTTGGACGCTGCTGGACGTAGACGGCGCACCAGTGGTGCACCGACTGGCGTTTGATGGCTGGTTGTGGGGACTGCCCTGCCCACAGACATGCCCCGCAAAGGGGCGCGCCGCCCAGCAGAGGTAGCGCCACTGCACCGCACGACCCGTCATACTGCCATCAAGCCCACCGTTGACGCCAACACGTCGCCATACTAGGAAGTAACCGCTTCGTGCCCGGATGGCGGAACTGGCAGACGCAAGGGACTTAAAATCCCTCGGCCTTCGGGCTGTACGAGTTCAATCCTCGTTCCGGGTACCATACAAACCAGCGGGTTAGGTCTATCGCCTAGCCCGCTCTTTCACGAATTCTGCACCAGTCTGCACCCAAGGTCTCCACGCACGCAAAAAGCCCCCATCAAGGGGGCTTTTCCTGTAATCTCTGCTCTGTTCTCGATCAGAACTTCTGCAACGGTGTGCCGCGAATCCGCCCGCGCCCCTCAATGATAGTCACCCTTGAGGAAGTTATCGGCAAATGTCTGCACGGCGGCTTCGGTGGTCATCAGCATATCCATCTGGCGGGTGACGATGAGCAGTCTGCCCAGCTGCACGAGACGCGCACGAATCTCCTCGGGCGGGTACTTGAGGTAGCGCGCCTGCACACGGTCGCCCTGAACCTCGATGGTGAAACCGAGTTCGCGCAGGATGATGCCGATGCACTTCACCCGGCGTTCACGCCGCACCTCGTCCGCAGCCCCGCCCTTGAACTCGAACGTGATGTAGTTCTTGTTCATGGTCGCGCCGCAGTAGGCGTCGAGGATGCTGTAATGGTAGCCAACACGCGAGCTGAAGTTCATGTACTTGTCGGAGACGATGGCGTAGCTGCGGTCGCCGAAGCGTTCTGTGTGCATGTTGGGCGGTTCGATCATGTGCCGCCCCATGACGGAGAGAAAGCCCCCCATGTCGATGGGCCGCGGCCCGCGCACATGCACCTCCGGGTCGAGCATTCCCTCGAGCAGCGCCCCGAAGGGTGCCGACGCCACCTGCTCGGGGTAGGCGTAGGGCCCGTCCACATCGGCAAGCCCGCCGCCAAGGTCGATGACGTGCAAGTCCAGCGGCACACTCGCCTTGAGTTCCACAGCCACCGACCCCGCCACGGTAGCCGTGTCACTCAGCCGGAACATCTCTGTGTACGAGAATTCGTGCACCAGCCTCATGACGTCGTGCAACGTGGTGCACGACCGCGGGATGAACGTGGCGGCCTTGGGGTCGACAAGGTGCAGGGGCAGGATATGGTCGGCGACGCGCCGCAGGGCGATATGGACGGGCGTGTCGCCCAGACACACCTGCCGCGGACGACGCAGCGCCAGCAACTCTTCGACGCACCCCTCATAGACGCGGCCCGAGATGGCGTCCACCGTCACCTCCTGACCGGGGCGCAACGTTCGCATGGCGTCGCGCGCATTGAGCAGCGTCGGCACGTTGAACTCGCGTGAAAGCGACGCCATGTGCCCCGTGACACTGCCCGCATCGGTGATGATGGCCTGCGCCCTGTCCATGACCAGCACATAATTCGGTGACGAGTGCGCCGCCACGAGAACCCCGCCGCAGGGGAATGCCGCGAGTTCCTCTGCCGATGACGGGATCACGACCGGGCCACAGCCGACACCCGCACACGCCACATCCCCGCCCTCGAGAAGCAGCCCTGCCCCCTCGATGCGGGGCGAGGCGGGCAGGTTGTCGGAACGCGCATCGGCCAGCCGCATGGGACGGGTCTGCAACACCACCAGCCGCCCGGCGCCATCCAGCGCCCACTCCATGTCCTGCGGATGCCTGTAGTGCTCTTCAAGGCGCAGCGCCATGTCAGCCAGCGCAATCACCTGCGCATCCGTCAGGCTTGGCATGGAACGCTGTTCAGGTGGCACAGGACTTTCCACCGTGCCCCCACCGTGCAGGGCTGGCATGAGTCTCACACTCTTGGTGGCTATGGAACGTTCTGCGACCCTGTCGGGCCGGACGCGAGACACCAGCCACGTATCCGGCGGCACGACGCCGTCGACAACGTATTCGCCAAGCCCCCAGATGCCGTTGATGACGACGGCATCCGACAACAGGTCGACAGGATGCCGCGAAAAAGCCACTCCGCTTGCCACTGCGTCCACCATCTCAAGGCAGACCATGGCCATGGCGCAATGCTCGAACGGCACCCCCTGATGCAAGCGGTAGGCGATGACACGCGGCGAGAAGATGCTGGCCAGCACACTACGGAAAGCCGAAGGCAGTTCATCGCGGGTGACGTTGAGCACGGTGCGGTACTGCCCGGCGAAAGAGAGACTGCCGTCCTCGCTGACAGCACTGGAGCGCAACGCGCAGCGTACGGGGCCGGGGCCGAAAGTCGCATCCCATCCGGCTTGCATCGCCTCCACCACTTCGTCGGGGACGATGGCCTCGTCGATACGCCGCATGATGGCCTTCGACACTCTCACGAGGCCTTCCGGGTCGTCTGCGAAGGCGTCACGCAAGAGTTTGCGCGTCTCCTCCATCAGGCCGTTGCCGTCCATGAACGCCCGGTAGGCGGTGGTGGTGATGGCGAAGCCGCGCGGCACGGGAACACCGACCCGGTTCATCATCTCACCCAGATTGGCGTTCTTGCCCCCCACCCAGTCGACCACATCGCGGTTCACTTCCGCGAGGGGCAGCACGAATTCCGCAACGCGTACCGGGGCACGGGCATCGAGGATGTCGCTGATGCGCGTGTTGATGCTTTCCACCGTGGCAACCAGACCGCTGAAACGGTCGTCGGCGATGGCGTTGAGTGCCGTCACCATGCGCATGGTATGAAAGACCGCCCGCGTCGCCTGTGAACGGATGTAGTTCATGCCGAAGAGGCTGTGCCCTGTCAGGGTCTGTTCCATGTCGGACATGATACGCCCCAGTTCACTGTTGGACTGTAGCAAGTCCTTGAAATGGGTGTACCTCTGGCGAAACGCCTTCATGATGGCGTCACGCTCTTCGGCAGTGGGAGTAGTCCGGCGACGGCGGAAAAAATCGATCAGCGACACATGCCCTCCTACGTTGCATCCGGCGCAACAACCAGAATCACGGCAGAGTGTGGCGCACCTGCGCCATGCCTACCCCCGATAGTCCTCCGTAAGCACGTAGCGCGAAGCAGGCCCACGGCCGACCTTGGCAAGGACTCCACGCTTCATGAAGTCCTGAAGGTCGTACTGTGCCGTACGCACCGAAACCTCTGCACCCAGTGCCTGCTGATAGGCGCTACGGGTGATGCCACCCTCGCGCAGGATGCGCGGCCACACCGACTGCTGTCGGGGGTTGAGGCTGGCGAGAACATCCGCATCGCGCAACGCCGCACCGGGTCTTGCACGATCACCCTGCATGGACCGTTCCACCACTTCACGCGTAGGAGGCGCACCACCCGCATCATCGCCAGCCGGAGGGGCATCATACCCCCTGCCCATGGTGGACGAACGCCGACGAGGACGCGCTGCATCATCGAAGGCGCCGCCATCGGCGGGGAACGATGCCACAGGGAAGCCCCCAACGCCCTCGCCGCCACCATTCGGGGAGACGTCAGCCATCGATGCGTCGGTCATGCCGGTCGCCCCACCCGAGGCGGGGTAGGCCTCGCCCCCCTGTCCTGCCCCCGTGCCCGCCCTGCCTTGCTGATGCCCCCCCGCAGAAGCGACGGTCACGCTGCCGGACATGCCCGACAGGCCGGTTACACCGGGCCACTCTGCAGCGACGGGGTCGGCCTCGGCCGAAGCCTCGGCGCCTGCGTCCGAAAAGCCGAAGCGCAAATCCTCTTCATAAATGATGTCCGATTCGGCGAAGGCGACGGCACGGGTGATGACGTTGCGTATCTCGCGCACGTTGCCCGGCCATGGGTAGCGCAGCAAGGCATCCAGGGCACCACGTGAAAGCCCCATGAGGGTTCGCCCCGTCTCAACGGACGCCAGCTTGATGAAATACCCGGCAAGGGCTGGAATGTCTTCGCGGCGTTCGCGCAACGGAGGCGTCTTGATGGTGATGACCGCCAGTCTGTAGTAGAGGTCTTCGCGGAACGCCCCCTGCCCCGCGCTTTCCAGCAGGTCAACGTTGGTCGCGGCGATGATGCGGGCGTCGAAGCCTATCTCGTCGTCACTGCCAAGCGGCCTGATGCGACGCACCGACAGGGCACGCAAAAGGGCCTGCTGCACCTTGGGAGAGGCGTTGCCTATCTCGTCGAGGTGCAGCGTACCGCCATCCGCTGCGAGAAAGGCCCCTTTGCGTTCTCCCTTCGCTTCAGAGAACGCACCCTTCACGTGACCGAACAAGGCGTCGAGCAACAGGTTCTCATCAAGCGCCCCGCAGTTGATGCTGACGAAAGGCCCCTTCGCCCTGCTGCTGTTGGCATGAATCGCCTCTGCCGTGAGCTCTTTACCGGTACCGGTCTCGCCGATGATGAGCACGTCGGCGGCGATGGATGCGGCCTTGCGTATGAGGGCACGCAGCGACTTCACGGCAGGGCTGACCCCCACGATGCCCGGCATCTTCTCGCTGTCGGGGTCGGGCATGTCGGAGGCGCTCACGGCAAGCTCAGTATCAAAACAGACCTTTTGCCTCTTGCGCGCAGCGAGCGATCGCGCATCATGCAACGACGACGCCTGCACCACTTCACGCAATCGCGCAAGGATCATGTTCACCCCCTTGCGCAACAAATGCGCTTCCCGTGGAAGTAGCGCATCCTGCATGGGTGACATGTCATCCTCAGCGGCCTTGTTCTCGATGGCGTTGGCAAGCTGGATAAGCGGGCGCGCAATGCGCACCCCCATGGACACCATCACGATGGTGATGACGAACACCCCAAGCCCGAGGGCAACGGAAAGCGCACCCGCCAACTTGTAGGACGAGGCCATGACCATGAAGCTGGTGTCGATGAACCCCAGCCCGGCATACACGGAGGGCAGCTGCCCCGGCCCGCCCCGGAAGACGATGGGGACATAACTCACGAAGCTGGAACGGTTGAGGGACGCGGCGTCGGCGAAGCGCGAACCCAGCGTGCTCAAGCCAGCCCGTCCCGCCTGCACCTCCGACACCATGGCCCAGTAGTTCTCATTCTCCGGCCCGGGCCTGAAGGCGATGTCCAGCCCTGTCCTGCCAAGGTCGCCCTGCAATCCGGACCGCACAACGTCATTTGAGAGGTCCGCATCGGGCAGGTCGGGCGATTCCGACTGGAAGAGTATCCACCCCGCGGGGTCGAACATGAAACTGCGATACCGCTCGCTCTCCTGCGGATAGATGTGCAGAGGGGAACGCTGCGAGGCGTAGAGTGACAGCACGTTGCGCAAGGCCACCACGTCCAGCGACAGCAGCAGCATGCCGCGCATGGTGCCGTCCTCTGCAAAGACAGGCGTCGAAAGGCGAATGACATGAAGAGGCAGAGTCTGCACGCCACCGGGCACCGGCACACTGGGATAGATGACCTCCAGCGGCTGCGAAAGATACACCTGCCCCGGCTGCGGGTCGGTGGGCGCACTCTGCCGCGTGAAGGGGCCGAAGCGTGTGGCGAGGGCCGTATCGGGAGGTATGGATACCACCCCACGCCCCGTGTTGAGCAGCACGAAGGCATCGTCTTTGCCCCCGTTTCCCTGGAAGGCTATCTCGCGGTAGCGCAGCCCTTCGGCCTCCGTGCGTCCTTGCAGGTAGCGGGCAAGTCTTTTCGGGTCGAGGATGCCGTCGGCCATGAACAGCAGTTCGTTGCGGGCCGTCTCCAGTCGGGATGCTATCTCGTGGGCCTGTGCCTTGGCACGGGTGAGAGAATTCCGCGAATATGCTGTCGTCAGATAGTGCGCGCCCACCTTGTAGGTGACGAAGGCGAAACACGCCAGCACCGCCGCCAGAAGCGGCACTCCGACAAGGAGCATCCGTTTGGGGATGCTCCACTCCCTGGCGGAGCGGTCGGTTCTGAAGACGCTGCCGATGATGGGCGGCCGGTAGAAGCGCATATCCCCCCCATAAAGAGGTTTTCGCAGACGGAACGAATCGCGCAGAGGTGTTGTTTCTGCGTAACTCCTTTCGGAGCATCGCGCAACACTTCTTACAAGCTTCCTTCGATTTCAGCATGTTGCCATCACGAAAATCAGCTTTGGCACGGCCATTGCTCAAGCGAAGGCAACAGACGCGACGCGTCTTACGCTTTTCGGGAACACTCCGCCCCGGGCAAGAGGGCGGAACGCGGAAGAGGCAGGGTGGCACCCGGCCGCAGAGGGTCGCCCCGGCAGGGCCGGGAGTTTGCCACCGAACGCAACATGCAAGGAGGAAGACATGAAGGCCAGACTCAACAAGCTTTGGTGGTCGCTGATGCTGATGCTCATCGCGCTGCCCGGCACGGCGCTCGCCGCTGGTGGCGGCGGTGCCCCCGTCGTCATCGTAGCCGACACGCGCAAACTCGACGGCGTCCTCGCCTGGTGGGCGAACCTCTACAATGAGAGCCATCTCCAGTTCACGGTGCTCACCATCATCCTGATCCCCCTCGTGGGCGTGATCTTCGGCGTCATCGCCGACATCATCATGAACCACATCGGCATCGACCTGAAGTCGCGCGATCTCGCGGAACACTAGGAAAGGACGACGGAGGACACCATGGAATGGTTGTATATCCTGATGCCCATCGCGGGCGTTAAGATCTTCTGGCCCGGCCTCATCATCCTGGGCGTGGGCGTTGGCATCATCGGCGGCTTCTTCGGCATGGGCGGCGCATGGATGGTCACCCCCGGCCTCAACATCCTCGGCTTCCCCATGGCATTCGCCATCGGCACCGACATCGCGCACATGGCGGGCAAGTCGCTCATCTCCACCATGCGCCACGGCAAGTTCGGCAACGTCGACTACAAACTCGGCATGATCATGCTGGTGGGTACGGTCGTCGGTTTCGAAGCCGGTGCACAGATGGTCATGTGGCTCGAACGGCTAGGCAGCGTCGAGAAGGTCGTTCGCTGGATCTACATCGTGCTGCTCGCGCTCATCGCGTGGATGGTCTTCCACGACGTGGCCAAGCGTCGCCAGAAGGAACGTGAAGCTGCGGCCAAGGGTGTGAAGCTCGAAGCTGGCGCCACGGGCGTCGAATGGCACAAGGCCCTGCACAAGATCAAGATCCCCCCGATGGTGCACCTCAAGGAAGCCGGCATCTACTGCTCCGCATGGCTGCCCATCTTCGTGAGCTTCCTCACCGGCTGGCTCGCAGGCATCCTCGGCATCGGCGGCGGTCTCATCCGCATGCCCGCCCTCATCTACCTCATCGGCTGCCCGACCCACGTGGCCGTCGGTACCGACCTCTTCGAAGTCATGATCTCCGGCCTCTACGGTGCAGCGACCTACACCTACAAGGGTCGTACCGAACTCGTGGCCGCCATCATCATGCTCGTCGGCGCCGCCATGGGTGCGCAGGTGGGCGCTGTCGCCACCAAGTACATCAAGGGTTACGGCATCCGCATCGCCTTCGGCCTCGCCGTCGTCGGCTGCGCCATCTCCATCCTGATGAAGCTCGTCCAGCCCTGGGTGCCCCAGTACAAGGCCTTCCTCGACGCCGGTGCCACCGTACTCGTCCTTGGCCTCGTGACCTGCATGTCGCTGTACATCTTCGTCCGCATGGTTCAGGGCGTTCAGATGGAACTGGCCCGCAAGCGCGCCAACTAGCGGCCCACGAAAGGAGACTATGATGAACATCAAGCGCATACTGCTCACGCTGATGGTAATGGCCCTTCCTCTCGGCCTTGTGGGCTGCGGCGAATACGGCAAGGTCGACCAGGGACGCGTCATCGCCTTCGACAAGCAGGCCAAGACCGTCACCCTGATTCAGGACAAGCTGGCAGAGCCCATGAACCCCGACTACTCGACCCTGCCGCCCCACACCTACAAACTGCCGGCCGACCCGGCGGAGATGGGGCCTGAACCCAAAGCCGGCCTGCGCATGAAGCTCGACACGAAGGCCAACATCGTGAAGATCTTCAACCCCAAGACCCAGGCGTTCGAAGACATCACCATCACCGTGATCGACCTTCAGCAGAACATCGACAGGCAGCACCCGCTGGTGTTCGACAAGGCCACCGATACGGCGAAGAAGTTCCCCATGGTCGATCGCGACAAGAAGACCATCACCATCTACTCCGGTCGCCAGAAGATGCTCTGCACCTTCTCGGCACCCGACGAGTACTTCTCGATGCCCGATCATACCTGGGAAGCCGGTGACGAAGTGCGCGTATACTACAAGACCGAAGGTGTATCGCTCCGCTTCATGAACATCAGCAAGACCGACATCTTCAAGAAGTAGTCTGCAAAGACACCCCCCCCTACGCAAGGCGGGGCCGGATGGCCGGCCCCGCCGCCCACAGGGAGAATAGACATGAGTGACTACAGACACGAACTTGCCCGCAGGGGCCTCGTACTTACAGTGAACCTTCTCGTGGTGGCCTGCGTGTTCCTCGCCATGTACAGGGCCTCACTCCAGCCCGACGAGTTCACCCCCGTATTCTGCAAGACGTTCTTCACGGCCCTCGTCCCCACCCTCTTCGTGGGCTGGCTTGGCAAGCGTCTTCTCCGCAACTCCCGCAGCGAAGACGCCGGACACGAAAACGTCGGACACGAAGAAAGGCAGCCTTCATGATGCAACGCAGCGTCACCATCGCACGGGCACAGTGGTTCTCAAGCCGCATCGCCATGGTCCTGCTGGCCTTGAGCCTTCTCTCGCTGGCTGATGGTCTGCTGGCCCAGATGCAGCGCGGCGTGAACCGCATCGACGGCATCCCCGGCGGCGTCTACTCCGTCAGCGGCCCCATGCCGCCCAACACGGAGCGCGTCGAGGAGTTCGTAGTCGACGGCGGTTCGCGCGACGGCCAGGTGGTGCTGCAACCGCAGGCACTCTACTCCGGCTACTGGTTCGGCGGCGGGATGTGGCGCGGCGAGGTGAAACTTGGGGACGTGCCCACGGTAGGCAACTACGTCATCAGCGTACGCGACCCCTACGGCGAGAAGCAGAACCCGGCCCTCGTCTTCGAAGTCGTGGTCTGGCCCGATGCCGAGACCATGCGCGCAGCATCATTCTCACGTATCGAACGGTGGCTCGACCGCGACCCGTTCGTGACCGCAGCCTGCATTCTGCCCTTCGGCCTGTTCGCTGCGCTTGTGGACTTCCTGCTGGGCCACCTGTGGGCCAGAAGGCTGCGTGAAGAGGGGTGCGGCGAAATCTACAAGCTCAAGCCCACGGGTGACGGTTTCGAGGCAACCTGCGAAATCGGGCGCGCCATGGGGGTGTCCAGCGGTATGGCCTGCCGCATCATGCGACGTGACGGAAGTCTCGTGGGCGACGGCGTGGTACGCGAAATCCACCGCGACGACACGGTGCTCGTCATCGACGCATCAGTCCCCGTGCGGGTGGGTGATGTCGTCTGCGCACAGGCAGCCGCATGCTGAACGGAAGGGTCCAGCCTGACATTTTTTAAGGCCGCGCCTCGCCCCTCCATCAGGACGGACGCTGACCGCAGGCCGAGGTACGACGAGAAAACGGGACAAAACGATCACGCAGCATCCGCCCGGCGTCATCACGGGAGAAATCGATGGAAAGCGAACTTCTCACCCACTGCCGCATCCTGCTTGTCGACGACGAGGACGGCTTCCGCGACGCCCTGATACGGCGCCTGCGCCACCGCGGACTCCACGTCGATGAGGCCCGGAGTGGCGGCGACGCCCTCGAACATCTCTCCGGCAACCCGGCAGATGTCGTCCTGCTCGACATCCAGCTGGGCGACATGGACGGACGGGATGTGCTGCGCGCCATGCGGCGCCGGGGCGACGATGCTGCGGTCATCATCCTGAGCGGACACGCCTACACCGACATCGCGCTCGACGCCATGCGCGCCGGGGCCAGCGACTATCTGCTCAAACCCTGCCCCGTCGAGGAACTGCTCGAACGTATCGAAAACGTCTACGAACGCCTGCTCGAAGAACGGGAGGCAAAACCCTGACCGAAACCCGACCCTCCCACTCCTCCCTCGAATGCCCGTGTAGCCCTGCACGGGCATTCCTCGTTCATGGGCCGGGTCATGCCGCGTTGCGCACCACGTCAATCACCCGACCCTCGCCACAAAGAAGACTCCGGCATGGCAAGACATCTCCAGCACCGTCAGGAGCGCTTCTGGCTGGCATGCACGGCGCAACGGCGAACAGCCCCCATGCTGAATCAGGACAGTACCCGGACTGAATCAGGACAGAAAAGGGCAATGCCGGCGTCGCGCATGCGGGCTTCGGCCCCAGACTGCATCAGGAAAACACGTTCGGACGATGCGGGAAATGAGGAGACACACCCCCGGAAGCGAGGGAGGAGAGAAGACGGCGGTCTTGCGACGCCTTTCAGGGGTGCGTGGTACGTATCCGTGAGATGAGGGCGGTGGTGGAGAATCCCGGCAACAGGGGCAGACTCAACACCCGTCCCCCGTCACCTTCCACGATGTCACGTCCGACGATGCGGTCGATGGCCCAGTCGCCCCCCTTCACCAGCACATGG
>Ga0302253_1001034_pt1 | contig 18597 bp, 27 predicted proteins | sample AAG_RA_Trp_MG_FD_193537 | JGI IMG/M metagenome (GOLD analysis project Ga0302253, IMG submission 193537) | Enriched activated sludge microbial communities from anaerobic digester in WTTP, New Holstein, Wisconsin, United States - AAG_RA_Trp | ecosystem: Engineered > Bioreactor > Anaerobic >...
GATAACTAATCTATGCGTATAGGGGAAAAGCTGGTCACCGATTTTTTCTATGCGTTTTAAGAGCTCATCGGGATGTAGTTTATCACTGATAATAAGAGGATCAAAACGCCAGATAACTTTTTGTTTGCCAATAAGTTCTGATAGTTCTATGAAGGTCTCCAGGCGTTTATTCAATGCCGGCAGATTCTTTTCCCAATTTTCCTGTTCATAGTCATTTACAGTAAATTGAAAATAGTAATTATAGCCATTATCATCAAAATATGAGAGCTTCTTCACTAGGGGATAAGGATTTTTGCTCCAGAACACAAAAAGTCGGGTTTTGGCAAAGGAGATATCCAGAACTTGGCTACTAAATGGATTTTTCCATTTTAAGTATCCATCCTCAACCCGGGAAATTAACCAGTCCGAATAAAAAGCGGGTATATCTGTAGCTCGCGAAGCAGAAATGATTACTGGTTCCATTTTATTCTCTTTTATATCTCCAAATTATTATCTTACCTTGGATATTAACTCCAGCTTAGAGATAGATGCATTTCAGACAAGGAAAATATTCGCTGTGTGGGCTGACTATTTTTTTACCGGATGCTTAACTTCCTCGTCAACCTAATGGTCAACCAGATTGAACGATGAGGACATCATTCTTCCGGTTTCATTGAACGACAGGGTTTATCCAATTTAAAGCATACAAAACCTTTAATTTGCCCATTGGCAAAGTTAAAAGTAGTAAAATTATTCTAATTTACTGTCTGATATGTGGTTATTGCTTGTTTTCGGGCTCTGCTTTTCTTGCCGTTGCATCAATAACTTGATTAAGCGTGGCTCTGGTGCTTATAGAGATATCAGCAAACACTTTTACCAATTCAGCAGTTGCTAACAAAATTAGCGCATTTGAGATTGCTACTACTAATATTAATAAACCAAGTGCCCAAGAATCTGCTAGTCTAGAAATAAACTTAGCACCTATAAAACCAGCAATAACTAATAAGATTGAAATTATCTGAAAAGCGGTAGAAATTACTCTTAGGGCAGGATAATGAACAGGTGGGTAATAAGCGTTCATCGCATAAGGATTGACTTGAGCATTCATCCCATAAGGATTGAACTGAGCATTCATATTAGGTTGTTGATAATAACGAGGGGGTTCCATATTTATTTCTCCTTTTTTATGTTTTTCTTCTCATAACTACAGAACATAATTTTTACGCTTATAACATATAAAATTAAGAAAAGTCCAAGGATAATTAATCTGATAAGACAAATCCATAACAATCACCTCATCCTTTCTGAATGTTACCATACGAATGCATTAAATGATGTCAAGGGAAAATTTTACTTTTTCTCCTTATCTTTTACTTTCTTATCTACAAGTAAAGTTATGAACCACGATTTAGCAAAAGCTAATCTAAAAATTATCTACTTTGTTTAGTTTTTTTCCCCATAATACATTCAGAGAAAAATGCATTTGCTAATTTTATCTTTGCCAAAGACACCAATTGTTGCCTATTTATTTCATGTGGTCTCGTAACTGTTATTGAGCTGTAATACAAAGTTTGTATAGTTATGTAATAAATCAAGATAGGCAAAAAATGGGTTGGAAAACTCTTTCTTTGCCAATAATGCCGAAGTCCTTTAATGGGTTGGAAAACTCTTTCTTTGCCAATAATGTCTAAGTCCTTTGAGAAAAAAGTATACCTGCCGGCATTTGCCGAAGCGGAGTTCGGCACCCTATTTCAATGCTGTTTTTATTGTCCCCTTTCTTACTCCTTCTATGTGAAGATATGGGACAAGATAGTAAGTATTTCTAGCTTATAAATATAAATCCTATCTTATAGGTTTATCTAATTTAAGCATACAAAACCTTTAATTTGCCCTTTGGCAAAGTTAAAAGTAGTAAAATTATTCTAATTTACCGTCTGATATGTGGTTATTGCTTGTTTTCTGGCTCTGCTTTTTTTGCCGTTGCATCAATAACTTGATTAAGCGTGGCTCTGGTACTTATAGAGATATCAGCAAACACTTTTACCACTTCAGCAATTGCTAATAAAATTATCGCATTTGAGATTGCTACTACTAATATTAATAAACCAAGTGGCCAATAATCTTCGAAGGATTTAAAAATGACCATAGCAGCTATTAAACCAGCAGCAAATAATAAGATAGCAAATATCTGAAAAAGGACAGAAATTACTCTCAAAGCAGGATAATGAACAGGTGGGTAATAAGCGTTCATCGCATAAGGATTGACTTGAGCATTCATCCCATAAGGATTGAACTGAGCATTCATATTAGGTTGTTGATAATAACGAGGGGGTTCCATATTTATTTCTCCTTTTTGTATGTTTTTTTCTCAGAACTACAGAACATAATTTTTACGCTTATAACATATAAAATTAAGAAAAGGCCGATGATAATAAATCTGGTAAAACAAATCCATAACAATCACCTCATACTTTCTGAATGCTATCAAACGAAGGCATTAAATGATGTCAAGGGAAAATTTTACTTTTTCTCCTTATCTTTTATTTTGTTATCTAATTTGGATTCAAGACCTTATTTACGAGAACGAATAGCGATTGAAAGTGAAAAACATTATGGAGTTTAGATTTGTTTGTGAAGGCAGGTGAAAATTGTTAGTCAAAATCCGGATTGCAGCTTTTGCTTGACAATTTACAGCTCTCCCGAATTTAGCAATTTACTATAAGATAAAATGATACACTTGGGAGAGATAAAATGGAATACCGATTTAATGAAATTGAAAAGAAATGGCAGAATATTTGGCGGGAAAAAGGGATATTTAATGCCCCCGATACCAGTTCCAAGCCCAAATATTATGTTCTTTCAATGTTTCCTTATGCATCAGGGGTTTTGCATGTAGGGCATGCTTCCAATTATTTTATAGGTGATGTGATTTCGCGGTTAAAAATGATGGCAGGTTTCAATGTTATGCAGCCCATTGGTTATGACGCATTTGGTATGCCTGCAGAAAATTATGCGATTGAGCACAATTCCCATCCGCGCCTTACAACTGAAGAAAACATTGCAGCGATGCGCATTCAATTTGACAGTATGGGTTTTGGTTTTGACTGGAGCAGAGAAATTAGCACTTGTCGTCCCGAGTATTATCGTTGGGGTCAATATCTTTTTAAGAAGTTATATGAAAAGGGTTTAGTTTACAGAAAAAAGGGGTTTCAGAACTGGTGTGACAAATGTCAGACAGTTCTTGCCAACGAACAAGTTGTGGATGGTCACTGTTGGCGTTGTGGAAGCGTTGTAGAACAAAAAGAACTGGAGCAATGGTATTTCAGAATAACAGAATATGCAGAAGAATTGTTAGATTTTTCCCAGGTGATAGATTGGCCTGAGCGAGTAATCACAATGCAAAAGAATTGGATAGGTCGTTCCGAAGGCGCTAAGGTAGATTTTATTTTAGAAGGGGCAAACGACAAAATACCGATTTTTACAACTCGTCCCGATACTATTTACGGGGTAACTTTTATGGCTTTGCCTCCGGAACATCCTTTGGTGCAAAAATGGCTAAAGGAAGAGCCGGAGAATAAAGAACTGCAGGATTTTTGCCATAAAGTTATCAATGAGGATAAAGTTCTCCGTAGTGCCGAGGAAGCTATTAAAGAAGGAATTTTCAGCGGTCGCTATGCGCTAAATCCTTTTAATGGAGATAGAATTCAAATTTGGATTACTAATTATGTGCTTATGGATTATGGAACAGGAGCAGTTATGGCTGTTCCGGCACACGACCAACGCGATTTTGAGTTTGCCCGAAAATATCATATTCCGCTTAAAATAGTAATTCAAAAACCGGATATGTCCTTAAAAGTGCAAGAGTTGCAGGAAGCATATATAGAGCCAGGGATAATGGTGAATTCAGATAAGTTTAACGGGATGGATAGTGAAGAGGCAATTTCGGCAATCACCAATTGGGCTGTGGAAAACGGTTGGGGCGAAAAAACCGTTAGTTATCGTTTAAGGGATTGGTGTATTTCGCGGCAGCGTTATTGGGGAAATCCTATTCCGGTTATCCACTGTCCTCATTGTGGAATAGTATTAGTTCCGGATGAGGATTTACCGGTTGAATTGCCGGATAATGTTCAGGTAGGCAGAACTACCAAAAATCCGCTATTGAGCGTTCCGGAGTGGATAAATGTTCCCTGCCCTCAATGTGGAGCTCCGGCAAAAAGAGAAACGGACACAATGGATACTTTTGTAGACAGCAGTTGGTATTATGCTCGTTACACAGACCCTAATAATAGTAAAGAACCTTTCAGTAAAGACCTTGCTAACTATTGGCTGCCCGTAGATCAATACATTGGCGGAATTGAACATGCCTGTATGCATTTATTGTATGCCCGCTTTTTCCATAAAGTTATGCGTGATTTGGGTTGGGTAAATTGTGATGAACCCTTTGCTCGTTTACTTACTCAGGGTATGGTAATCAAAGACGGAGCCAAAATGAGCAAGTCCAAAGGTAATGTAGTTGATCCGAAATACATTATAGATCGCTATGGAGCAGATACTTTACGCACTTTTTTGCTTTTTGCCTCACCTCCAGAAAAGGATGTTGACTGGAGTGATGACGGCATTATGGGTGCTTTCCGTTTTTTGAACAGGGTTTGGCGTTTGATTGATAATAATCTGGAGCTTATTAAACGCGGTTTACAGCTAAGGGAATGCTCGGATAGTATTTCAGCAAGCATTAAAGAGCTTCGTTATGAGACCCATTATGCTATTTATAGATGGCGAGAGGATTGTTTATCCCGTTTGCAATTCAACACTGCTATTGCCACTTGTATGGAATTTCTGAATGCAATATTGAAAATTAAGGAGCCGGAAAAATTGAATGCTCCGGAACTGCAAATTTTTGCTTTTGCTTGCGCTACTTTACCCAAATTGTTATATCCCTTTGCACCTCATATTGCAGAAGAGCTTTGGCAAAAAATGGGCAATAAAAATATGCTTAACGATTGTGGCTTACCGGAATATGAAGAACGCTATCTTATACTGGATAAAATAACTTATGTTATTCAGGTAAACGGTAAACTTAGAGGAAAAATAGAGGTTGAACCAAATATTAGCGAAGAAGAGATTAAGCGGTTAGCTTTGGCAACTGAAAATGTAAAACGCTATATTGCAGAACAGGACATCAAAAAGATAATTGTAGTTCCCGGGAAAATGGTCAGTATTGCAGTTGGTAAATAATAATAATATAAAAAATGGAAAAAAAGGAGATAAAAATGTGTAATTGTAAAGAACAGTATTACTCAGATGAGGGTTGTTGCGGTCATAAACACCATCACAATCATAATAAAGCTCATTCTTATGGTTGTTGCTACCATCCTCATAATCATCATCGCCAAGCTGAAGAAGATAGCTGTGGCTGTGAAAAAACTAATTTTGAACAGCATCCCGAGCATCATCGCTATCGTAATGAAGGAGAGCATGTTACCGATAATTATGAATTCTGTTTACATCCCTCAAAGGAAAAGCTTCTCAAAATTAAATTGCATCTGGAAAAAATAATTCAGTGGATTGATGAACAACTGGATGTAGAGGACAAAACGGAGAAATAATGGATGCAACTCAAGACAAAGCTATTCAAACGAATCTGGCAAAAATCCATCATAGAATAGTTGTTTTAAGCGGAAAAGGCGGAGTGGGAAAAAGCTTTATTGCTACCAATCTTGCTTATGGATTGGCTTTACAGGGCAAAACCGTCGGTTTGCTTGATGTAGATATACACGGACCCTCTATCGCTAAGCTTACTAATATAGAGGGGAGAAATATTCCGATTGATCCGGAGACAGGAAAGCCCACCCCCATCCCTGTTCTTTCCAATTTATATGTCCTTACTTTAGCTTCTATTCTTGATTCTGAAAGTTCGGCAGTTATCTGGAGAGGTCCTATGAAACTCGCTTTAATCAGACAATTTTTCAGTGATTTTGAATGGAAAGAACTTGATTATTTGATAGTGGATTGTCCTCCAGGCACAGGAGATGAACCTTTAACCGTAATTCAGACCTTAGAGAAAGTGGATGGGATAGTGATTGTTACTACTCCCCAGGATTTAGCCATTCTGGATGTGAAAAAGACGGTGGATTTTGCCGATAAACTGAGTGTTCCCATTCTCGGTGTTGTAGAAAATATGAAATTTTTCCGTTGTCCTCATTGTGGTAATATCACTAATATTTTTAATGGGAACCAATTGGAAGCGCTAATAGTGGAACATTCTTTGGATGTTCTTGCCGAGTTGGAAATGGATCCTGATATCTCAAAATCTGCAGATGAAGGCAAACCTTATATCTATTTTTATAATAAAAATGTTGCTGCTGGAGCGTTAATGGCTGCAGTGCTTAAAATAATGGGAAAAATTGAGGATGGAGATAATCCTGAGATGTGAGATAAGGAAATCCTGTTAAACGGTTTAGTCACTTTTATCCTCCAAAATAAAAATAGGCATTTAACTGTATGCCATTCTTATGGATACCCCACTTTTTAGCAACTACATTTCTTTCAATACACCACAATTTCTAATTCCCTGTTGCTTGGTCAATTCGTTAATGACTCTTTAACGATCCTTTAACGATTCCTTAACCTCGTTAAAGAGTCGTTAAAGAAGTGTTATTACAGCATAAAAGATTCAATCGGGCAGTAAATTAGGCGCAGCATAAGAAAAGATAAAGTTCTACCCCTTTGCGAGCTAAGTTATTGCCACAGAGAGTATTTTATCCCCAATAATGCAGTTGCGGGATAGTGGGTTGGCAAATTCCAATTTGCCAAAGAGTTCAGAAAACTCTATAAATAACTTTTCCCTTTCTCTTGCCGAATCGGAATTCGGCAACCCACAAAGTAAAGTTGTTAATTTGTTATTTCTATTGCATTATTTGGGTTTATTTAGCATTAAGGACTAATAACGCCGGTAACTATATGTTGATAATATAGCTGTTGTCGTTATTAGTCCTATGCTGTATATGAATAGAGAAGGTATTCAGGTTAAGCTAAATTTTGCATTTCAAGATCTACGCAGAGGAAATAGGGATTACATTTTCTTTTCTTCTGGGTAAAAATCCTCTTTCCACCCTATTCTTGTTCCATTCTTTTATCTGGGTATTCTGGGTAATCCGCGAGAGTTAACTTTACTTATTCAGGTCTTTGGCTTTGATGGCATCCTTCTTAGGTTTGATAGTGGATTCTTCCACAAACTGGATAATAGCCATCGGGGCATTATCCCCTTTGCGAAAACCTGCTTTTAACACCCGGGTGTAACCCCCGTTGCGGCTTTCAAAAGCTGGAGCAATTTCGTTAAATAATTTTTTAACTAAGGTTCTATTGCCCAAAACGCTATAAGCCAGGCGTCTGGAATGGACAGTATCATTTTTACCGTAAGTGATTACGCGTTCCACATATCCTCTCAGTTCTTTTGCTTTCGGGAGGGTTGTCTTTAGCTGTCCATGTTCTATCATTGATTTCACAAGATTTCTCATCATCAAGCGGCGGGCATCCATTTCCCTGCCAAATTTTCTTCCTTCAACTCTATGTCTCATTTTTCACCTTCTTTTTGGAGCCGGGAACCGGCTTACGCACTGTTGCAGTAGTTACTTGTTCTTTGGTCTTTTTTTCTTTGGGTGCAGGTTTTTCAGCAACCGGTTTGGTTTTAGGTTTTGCCTTTGTCTTAGTTTCTGAAACCTTGGTTTCTTTTTCTTCCACCGGAAGAACTCCTCTGTTTCTGGCTTCTCTAATCTGACGGTAGATAGAATCTACATCCATACCGAGGTGCAAATCGTAAGTTTTTAGTTTTTGTATTATTTCTTCCAGAGATTTTTTACCGAAATTCCGGAATTTAAGCATTTCGGCTTCCGATTTAGAAACCAAATCCCCAATCGTGTCAATTTTTGCCTGAGATAAACAATTGGCAGCGCGCACGCTAAGTTCAATTTCGCGAACATTTTTCGCCAATTTTCTTTCCAATTCTTCCAATTCGGGGTCTAATTCTATATCGCGTATGTATTGCGGTTCAATTTCAAACAGAGATATCTTGGCTGCCATATCTTTCAAAATTTTTGCCGAAAGAAATAGCGCTATGGATGGTTCGGTAGCACCATTGGTAAAAATCTCCAGAATTAAACGGTCGTAATTCATTCTCTCTTTCACCCGTTGATGGGTAACACTGAAATTTACTTTCAGCACTGGGGAATAGATAGAATCAATCGGAATAAAACCAACCGCTTTACCCTCAGGATTTTGTCTGTCTGCGGAAATATAACCTCGTCCAATACCTACAATCATTTCCAGCCGAAAATCAATATCATCTACCACTTCCAGCAGATAAAGGTCTTTATTGATAATTTTCACATAGGAATTTTCCTGAATATCGGAGGCATGGATTTGCCCTTTTCCTTTGTGTTCAAGAACTAATGATACTTCATCTATGGAACTGGAATATATAACAAGTTTCTTTAGTCGCAAAATTAGATCAATGTAATCAGAATTTGTTCCCGGAATAGGACAAAATTCATGATGCAAACCCTCAATTCGGACAAAACGAATCGCTGCCCCTTGAATGGAAGATAGCAAAATCCGACGCAAGGTATTTCCCAAAGTAGTGCCAAATCCCGGCTCTAAGGGACCGATTTCAAACTTGCCGTAAGTGCGGGAATATGTCTGTTTATCATAATCCACACCCTCGGGCATTTGTAAAGGTTCAAGATACATCATAGCTGCTCCTTAAGCTTGTAACATATTACTTGGAGTAGAATTCAACAATCAGACGCAGGTCACAAGTAACCGGTATCTCACTGATTGCGGGAAGGGAAAGAAATTGACCACGGAAGTTTTCTTTATCTATACTTAACCAGGAATAGGGTGACGAGACCTCCGTTTTATCCATCGCTTCCAATAGAGGTTTCATCCCTTTGCTCTTGGGACGCACTTCAATGATGTCTCCCCCCTTAACTAAGTAGGAAGGAATATCCACTTTCCTGCCATTTACCAGAAAATGACCATGATTAACGAATTGACGTGCCTGCATCCTGGTTACCGCAAAACCCATCCGATAAACAACATTATCCAAACGGCGTTCCAATAGCAGTAATAAATTATCACCCGTAACCCCAGGAGCTTTGGCAGCTTTCTTAAAATAATTGCTGAATTGCCGTTCCAGTAAATTATAGGTATTGCGCAGTTTTTGCTTTTCCCGCAAGTGCAAATTGTAGTCGGAGGGCTTACGACGCATAACTCGGCCATGCTGCCCGGCTGGAAATTTGCGTCTGCTTAATACTTTATCATATTTTGCATTGCCATAGATATTCTCTCCAAATCTACGACAAATTTTTGCTTTAGGTCCTGTATATTTAGCCATTATTACTCCTTATATCCTTCTGGTTTTAGGTGGACGACAGCCATTATGCGGAATAGGAGTAGCATCTTTAATCATCGTAACTTTCATCCCGGCTGCATTTATTGCCCGAATTGCGGATTCTCTTCCTCCTCCGGGACCTTTAACAATCACTCCAACCTTCTGAATTCCCATATCCAAACCTATCTTTGCTACTTCTGAAGCAGCAACTTGAGCTGCAAAAGGTGTACTTTTACGAGAGCCCTTGTTACCAACTTTGCCACCGCTTGACCAGGCAAGAACATTTCCCGCTCTATCAGTTAAAGTCACAATTGTGTTATTAAAACTGGAATGAACAAAGAACAGTCCTTCATCAAAGGCAAGGCGCACTCTTTTTTTCTTAGTTCTGGTTTTTGTAGCCATTATCCTCTCCTATTTCTTTCTCTTTATTGTGTTTCCGCGAGGACCTTTGCGGGTTCTGGCATTAGTATGAGTTCTCTGCCCGCGCACGGGAAGTCCGCGTTTATGTCTTAATCCGCGATAACAACCAATTTCCATCAACCGCTTAATATTCATCGCTACCTGAGTTCTAAGAGAACCTTCTACAACATACTCATTCTGAATAATATCCCGCAGGATTTTTTCCTCTTCAATGCTAAGGTCGGCTACTTTTTTCATTTGATCAATGTTCGCCTTATTACAAATTTCTATGGCGCTTGACCTGCCAATTCCATAGATATAAGTTAACCCAATAAACAAGCGTTTGTTTTTCGGAAGTTCAATACCAGCTATATGTGCCAAGTTTTTCCTCCTTAACCCTGTCTTTGTTTATGTTTGGGGTTTGAACTGCAAATAACCCGGATAATTCCGTGGCGTTTAATAATTCTGCAGTCCTTGCAGATTTTTTTAACGGAAGCTTTCACTTTCATTATCATCTCCTTGCTATAGCCCAAGGGCTTATACAATCATTCATTTATAACGGTAGGTAATTCTGCCGCGGGTAAGGTCATAGGGTGAAAGTTCCACTTTAACTTTATCTCCCGGCAGAATTCTAATATAATTCATTCTCATTTTCCCTGAAGAATGTGCCAATATTTCATGACCATTTTCCAGAGTTACGCGAAAAGTTGTGTTGGGCAGTGCTTCTGTCACCACTCCTTCCACTTCAATAACACCGGATTTACTCATAACTAATTTCCTCAACCGGCAACTGTTAAAATTTCGGGTGCGCCATCGGTTACTAAAATAGTATGTTCAAAATGAGCAGACAAACTATTATCCGCCACCTTAAATTCCCAACCATTTTCCGATACACGATTTGTGCCAATATTAACCATCGGTTCAATCGCTAAAGTCATTCCTGCAGCTAAACGAGGACCTCTACCCTGTTTTCCGATATTAGGTATCATTGGCTCTTCGTGTAAATCCCGTCCAACTCCATGACCGGTTAAATCATCCGCTACAAAATAACCCTTGAATTTCACAAAAGAGCCAATCGCATAAGAAATATCGCCTACACGGTTTCCCGGAATAGCGGCTGCAATTCCTCTGTAAAGAGCATCTTTAGTTACTTGCAGAAGGTCTTCTGCTTCTGCGGATATTTTTCCGACTCTGTATGTTCTGGCTGCATCCCCATTATATCCATCAAAAACTACTCCAAGATCAATTCCGATGATATCGCCTTCCTGCAAAATCTTTTTGGCGCTGGGAATTCCATGCACGATCTGTTCATTGATAGAGGCACAGATAGAGCCGGGGAACGGAGGTAAACTATCCACCCGGTATCCCTTAAATGAAGGGCTGCCACCTCTACTGCGAATAAAATCCTCAGCATATTTATCCAGTTCCAGAGTGCTGATTCCGGGACGAATAACTTCTTCCAAAGCGTCCAGCAGGCAACCTATAATCCGGCAGCTTTTGCGCATTTTTTCTATCTCAGTAGGCGATTTGATGTATATCATATTCCTTACATTGAGCGTCCGCGCAATTTCCCTTTCTTCATAAAACCATCATAGTGACGCATAACCAGATGAGATTCTATTTGTTGCAATGTATCCAAAGCTACACCAACCACAATCAGCAAACCGGTTCCCCCAAAATAAAAAGGAAGCTCTAACTGATTACTCATAATTTCCGGTAACAAAGCGATAAAAGCAAAGAAAATAGCTCCGGGAAGAGTAATTCGCACTAAAACATTATTAATATATTCTGCGGTCTTTTTCCCTGGTTTCTTACCTGGAATATGACCACCGTATTTTACCATATTTTCTGCCATTTCTGTAGGGTTAAGCACAATAGCAGTATAAAAATAAGCAAAGAAAATAATGAGCCCGACATATAAGATAGTATAAATAATAGAACCCGGTGAAAGTAATTCCTTTAAAGTAGTCCAGAAAGCAGTTTCCTTCCCTAATAGAACAATGATTGTGGCAGGAAACATTAAAACGCTTTGAGCAAAGATGATTGGAATAACACCTGCTGTATTAACTCTTAGAGGTATATAAGTACTTTGACCACCGTAAACTCTTCTTCCTACTATCTTTTTGGCATATTGAACCGGAATTTTACGCACTGCTTCCGTAACGAAAATAACAGCTGCAGTTACTATCACCATTAAAGCTACGGAAATAATTGCTTTCCATACATAAGAAGGGTCACCGGGTATCTTTTGAATCATTCTTACAAAACCTTCCGGATAACGAGATATTATTCCGGCAAAAATGATGAGGGAAATACCATTACCAATTCCGTGCTCCGTAATTTGTTCTCCAATCCACATAACAATCATAGTTCCTGTAACCAGGGTAATTATTCCCGTTAAATGAAATAATAAATTAGAACTTGGGACAACTCCAACGGACAAACTGGCTAACCACATAGTGATTGTTATAGCATTAAAAGCAGCCAATATAACAGTTCCATAACGAGTTATCTGATTCAGTTTCTTCTGTCCGTCCGCTCCTTCCTTACGCAATTTTTCAAAATAGGGAATGATGCTTCCTAAGAGCTGAATTACAATGGATGCGGTAATATAGGGCATAATACCCAAAGCAAAAACTGAAGCTCGTTCAAAATTTCCGCCCACAAAGAGGTCTAACAAACCAAAAAGATTTTTTCCACCGCTATCTACTCCTGCAAAGTAAGCTTTCAACGCGGTAGCATTAACTCCGGGAAGTGGAATAAAGCTACCTAAGCGATAAAGCACTAAGAATAGAGCTGTAAATAATATCTTTTTCTTTAAATCCGGTATCCGGAATACATTTCCTATTGTTTTTAACAAGTTACATTACCTCCGCTTTGCCACCGTTTTTTTCAATAAGCTCTTTGGCTCTTTGAGAGAAAGCATTAGCTTTGATTGTAACGGTTTTCGTGAATTCATCTTTTACCCCAGCCAGAACTTTAACCGGTGCCTTGGCTTTCTTTCCCTTAGTGGGAATTAAACCCATTTTCTCCATCGCAGGTATATCTAATTCAGTTAGTTCCAAATCCTGTAAACGGTATAAATTTAGAATGCGATAATTTTCACGGAAGATGTTCTTGAAACCACGTTTGGGTAAACGACGGTTTAACGGCATTTGACCACCCTCAAAACGAGGAGGAACATTCCCTCCGGCACGCGCTTTTTTACCTTTGTGACCACGTCCGGCTTGATGTCCCCAACCGGAACCCTGTCCTTTTCCTACGCGTTTTTTGTCTTTTTTGCCTGCGGGTCTTTCCAGATTTGATAAAGTTAACATTTCTATTCCTCCTTCAGTTCTTCAACTTTTAAAAGGTAAGATACTTTATCAATCATACCTCGGATGGAAGGGCTATCATTATGAATGCGACTGTGACCAATTTTCCCCAGACCGAGGGCTTTGATAACCTTTTTATGGTCTTCAATACGATTTATAGTACTGCGGATTTGAGTAACTTTAATTTTCATTTCTCCTCCTGACCAGTAATTTGAGCTATGGTTTTATTTCTGAGCCGGGCAATATCGGAAAGAGTGCGCATAGATTTCAAACCGTTTATAGTAGCTTTTACTACATTTGTCGGAGTATTGGAACCCAGAGATTTACACAAAATATTTTCTATGCCGGCTACTTCAAAAATGGCTCGGGCTGTTCCTCCAGCAATTACTCCGGTTCCAGGAGCAGCTGGTTTTATGAGAACCCGGGAAGCGCCATAACGCGCTACTATTTCGTGGGGAACGGTTCCTTTCACGATCGGCACCTTAAACATATTTTTAACGGCTTTTTCTTTGGCTTTTCTAATGGCATCGGCAATTTCATTTGCTTTGCCATTTCCCACACCAACATTACCTTGTTTATCACCAACTACTACAATTGCGGAAAAGCTGAAGTTCCTGCCGCCTTTTACTACTTTGGCAACACGCTTGGTTTCTACAACCTTCTCAATCAATTTTTCTTCTTCTAAACGATTATGTTCGTTATTCATCTTATCACTCCTTAGAATTCCAATCCGGCTTTGCGTGCACCATCGGCAAGGGCTTTCACTCTACCGTGATATTTATATCCGGCACGGTCAAAAGCAACTTTTGTTATTCCGGCAGCAAGTGCTTTTTCTCCAAGTTTTACGCCTACTTCAAAACTTTGTGCCGTTTTTTTCATTCCTTCTAAACTACCTGAATCTTTAGCTATGGTGGACATTGAAACCAAAGTAACACCTTTTGTATCGTCTATAATTTGAGCATAGATATTTCTTAGCGAACGAAAGACCACTAAACGAGGGCGTTCAGCGCTTCCGCTTAAATTCTTGCGGATAGATAAATGCCGCCGGGTGCGAAGTGCATTCTTAATTTTACAGCTTGAAGTTATCATTTCTTTTCACCTTCCCTTATTTAGTTCCTGCTTTTCCGGCTTTAATAATAACATGCTCGTCATTATAACGAATACCTTTACCTTTGTAATTTTCCGGAGGACGGCAATTGCGAACTTCGGCTGCAAATTGCCCTACCAGCTGTTTATCTATCCCTTTGATAGTAATTATGCTTTGAAAATCGGAACGAATTCCTTTAGAGCGGGGAATAGCTTCCGCTTTTACTTGTAATTCTTCAGGTATCTGTAACAAAATATCATGCGAATAGCCGACAGTAAGTTTCAGCCAGGGACCAATTACTTCTGAAGAATAACCCGTGCCATAAATATGCAGGATTTTTTGAAATCCTTCCGTTACTCCGGTCACCATATTTTGTAACAAAGCACGCGTTAATCCATGTAAGGCGCGCTGGTTTTTACTATCGTCCGCCCGATTTACTTTTAGCAGGTTATCGCTTACTTCTACAGAAATGCCGGGCAGAAGTTGCCAATGCAGTTCACCCAGATTTCCTTTGATGGTAATGATGTTATCGGAAACACTAACTTGCGCTCCGTTTACTAATTTGATAGGGGCTCTTCCAATGCGTGACATCTTCTTCTCCCTCACCAAACCTTGCAGATATATTCGCCGCCAACGCTTTTCAAACGGGCATCTCTATCTACCATCACACCCTGGCTGGTGGAAATTATTGCGCAACCGGTATTATTATAAACACAGGGTAATTTATCGGCTTTCACATAAACTCTTCTGCCAGGTTTTGAAATCCTCTGAATTCCCTGCAAAACAGGTTCTCCGTCATTAGTATAACGCAGAATTACTAATATTCGTCTATAGTTTATTTTATGTTCCGGATCTCTATCAAGAACTTGGAAGCTGTTTACAAAGTTCTCTTCCGCCAGAATATTAACCAGTGCCTCTACGAGTTTATTGTGGTTAACTATTACCTGGGAATGTCCGGCACGATATGCATTGCGGATTTTAGTTAATGCATCAGCTATCGGATCACTAACGCTCATTTTTTTCTCCTCTGTTTTTTTACCAGCTGCTTCTGGTTATTCCAGGTATTTGACCTTGGGAAGCATATTTACGGAAGCACAAACGGCACATTCCAAAATCGCGCATATAGGCACGTGGGCGTCCACAAATTTTGCAGCGGTTATATTTTCTAACTCTGAATTTAGGGGTTCGTTGTTGTTTAAGAATGAGTGATTTCTTTGCCACTTATTTCTCCTTATTCATTTTTTTGGAAAGGCATACCCAGCTCTTGTAACAGAGCACGGCATTCCTCATCGGTTTTAGCGGTAGTAACGATTGTAATATTCAGTCCCCGAATCATATCTATTTTATCATAATCTATTTCCGGAAACACGGTTTGTTCTTTTAACCCAAAGGAAAAATTCCCTCTGCCGTCAAAAGCATTGGTAGAAATACCGCGAAAATCTCTAATTCTAGGTATCGCCAGGGAAATAAGACGATCGTAGAATTCATACATTACTTCATCTCTTAAAGTAACTTTACAGCCAATAGGCATTCCTTTCCGCAGCTTAAAATTGGATATGGATTTATGGGCTTTGGTGACTATGGGCTTTCTGCCACAGATAATTTCCATATCTTTCACGGCATTATCCAAAATAGCTTTATTCTGGGTTGCCTGCCCAACTCCCATACTTACCACAATCTTTTCCATACGGGGAACCTGATGGGGGTTTTTGTAGCCAAAGCGTTTGGATAAAGCATCCATAACCTGAGTTCTATAGCGTTCTTTCAAACGGTTCATTTCTTATCTCCTCTAAAGCTCATCACCGCTTTTTTTACAAACACGAATCCGGCGTCCTTCATGAATTTGATAAACCGGTTTGGAAACGGCATTCAATTTCTCATTAAAAAGCATTACATTGGAGGCCTCTATTGGTGCTTCCATAGTAATAATTCCACCTTGAGGATTTTGTTGGGTGGGCTTGGCATGCTTTTTAATCATATGCACCTTTTCCACAATCACTTTTCCGGTTTTAGGAAAAACCTTTAGAATATGGCCTTTTCTGCCTTTATCGTCACCGGCTATTACTTTTACAAGGTCACCTTTTTTAAAGCGTAATTTATTCTTTGTCATTATTCCCCCTACAGAACTTCCGGAGCCAAGGAGACAATTTTCATATAATGAGCTTCTCGCAATTCCCGTGCTACCGGACCAAAGATACGAGTTCCTTTGGGTTCATGTTTTTCATCAATAATCACGGCTGCGTTATCGGAAAAACGGATATAAGAACCGTCTGGACGACGCAATTCTTTGCGTGTGCGAACGATAACGGCTCTTTCCACGCTTCCCTTTTTCACTTTTCCACCGGGAGTAGCACTTTTCACTGCAATTACGATTACATCACCAATTGAGGCATATTTGCGCTGTGTTCCTCCCAGAACTTTAATACACATAGCTTTCCTGGCACCGGAGTTATCGGCAATATTTAACATAGTTTGAACCTGTATCATCTTTCCTCAACTCCTTTATTTGCTTCTTTCCACAATTTTATGCAATGTCCAGCGTTTACGGGCACTCAGCGGACGGGATTCCATAATTTGCACAACATCGCCTTCGTGGGCGGAATTGTTTTCATCGTGAGCCATAAATTTCTTATGCTTGCGGACTGTCTTTTTATACAAGGGATGAATAAATTGACGCTGAACCCGCACTACGATAGTTTTATCGTTTTTATCGCTGACGACAATTCCCTGTTTAATCATTTTATGTGTTGTAGCCACTTGTCACCTCAGTTCTTTTTCTCTTTCTTTCATAACTGTTAATATTCTGGCGATATCTCTACGGATATTCCGAATACGATCCGGACGGTCTATTAAGTTCTTGGCTTTTTGAAAGCGAAGATTAAATAGCTCTATGCGCAGTTCTTCCAGCGTTGTTTTCAATTCCTCTATGCCTAACTCGCGAATTTCCTCAATTTTCATAACTCTACTCCTTCACGAGTAATAAAACGGGTTTTAATCGGCAGTTTGTGAGCAGCCAGGCGTAATGCTTCTTTGGCAACTTCAGTTTCCACCCCTTCAATTTCAAAAAGAACTCTGCCTGGACGCACAACCGCTACCCAATATTCTGGCGCTCCTTTACCTTTTCCCATACGCGTTTCAGCTGGTTTTTTGGTAATCGGTTTATCCGGAAATATCCTAATCCACACTTTTCCTTCGCGTTTCATATGCCGGGTAATAGCAATACGACAGGCCTCAATTTGACGGCTGGTTATGAAGGAATCCTCCAGAGCAATTAAACCATAATCACCAAAGGAGACATTGCATCCAGTCCAGGATAATCCTTTTCTTCTACCCTTCATCATCTTACGATGTTTAACTTTTTTGGGCGCTAACATTGCTTATCTCCTTTATTTATCTAAAATATCACCCTTGTAAATCCATACCTTAATACCGATAACGCCGTAAGTAGTATTTGCTTCTAAATTGGCATAATCAATATCGGCACGAAGTGTATGAAGTGGGGTTCTGCCTTGTTTATAACTTTCTGAGCGTGCTATTTCCGCTCCACCCAAGCGACCTGAAACCTGCACCTTAACTCCTTGAGCTCCTTCTTTCATAACATAGCGGATGGCCATTTTCATTGCTCTGCGAAAAGAAACACGCTCTTCCAATTGACGGGCTATTTCCTTAGCTACCAAACGAGCGTCCAGCCACATCTTTTCAATTGGTTCAATATTGATGGAAACGGTGAGAGGGCTTTTCCGTTCTTTATTAATAAACACATTCAGCTCATTGCGCAGTTTATCTATATCTTCCCCTTTCTTTCCAATCACTAAGCCGGGGCGGGCAGTATAGATATCAATAATAATGGAACTCGTCTTGCGCGAAATCTTTACTTTAGAGACCATCTTATCGCTCAACCGCTTATGGATATAGTTCCGGATTTTGATATCTTCCTGGAGAAAATCCACATACGAGGTTCCTTGAGCAAACCAGATAGATTCGGTCTCTTTATTAACACCAATACGGTATAAAACAGGATGTATTTTTTGTCCCAAGGTCTTCCTCCTATTCTTCTAAAGTTTGTAGTTCCAGGGAGATATGACAGGTCTGTTTCCTAATCATAAAAGCTCTACCCTGAGCTCGGGGCATAAAACGTTTCATCTGCGGTCCCTCGTCAGCAGTTGCTACAATCACATAAAGCTTATCCAAATCAACTTTCGGATCCTGATTTTGGGCATTGGCAATGGCAGAAGCCAATAATTTATGTATAATTACTGCAGCTCTGCGATGCGAAAAACGCAAGATACTTTGAGCTTCCGTTACTGGTTTATAACGGATTGTATCTAACACCAATCGTGCCTTGCGTGCTGAACCGAGAGCATAGCTAAGTTTTGCTGTTGCTTCCATTTCCTTCTCCTATTTCGTCACTTTTTTCTTCTTTTCTTTAT
>Ga0302253_1001035_pt1 | contig 18591 bp, 19 predicted proteins | sample AAG_RA_Trp_MG_FD_193537 | JGI IMG/M metagenome (GOLD analysis project Ga0302253, IMG submission 193537) | Enriched activated sludge microbial communities from anaerobic digester in WTTP, New Holstein, Wisconsin, United States - AAG_RA_Trp | ecosystem: Engineered > Bioreactor > Anaerobic >...
CGGCACAGTGAGCCGGCAGGGTTCACCCCTGCCGGAAGCGAACGCCTGCCGTGTCCTTTGCACCGGAGATATCGTCATTGGCGTCCGGGCTCATTCGTCCTGCGCGAGTGCGTCATGTCGCGGAGGCGCCAGCCTCCGCTTCTTCTTGTCATTGGCGCAGCCAGTGACCCGGCACAGTGAGCCAGCAGGGTTCACCCCTGCCGGAAGCGGGGCGCGTGCTTCCTTTGAAGAATGCTCACTCTGCCGTATTTTACATAAATTCGGATCATTGAGTTCATTGTACCGGGGGGCAGGGGCGAGGCAAAGCCGTGGCACGTTGAGCTCTCGCTTCGTAACGACCGCAGTCTTCATCCCGTCGGCAAGCCGAGGGACAGGGGCATGTGAAGAGGCCAGTAGCTCCCGGTGACAAGGGCCTGAAAGCCAGATGACCTTGTCTTAAAGGAAAAGCCGGGAGGTCATGGATACGCTGTGGCAGGCACCACGCCTGCCAGACCGAACGCTGCTTTGGGCCTCGTCCAGAGTCGTCCGGCGGCGGAGACAGTGAAATACTGCGGGCACCACCCTGAAGGTGTCGTCGGTACACTGACCGAGGTCGGGCACGAGCCTTTTTCTTGAGGGCTCATGCCATCGCGCTGATGCCGCATCGAAGTTTTTCCGTTGACACTTGTGAAGCAAATCACGTAAGGCGGGCTTGTGACGTTAAAAATGTCGACATTTATACAGTCGACAAAAAAACGGAGTAGCCATGACAGCCAAAAAATCCATCAGCACCACAAAGGCACCCGCCGCCATCGGCCCCTATTCTCAGGCCATCAGTGCCCAAGGTCTTCTCTTCGTCTCAGGGCAACTGCCCATCGACCCCGCCACCGGCACTCTCATCAAGGACGATATCGAAGCGGCAGCGCATCAGGTCTTCACCAATCTTCGGGCCATTGCAGAAGCTGCGGGCATCACGCTCGACCATGCCGTCAAGACCACGGTTTTCATGGCGGACCTTGCGGACTTCAAGGCTGTCAACGCCGTCTACGCACAGTACTTCGCAACCCCGTTCCCGGCGCGCAGTGCCATTCAGGTGGCAGCCCTGCCCCTTGGAGGAACCATCGAAGTAGAAGCCATCTTCGCCCTCGAAGGCTAGGTGCGCCATAAGGCCGCACCATTCAATACAACCGACACACGGAGACACCATGAATCTCGCTGTTTTTCCCAGACGTGGCTATGTCAAGGACCCCACCCCCATCGAATCGTGTCCGGCTTTTTCGAAGGCTCTGGGCGGCAAGGTCAACATCTTCATCAAGCGTGATGACCTGCTGCCCGGCTGCGCCGGGGGCAACAAGACCCGCAAGCTGGACTTCTGCATGGCGGATGCCCTCGCCAAGGGCGCTGACACCATCATCACCTGCGGGGCCGTGCAGTCCAACCATTGCCGCCTGACCCTGTCGTGGGCTGTCAAGGAAGGGCTCGACTGCCATCTCGTCCTTGAGGAGCGTGTCAAGGGCAGCTACAAGCCCGAAGCTTCGGGCAACAACTTCCTGTTCAAGCTCATGGGTGTGAAGAGCATCACCGTCGTGCCCGGCGGTTCCAACATGATGGGGGAAATGGAAGCACTCGCTGCACGCCTCAAGGAAGCAGGGCGTACTCCCTACATCATCCCCGGTGGAGCATCGAACCCCATCGGGGCCACCGGCTATGTCTCTTGCGCGCAGGAGACCCTCCAGCAGCTCTTCGACATGGGACTCAAGGTGGATCACATGGTGGTTCCCAGCGGTAGCGCCGGGACCCATGCCGGCATCGTCGTCGGCATGGTGGGCAACAACGCCAACATCCCTGTCTCCGGCATCAACGTGAGCCGCACCAAGGCCGACCAGGAGGCACTGGTGCGCAAGCTGGCCCGCGAGACGGCGCAGCGCGTGGGCATGAGTGGCGAGTTCCCCGATGAAGCGGTGACCTGCTTTGACGGTTATGTGGGCCCCGGCTATTCGCTGCCCACCGAGAGCATGGTCGAAGCCGTGCGTCTTCTGGCCCAGACCGAAGGCATACTGCTCGACCCGGTGTACTCGGGCAAGGCCATGGCCGGTCTTGTGGACCTCGTGCGTAGCGGCTACTTTGCCGAAGGTTCGAATGTGCTTTTCCTGCACACCGGTGGATCGCCAGCGCTTTACGCCTACCTCGATACGTTCAAGTAACCCCCGGGCACCACATGCGTGGTGCCCTTTTCACATCACGGTTCGCATAGAAGGAGCACATCATGGAAAAGCGCCTTGAAATGCACGGTGGCATACTGGGGGGACTCGTTCCGCTCATCACGCTCGTTGGTGGGCTTGTATGGCTGTCCGTAGCGGAGCGTGGAGGCACGAAGCCCTTCTGGGCGTGTGCATGGATTGCCATAACACTGGGGCTGTTCTTTGCCCGCAACAAAGCCGATTACTGCAAGGCCGCCATGCGTGGCATCGGCGACAAGACTGGTATCGTCATCGTCACTGCGTGGCTTTTCGCAGGAGTGTTCGGCAAGCTCATGGTCGCAGGGGGGCTTGTGGACGGCCTGCTCTGGATGGGCATGACCACAGGCGCACAGGGTGCCGTATTCACACTCATGGTGTTCGTGGCCGCCATGCTCTTTGCCCTTGGCACCGGTACGAGTACGGGCACCTGCATAGCCCTGACTCCGGTTCTCTATCCTGCCGGGCACTTCCTCGGGGCAGACCCGGCCATGCTGGGCCTCGCCATTCTGTCGGGGGCGGCGTTCGGCGACAACCTCGCGCCCATCTCCGACACCACCATCGTCTCCGCCTACACACAAGGGGCGACGATGCGTGATGTTGTCCGCAGCCGCTTCCCGCTTGCCATGGCAGCCGCCACCATCGCGGCTGGCGTGTTCCTCGTCTTCGGGGGGGGCGGAGCACTGCAACCCCTGCCCGAGATACAGGCACGCATGAACCCGCTGGGTGCGTTCATGCTGCTTGCCCTTGTCGTCGTCGTGGCCGCGGCCCTGTCAGGGCGGCATATCATCGAGTCACTCATCTACGGCAACGTGAGTGCCGCCGTCATCGGCATGGTCACGGGCAACCTGACGCTTCAGACGTTGTTCAGCATACCTGCCAAGCGCGGCATTTCCACCGGCATCATCGAAGATGGCATCAACAGTGTCGTGGGTGCCATCATCTTCGCCATCCTCATCCTCGCCGTGACGCAGATACTCGTCGAGACAGGCATCATGAAGCGCATCCTCAACGCCGCAGAGGGAGCCATCGTGCGCTCTGTCAGGCAGGCGGAGTTCTTCATCATCGGCGTCACCGTCGTCGCCTCCGTTCCGATATCGGCCAACGCGCCTGCGGAACTTCTCGTGGGTCCCTCGCTCGTGCGCCCTGTCGGCGAGAAGTTCGACCTGGCCCCTGCGCGCAGGGCCAACCTCATGGACTGCGCCGTCTGCACCGTGTTCTTCATGCTGCCGTGGCATATTGTCGTCGCGGCATGGTACGCCGCCGTGGTGAGTGCGGGTGAAGCCTACGGCATCAGCGTTCCCCCCATCAGTGCCGCCCTGTACAACCCGTATTCATGGGCACTGCTCGCCGTACTGGTCTTCTCGGCCTACACGGGCTGGAACCGCAAGCTCGGTGGCAATGCCGAACCCCTCTCGGAAGCGGCCTAGCCGCTCGCGCCTCCCCCCACCGCTCGATATGAAAGGAGGCTGCATGAGGCAGCCTCCTTTCATATTGGGTCATGCAGCCACACGGCTTGACCCAGGTCTGGTGTGCCGATATCAGCACGAAGAACAACAGCACAGAGGAACGCATGCAGGGCATCACCAAACAGACCTATTCGCACCAGATTACCGAATATATCAAGGAGCGCATCCTCGCTGGCGAATTCGCACCGGGTGACAAGGTCAACGAAGTGCTTCTGGCCTCGCGCCTTTCAATCAGCCGTGCGCCCATCCGTGAAGCGTTACAACTCCTCGTACAGGAAGGCCTCATCGTTTCCACACCACAGCGCGGCAAGTCCATCGCCACGTTGACATCGAAAGAGATACGCAACAGCTATTTCACGGGTGGTGTGCTGGAAGGGGCTGCGGCTGCCTCCACCATCCACATGTTTACGGATGACGACTTCGCCAGACTCAAGGCCGTTGTCGACAGCATGGCAGACTGTGTGGCCCGTGATGGTGACATGGACGAACTTGCGACACTCGACACGGCCTTCCACGACGTCATCTTTTCGCGCACGGACAACCAGCTTCTGGTCGAACTTTCGCGTCGCGCCTGTCAGGGCATCTCCAAATTCCTGCTGTTCCGTTACTGGCGCACGGCATTCACCCCTGAAGAGGTTCTCCGGCGTCACAAGGTCGTACTCGAGGCCATGCTCACACGCGACCCGGTGTTCATCGAAAGCACCATCCGCAACCACTATGTGGACTCTGGCAGGCGAATGGCCCGCTGGGGTACGGACATGATGCCCCATCCTTGAGCCTGCCCCTTACGTGGCGAGCATCCATGCGAATGCCGGGCCCTTACGGTGTCTTGATTTTCAGGGAGCACACCCCGTTTTGCCGAAGGCAGGGCCGCCCCTTCCTTGAGGCATGAGGCATGACGCATGACGCAGGGCTTTCGCCCTGTCAGACCGCAGGCTGCTTCGGGTCGTCACGAACCTGAAGGACCATGAAACGACCGGAACATGGGGCCACTGCCTGCCCCGGCCCATGCACCCATAGACATTCGCCGAGTGGCATGGTTCGCTTGGCGTGTGTGCGTCATGTCGCGGAGGCAGTAGCCTCCGCTTCCTTTTGGTCATCGGCATGTGAGCGAAAACGGCCCCGGTTCTATACCGGGGCCGTTTCGTGATGGATGACGGGTCAGGAACAGAGGTTAGAGGCCCCGTACCGCCTTGTACCAGTCTCCGGACTTCTCCATGAGTCGATGCATCATGGCCGCAAGTTCATGCGGGTCCTTGAGGTAGCCCTCAAGCATGAGGCTGGTGGCGAACAACTGTCGGGTCGTGTCTTCCACAAGCGGGTCGGATGCGTCGCTGGTGAAGACCTTGAGCAGGTTGCGCAGGATGGGATGGTCGCGGTTGACCTCGAACACCTTGCGCGGCACCGACTCGTCCTTGTGCAGCACCCGCAGAAGCCTGTCCATGGACGACGTGGAGGCACCACCGGGTTGTACGAGGCACGCAGGGCTGTCGGCAAGGCGGTGAGAGATGCGTACGTCTTCGACGGCATCACCGAGAAGCGCCTTCATGCGTTCGATGAGTCTCGCGAAGGCGGCGTCTTCGTCTTCGGTGAGCGGGGTCACGTCCCGTGCGGGGCCGGTATCCTCGAATTGCGCCAGCTTCTCTCCATCGGCGTGCTCGACGGCCTTGAACGAGAAATCGCTGTAGCTGTCGAGGGTCTCCAGAACGAACTCGTCGATGGGTTCGAGGAGATAGAGGACCTCAAGCCCCTTGCGGCGGAAGACTTCCACCCGCGGGTCGAGTCGGGCCGCCTCACGCCCCGGCGCGGCGATGTACCATATCTCCTTCTGCCCTTCACGGGCGCGGGAGATATAGTCGTCCAGCGATGTGAGGCCTTGCGCGTCGTCATGGTGCGACGAGTTGAAACGCAGCAGCGGCACGAACTTCTCGCGGTTGGCGTAGTCGCTGTAGCCCAGCTTGAACACCTTGCCATGCTGCCGCCAGAAGGTGGCATAGGCCTCTGCGTCGTCGGCGGCGAGTCGGGCGAGGTCTGCAAGCACCTGCTTTGTCAGCGTCTGCCCTATCTTGCGCACCACGACGTTCTCTTGCAGCGTCTCGCGTGAGATGTTGAGGGGAAGGTCTTCGGTGTCGACGATGCCCTTGAGGAAGCCGAGATACTCCGGAAGCAGGTCCTTGTTCTCTCGCTGGATGAGTACACGCCGTACGTAGAGGTCGAGCCCCCACCGGTCGCGTCCCATGGAGAACACCTCCTGCCCGTGCGGTGGTACGAAGACGAGCCCTGTGAACTGCACTGGAGCGTCGACACTGACATGCAGGGTGCGAAGGGGCGCTTCGGTGTCGAAGGTGAGATGCTTGTAGAAGTCGGCGTACTGTTCGTCGGTGATGGAGAACTTGGGCTCGCGCCACAGGGCGGGCGTGGTGTTGACCTGTTCGCCGTCGACCCGGATGGGGAAGGAGATGAACTGCGAGTGCTTACGGAGGATGCCCTCGATACGGTACTTTTCGAGGAACTCCGCGGCATCCTCACGCAGGTGGGCCTTGATGACGGTGCCGCGTTGCGGGATGTCGCCCGTGGCTTCTTCGACGGTGAACTCCCCAAGCCCGTCAGACGTCCATGTGTGCGCGGCTTCGCCTTCGATGTATGAACGCGAGGTGACCTCAACCCGGTCGGCGACCATGAAGACCGCGTAGAAGCCCACGCCGAAGCGACCGATGATGGATGCCGCGTCCGCATCCTTCGCGTTCTCCGCCGCGGCGAGGTCGGCGACGAACTGCTCCGAACCTGAGCGGGCGATGGTGCCGAGGTTGTCCATCAGTTCCTGTCTGGTCATGCCGACACCGGTATCGGCGATGGTCAGGATGCGTGCCTCCTTGTCGACGGAGATGTCGATGCCGGGAGCGAGGTCGGGGGCGACGACGGCATCGCCGCGGCTGCGGATGAAGCGCAGCTTGTCGAGTGCGTCCGAGGCGTTGGAGACCAGTTCGCGCAGGAATATCTCTCGGTTGGTGTAGAGCGAGTGGGTGATGATGTGCAGCATCTTCCGCACTTCGGTGCGGAAGGCGTGCGAGGCGGGTGCTGTTGCCATGCGTGTTCCTCCTTGTCCTTGGGGCCCTTGGGCGAACCCCTTGCGGGTTTCAAGTAGGACGCATCGGCACGGTGTCAAGAAGGGCGGCGGAATGCGTGCGACCGCCATAGACGTTCACACCCCTGTGGACGGCCGAGACGGCAGGTCGCCGATACACAGCGGCAGGGGCGAGGGAGGGGGCTATGAAGCCGCGTCGAGTCTGAAGCGCAGTCGCAATACACCGTCGTTCAGGTCGTGCGAGATGATGCGAAGTGTTCCCACTTCGAGCGTGTTCGCCACGTGGGGGCCGATGCACGGGCAGGCGTCATGCTCACCTACGGAGATGACACGCACGGTCTCGCCCGCATCGGCGGGAAGGCGGGTCAGGTCGAAGCGGACGGCCGCCTCTTCGCGCGAGAGGAAGGTCTCGACGACAGGTTGCCCGCTTTGCAGGATGGCGTTGACCCTCTCTTCGACGAGGCGCGCCTCGGCATCGCTGAACACCCCGTCGAAGTGGTAGTCGCATTTGGACTTCTTGGGGTTGATGTGGGCACTGAAGCAGCGTCCGCAGCCGAAGGTGGCGACCATGACCCCGTTGAGGACGTGTTCGGCCGTGTGCATGTCGGTGGCGTAGTCCTTGCCCATGATTGCTCCTTGCATGAACGCGATGTGGCGCACCCCGGAGAATGCGCCACGCGAGTGTCGTACGGTCAGTTGGCGAGCGACTGCTCTTCGACTCGCCTGTCCTCGTGCACGCCCCCGGTCGGGGCGGGGCTGCCGGGCGGCAGCGTCACCTGGTCGCCGGGGGTGGCGTCCACATAGGGGTGTTCCGGGTCGAAGCCGAGAACATCCTTGCGCGCCTTGCCGGTGACTAGGACGCAAGTGCCGTCCTGACAGTCGTAGATGGCGATGATCTTGGGTTGCAGTACCCCTTCGGCCGTGACGTTGTCGACCGCAAGGTAGTAGTCGCGCGGGCCGTTGCCCAGCAGGGGCTTCACCCGGCAGACAAGGAGCCAGTCGTTGACCCCGTCGCCGTTCCAGTCCGTGACGGCGATGATGGAGACGGTGATGATATCCATCCCCTGCGCCATGACGAAGCCGCCCTTGCCGATACGGACATCGTCGCGCGGCGAGGCCGAGGCGGCGAATGTCTCGGGGGTGAGGCCGCCGGTGGCGGCGTCGGGCATCCTGAAACGGGTGGAGAGGCGCTTGTAGAGTTCTTCGCCGAACGAGGCCGGGCGGTATTCGCCGTGGCTGTTCATGGGCAGGCCCGGTTCATAGGCCCCGTTCTCGTCGAGGAGTCCGCGTCGGACGAGTTCGGTGCGCAGGCGGGTTGCCATGGTGGAGAACTCGTCGGGGCGAAGCACCTCGACGGGCTGCTGCATGGCGCAGCCCGACAGGACGAGGGAAAGCAGCATGATGGCTATGCGATGCGTGGTGCGCATGGGATGGCTCCGTTGAGAGGCTTACCGGGGGGCCGAGGCAGGACGCCCGGCCGCAGGCAGGATGCGGTCGTTGAGGATGCCCGCCACGTAGTCGCGTGCTTCCCCGGCGGGGATGGAACGGGCTGCCAGTCCTTCATATTCGTCGATGGCGAGCAACTGTGCCTGCAACAGGCCGCCCTTGGGCTGCGGGTCGGTGATGACGAGCCAGAAGGCCAGGCGCAGGGTACGGTCGTGCGGCGACTGCTGCGTATGCAGGACGAGCCAGTCGCGCACTCCGTTGCCGTTCCAGTCGGCGGTGGCGAACACCACATAGGTGCATTCGAGGTCGTCTGTCCGCCCGGTGTAGGCCGTCTTGTCGAGTTGGACGGTCTGCCACGACGGAGCGAGATGTGTGCGTTGCGAGTCGTTGGTGAAGCCGGTCAGCAATGAGGGGAACGAGCGCAGGTCGAGCCGTTGCCGCAGTGCCTGACCATAGTCGTCGGGACGCCAGTCACCGGCGGCGAAGGTCTGTTGTTCGGCACTCTTGAGCTGGGCGGGCGTGAGCCCCGCCTTCGCGCAGGCCTCGGCGTGGCGGCCCATGAAGGTGGAGAGCGTATAGGCGTCGAACACCTGCACCGGAGTGCTGTCGTCATACACACGCGCAGGTGCGGATGTCTCGAGATGGCGTTCGGGGCCGCTCATGTCGGCCACACAGGCGTTGAGAAGCAGCAACAGGCAGAGGGCCGCGACCCGGATGGTGCGGCAGTGGAGGCAGGAAGGCATTTCGTACTCCTCGATGGGGACACCTGACAGGCGCGTGGATGCGCGTTGCCGCAGTGCCGGACGGGTGCCGGGACTTCTGCGGCGGGGTCATTCGCGTCTTATGTCTGCGCGCTGCGGGTGTCAACGGTATCCGGGGGTGTCCTGTCGTGCCGGCGCGTCATCCCGGGGGGCTTGGTCGCGTCCGTATCGGGGCTGGTCAGGCATGAGGGCGTCAGCACGTCGCCACGACGGGGTTTCGCGAAACGAGGCATCGTAGGCCGATGGCGGGTGGCACACAGAAACGCGGCCCGCCCCGGTCACAGGGCAGGGCCGCGTATGTCGCGTCTGTCTCGGCCCAGGGGGCAGGAAGAGACTAGAGGCCGAGGGGGCGCAGGCCAAACGAGACGGGCTGCGCCGGGCGGGTGGGCTGTTCTCCGGCTTCGACCTGCGCGAGTATCTTCGCAAGCTGGTCGGGGCACGAGGTCGGCTTGTTGCCGCAGGTGATGCCGGAGAACTTTTCGATGACAGCCTCCACGGGCATTCCCTCAAGCAGACGCGAAATGCCTTCAAGGTTGCCGGGACAGCCACCGGCGAAGCGCACATCGTGGAGAAGGCCGTCTTCGATGGAGAAGCTTATCTGTTTGGCACATACGCCCTTGGGTACATACTGATGCATGGGAAAAGGCTCCTTTCATCTGGTTGCGGCAGTTGCCGCGTGAGGTGCATGGATAGGGTCCACAGGGCGACTTGTAAAGCCCCGGAGTTGGCTGTCCGCACGTCTCGGGCTAGCAAGACGGATAGAAAAACGGCATGATGCAGGGCGGTTGTAATGCCGTGCTGTCATGTCCTGACGATGAAAAGCGTGTGACATCCCGCAAGGGACGAATCGGGAGGAGCAATGGGTTTCATGCGCGTATCGCAAGATTCCGCAGGGGTGATGCGGCTGGTGCCCGGCCCTGAATACAAGGCGGCCCCGGGCATGGCGTTGCTTCTGTCGTCGATGTGTCTTGCCGGGGCGGGGCTTGTCATGGGGGAAGACGCCCTTGGCGGTGTCTTTCTGCTTGTCGCGTCGCTGATGCTGCTGCTTGTGGTCGGCCTGTTGCGGGCACGGATGCGCGACGTTGTCTTCGATGCCATTGAAGGGGCTGTCTATCTGCTTGGCCGCAGAAGGGCCGACGTGGCGCAGGTGCCCCTGTGCGAGGTCGCGGCGTTGCGCACCATGCGTGTCGGACGGGGCGGGAGGCACTGTGAACTCGCGCTGGTCTTGTGCGATGGTGGCTGGATAGGGCTCGACCGTGGTTCGCGACAGGAACCGCTGACCCGCCTTGGCGAGTCGCTTGCGGCACATATGGGGCTTCCGTTCGAGGCCGTTGCAGGGCCCTCATCCGGGACGCCTCCGGGGAAGGCGGCTGCGGCAGGGGGGGAGGCCGTCGACGACGGAACCGTGGCGGCATGTTCCGGGGTGCCCCGGGAACCTTCTCCGGGGTCTGCATTGGCGCAGGACGCCAGAGGGCGAAGCTGGCAATGGTCGGTCTCGCCCGGAGGTGCGGCATTGGGTCTGATGGCTTTTGTCAGCGGTGCGCTTCTGTGCGTTGTGGGCTACGGTTTGTCGCTGATGCTTGCAGGCGGCTTTGTCGAAGGTCTTGTCATGGTCTTCGTCGGAGGCTTCTTTACCTATGTGGTCATGGGGCGCCTTTTGCGCGGGGTCTTCGGGGGAGGCTGGCTTGCCGTGCGCGGGCGACTGCTGCAGGCGGGCGAGAGGCTCTTCGACCGGAAGCATACGCTCTGGGAGCGGGAGTTCGATGATGTTGAAGGCTTCCGGGTGGCGATGCCGATACTCGGCCCGTCCCGCCTTGAGTGTCTGACGACGCAGGGCGAGGAGTTGCCCGTCATCGTCGTCACGCCGGGCCTCTCTGCCGTGACCCCTGGCGATGTCCTCTGGCTGGCGGCCCGCTTGCGCCAGATGGCAGCCCGTCGCGATGCCTGATGTCGTATTGCGGGCGTGCCTGCCACCTGTGCCCTTGCACGTTTCTTCTGTTTGAATCCCTGAGGCCGAAGCGGCCGGGGGCCACCGGCTTTTCGCGCCGCACTTCCTTCATCGACCGCTATCTGTCACAATGGGGTACATTCTGAACGCAATGGAGTGTACCCCATGTTCTCAGGCATACGCGGCAGGCTCTTCGTCGGATTTCTGGCCGTCTTTCTGCTGGCAGTGGCGGGCACGGCAACCTACAGCTACATGGGCATGCGTCGCGTCATGGACAGGGAGGTGCAGTCGCGTGTCGAGGATACGGCACAGAGTATCCAGACCGTGGTGCGACTTGCGGCCGACCTTTCCGTGACGAGTTACCTCCGGGCCGTTTCCGAGAAGGCCCTCGACATCGTCTCCACCTACGGGGCACTCGCGCGCACCGGCCGCATGAGCGAGGAAGAGGCCAAGGCGCAGGCCGCGCGGATGTTGCTGGCACTTCGTGTGGGAACATCAGGCTATGTCTATGTCATCGGGTCGACCGGCGTCATGCAGGTGCATCCGCAGGTGCCGCTGGTGGGGCAGAATCTATCGAACTACACGTTCGTCCAGGAACAGTTGCGCCGGCAAAGCGGCTATATACAGTATGAATGGCGCAATCCCGGCGAAAGTCGGCGGCGTCCCAAGGCCTTGTACATGGTCCGTTACGAGCCATGGGACTGGATCATCAGCGCATCGGCGTACCGTGATGAATTCCGGGATCTTGTGGATATCAATGCCTTCAAGGACACGGTGCTTTCGTTCCGCATCGGCGAGACAGGCTACGCCTACATGCTCACCGGGGGAGGTGAACTGCTCATCCACCCATGGCGGGACGAGCACACTGGACAGGATTGGCGCGACGGTTCGGGGCGGCGTTTCGTGCAGGAGATGCTCGAACGGCGCGAGGGGCGAATCCGTTATACATGGAAGAACCCCGGTGATGGCAGCTTCCGCGAGAAGGTGGCCGCGTTCACCTACATGCCCGAATATGACTGGATCGTGGTCGCATCGGGCTACATGGACGAGTTGCAGGCTCCGGTACTCGAGTTGCGCAACGTGACGATGGTGGCTGTGACGGGGGGCGGGGTCATGCTTGCGCTTCTGGGCTGGTGGTGCGTGGCGGCTGCCCTCGGCCCCCTGCGAAGGCTGGCCCATGCCGTCCGGCGAGGGGCGGAGGGCGATCTTGCCGTGCGCTTCGTGCCGGAGGGGCAGGACGAGGTGGGCCGCCTCGCCGATGATTTCAACCGGCTCATGGGCAACCTCGAGGCCCATACGTCCCGTCTTGAGGACAGGGTCCAGGAGCGTACCCTCGAGCTCACACGCCTCAACGCCGCCTATCGTGAAGAGATAGACATGCGTCGCGAGGTGGAGGGCAAGGCGAGGCATCGCCTCGAATTCTTGCGGTCGCTCATGAACGCCGTCCCGTGCCCCATCTTCTTCCGTAACAGGGAGGGGGCGTTCATCGACTGCAACGACAACTTCGCCGAACTTGTTCTGGGTGTCGACATTGCCGAGGTGGCGGGCAAGCGGCCCGAGGATTTTCCGGGAGTGTATCTGCCCATCTACCTTGAGGAGATGCGTCGTGGCGAAGAGCTTCTCTGGCGTGATGGCGGTGTGCAGAGCATGGATGTGCGCATTGTCTGCGGCGACGGGCTGGAGAGGCGATTCCGGGTGTCGAAGCGACCCTTCGTGAGTTCGGAGGGCGAAGAGGGGTTGCTGGGGGTCATGGTGGAACTCCCCCCGTGCGACGCGGAAGAGCGGGCATGAACCGTGCATCCGCCAGTTGTGTTGCCGTGTGGGCGGCATAATCTTCCTCCCCGGACGGATGCATGAGAATCGCGAATCTTCTGGCTGCCGGTGTCTGCATCGCAGCGTTGGCGGCAGGTGTATGGCACTATCATGACATGGGGCGCGTGGTGCTTGAAGAACCCCGTGTGGCAGGTGTGGTGCGTGTCGTCGACGCGCCGGCCGCGTCGGTCGTCGGGCCGTTGCGTGTTCGCGAGGGCGATGTCGTGGCCGCGGGCGACGAGTTGCTTCGGCTTGCCGTGCCCGCGGGAGTGGGGGCGGATGCCATGCCCCATGCCGCCGGTGCCAGCCATGAGATGCGTGAACGCGAGGCACATGCGGCATGGCAGGCTGCGTCGAAGGTGGAAGAGGGGGTGAGGCGGCAGCTTGAACTCCGGTCCACAGAACACGCCCGCGCCCTTGTCGTGTTGCGTGGGATGCGCGCCGATGCCTCGGTTTCGTATGCCGCTCTTCAAAGGGCCGAACGCGATGAGCGCGAGGCGCGAAAGGCCTACGACGCCGCCCGCAAATCGGCAGAAGATGCCTCGAACCTGCGTGCCGAGGCAGAAGGTGCGTGGCGTTCCCTGCGGGAGGGGCGACAGATGGCCGTGGCCACTTCGCCCGGTGCAGAGATGCGCCCGGTGGTGCATATCATCCGCGCCGATGTGGCGGGCATCGTGACCCGGACCCTTGTACGTGAGGGGGGCGCGGTGACTGCGGGCCAGCCGTTGCTGGAAATAGCCTCGTCGAATGCCGCCGACCTCTGGGTCGTCGGACGTGTTCCGCTGGGGCGTGAGGCGTCCATACGCAAGGGGATGGTGTGCAGCGTCAGGCTTGAGGGTATCAAGGGGGAAATACGAGGGCGGGTGGTGTCTCTCGAAGACGGCCCTGGCGGGCGCCTGTCCGCGGAATCGCCCGCGAACTCCCGGTTTGCGGTGGTGCCCGGTGTTCCCGTCGCTGAAGGTCCCGTGCAAGCGGACGACGCGGGGGTCTCCCCCTCGCGCTCCGGTGCTGGTGCAGACCGCAGGGCCCGTGGGGGGGAAGGCAGCCGTGGGGCCGGGGTGTGGGCCCGTGTCGTGCCTGAACCTGCCGAGGTTTCGCAGGGGCGAACGGCAGGAACGACTTCACCGCAGTTGCGCTACGGGCTGGCTGTCGACGAGGCCGTGGTGCTGGTACGCGAGTCCTACCCGGACGTGACCGCCAACGCGCGCTGAAGCGTTATCCGTCCCGTTGTCCCGCCGTGCCGGCTACGCTGGCGAGGGCGACACGGCGACGCGCAGAGGGTGCGGCGCAGGGGCCGTTACGGCACCGGGCGGCGGGGCCCGGCGCAGGCAGGTCATCCGCGTCGGATGCCGGACTCCATCTCACGCTCTATCCGTTCCACCCATGCCGGTATTCCGGCTTTCACGTCTTCGGGCCATGCGAAGCCCTCCGTCCGTTCCTCGCTGGCAAGGGCTGCAAGGCGGGCCGCGAGGTCTGCCGGGTCGTCGGGCGCATCGGTCACCCATGCTTCGGGGAGGAAACGGCTTGAACCGTTGCGCGTGGTGGACAATGCAGGCGTGCCACAGGCGAGGGCTTCGAGCACAGCGTTGGAGCAGGCGTCATAGAAGGTGTTCAGCGCGAACACGTCGATGGCGTTGTAGAACGCGGGCATGTCGTCGACACGGCCGAGGAAGCGGACCCTGTCCGACACGCCAAGCTTTCGCGCGACATCCATGAAGGGCCCCGGATTGCGGCCGCCGGCCACCAGCAGCATGAAGTGGGGCGGCAAGAGGCTCAGGGCATGGATGAGGTGACCGACGCCCTTGAGGATGAAGTTCGAGCTCGCCGTGCCGATGGCGACGTGCCCTGCGGGGATGCTGAACCGCTCGCGACAGGCGGCACGCCCGGTATCCGGCGCGGGAGTGAACCGTTCCAGCTGCGGACGGTTGTAGATGACCTCGGGCGGTGTCGCCGCCAGGGACGGAAAGGCCTGAAGCGTCCATCCGCGCACGGCGTCGGAGACGCATATGATCTTGCAGTGCCCGTCATACTGGCGGCGCTCGATGATATGAGTGAGCCAGTTGTAGGGGCTGAGATGGCGTGTGAGGCACTTGAGCGTGCGCCGCGGCCCTTTGGGCCATGCCTCGCCGGAGAGTTGCCAGAATGTGGAGAGGGGGCCGCCACCCACGCGCAGGATGTCCTGTTCCCACGTCTTGCCGAAGCTCACCGTGAGGTCGTAGTCGCCTCGTCGGCGCATCCGTTCGGCCTGCACCAGATAGTGCAGGGCCTTCAGGACCTTGAGCCCGCCTTTCCGCCCGACCACCACGGGCCGGACTCCCGCCGGGGCTTCGCCCTCCTTGCGGGCGCAGATGAAATCCACTTCGTGTCCTCGCTGGGCCAGTGCCTCTGCAAGGTGCCATGCGAACTGTTCCACGCCGCCGTAGCGTCCAAGCCGCGGTAGCAGCAGGGCAATGCGTCGCCGGTTCACGATGTGTACTCCTTCGGTGGTTGTGCAGGGCCCCGCGTTCCAACTGGTCGACGGCAGCCTCAGCGCCGTGTCTGGCGGGGCCTTGCCGTGCTGCAGACCGGTCTGTCGGGCCGTACACGGTGCAGCAGGCTGCCGCTTCTCCTCTGCGGGTCATGCTATGCCCCGGCATGGCGATTGGCAACGGTGTTCATGGCCGTTCGACGTGCCAGAGTCTGTAAATCGCGGCATCGGCGTCGGTATCGGTGCTGGCGTCTGTCGCCCAGCGACAGGCATCGTCTGCCGAGGCGCAGGGCTCATAGTCCACCTGACCATGGATGTCGACGATGCGGATGACGAAGGGCGCCAGGGAAGCGTCAGCGGCAGGCAGCGGGAAGGCTGCGGACGGTGTGCTGTGCATGTACAATCCTCCGGGAATGGATGTCAGGGAGGTATTGCACAAAATGTGCGAAAAAGTCAGGGCAGGTCGACGGGCCGGTCACAACTCCTTGCCAGCCCAGAGTACGCGCCCGATGACCTCCCAGTCGAGGTTCTCGTCGCGCGGGTCGATAGAGATGTCCTGATAGGCCAGCTCACGGTTGTCGCCCCTGAAGTGATAGCAGCCGGGGGTGCGCGCGAACCGTTTGACGTAGATTTCGTCGTGCACCCTCACCACATAGACCCTGTCTTCCACAAGGTGCACATCGCGCTCGTTGACAAGGACGAGGTCGCCATTGTGCAGGGTGTTCTCCATGGAGCGCCCTGCCACTTCCATCATGCGCAACCCCTCGGAAGTGGGCGTCTTCTGCAGAACCCAATCCAGTCTGAACGCATAGCGGGTCTCGGCGCGGGCGCTTGTTTCGAGCGACCCGCCCCCGGCACTGGGACGCGCCTCCGCCTTGTCGACGAAGACGAACTCCTCGGTGAGGCGGTCCGTGTCGTCGGGTTGCTGTGGGGCATAGGAACCGGGCATCCGCTCACGCAGGGCCCGCCAGTGCGGTTGCGGTGCACTGGGCGAATAGCCCTGTCGTGAAAGGTGCTCCAGATGCTCCGAGAGTCGGTTCAGGTTCGTGCGACTGGGGAATCGCTCGCCGTTCTTCCATGCATAGACGGTGCGCTCGCTCACACCTGCAATGGAGGCGAGCGCACGCACTCCCCCGACGAGGGCTATGGCCTCGGCGATGAACTGCTGGAGCTCGTCGCCGTCGGTGACGGTGGCTTCGTGCTGGTTCATGTGCGGAAAGTACCACATTTTGTGTAGTTGTCCAGACAAAATCCCATAGCAAGACCTGTATCTTGACGTTTGTGTGCGAAATGTGAAATACGTGTGCGGACGACGCGTCGAGACGTTCGACCTGTTACCGCCTGCGGGCGCAAACGGAAAGCATATGGAATACCGTGGGAGACATGACGAGACTGGATGGGGGGAAGGCCTGCGCTGTGACGCGGGCGAGACCGGCAGGGACGTTGCCGGTATGATGCACATCGAGGTCGGAGAACATCGACGCCTGCTGGGCCTTTATTACGCAGTCTATGCAGAACATGAGGACCCGACACAGGAACGTGTCCGGGCGCGTATGCGTGCGCTGGAGGCGTGCAACCGGTACTATGAAGGGGGTGGGGCATGTCGCTCGTAACATGCAGGCATTGTGGGAGGAACTTCGATGTGCGCCCCGCGCGTCTGGCCGCCGGACGCGGTGTCTATTGCTCTCGCCAGTGCATGGCGGCACACAGGGCGCAAGAGACCGTCGAGGCGCATTGCGCCTATTGCGGGCGGCCCTTTCCCTCCGCCCGTCCGCGGCGGCGATTCTGTTCACGCAGTTGCGCGGGCAGGTCGGCGCATGCCGCGGGATTCGTGACACGCACCTGCAAGGTGTGCGGCCGGCCCTTCACGCCAGCTTCCATGCAGGACTCGTGCTGTTCGCCGTCCTGCGAGGCGGCGCATGCCCGTGCCTCCGGCCGGGGGGCCCTGTTCGACGACCCGTGGGCGTCAGGGGCCATTCCCCCTGACAGGTATGACCGCGATTTCTACAGGATACCGGATACTGTGCTCGGATTCTGATGCCAGACTGCGGAGGCATGCGTGAAGACAGCTGCGATGCGAAAAGTCAGAAGGAGGTCATGGAGATGAACAGCGTGACGCTGGTCGGGCGTGTTGTGACGGTTGCGACCGGATACACCCGTACCGGTGGAGGGGAGGCCATGTTCATGCTTGAAACCTCGGGGCAGGATGAAGGGGCTGGCTATCATGCCATCGTGCTTGATGCCGGACTTGAGTCCCGTTGTACCCATATCGTGCATGCAGGAGGCACGGTACGGGTCGAGGGGGTGCTGTGCGCGTGCCCACCCGGGCGTGTTCGCGCACGAATGGTGCTGGGTCTGTATCCTGCCGGTGGAGGAGACGGGCAGACCGCCCCGGCTACGGCCGCCTCCGTTGGGATGTGGCGGCAGGACGGGGCCGATGGTGCGGTGGGCGGTGCGACGGATTGGGTACAGTAGGGCTGTTCAAGGAGGAGGCGTGAAGCATGGACTATCGTGAAGGAACGAGGGAAGAGGCGAACCGCCATATGGCAGCACACTACGGGCGCAATGACAGGGGGGGCTATCCGTCGCCCATGCGCTCCTGCCGGCCGGGTGCGGCCGGGAGGGAACCTGTGATCCTTGTGGGGCTTGATGCCATCTGCGGCGCAGTGGGTGCAGGGCAGATAGCCGTCAAGCGCTGGATACGTGACGAAGGGTTTCCGGCGCGACGCTGTTCCGACGGGAAGTACCGGGCCGACCCGGAGAGCGTGCGAAAGTGGTTCGGCCGAGAGCGGGGCTAGCGCCTCTGGCGCTTCATGACGCCCGGCGAATCTGGGAAAGGCGGGGGTCGTCCCGCCTTTTCCATGCTTCGACGGCCAAACGGCGGTCGAAAAAGCCCTGTCAGGCTGGTGCTCGCACACCGTGTGTGAACGGTCCTTCCGTGCGGTTGCGCCGGACGGGACGATCGTCGAAGGCTGCCAGCCGTGCCACTGAGGGCGTCATGCAGAAAGGCGGGATTCACTCCCGCCTTTTGTGTCGCGTTCAGTCGCCCCGCGGCGTGACATTGAGCTCTTCGTCGATGGTCACACGAGTGCTGGTGCTGATGCCCATCCAGCGGGCCGCTGCGCTGATGAGGTGCGGCAGGATGGGGTCGATGGCCGACCGCTGGCTGTCGCTGCTGACGACGACCCGCCAGAGGACCTCACCGCCGAACGGGGCAAGGCCTGCCTCGTCTGTTCCTGAAACCGTTCCTGAAGCGGACCCGGCAGGGGGAAGGGGGCGGACCGGCGTGCGCCCCCTGCTTGCCGGTGTCAGACTGGGCACGGGCAACGGCGGGGCATACGGGGGACGGGTGTAGTCGGGGGACTGCGACGTCGCCTCCGGACTGGC
>Ga0302253_1001036_pt1 | contig 18579 bp, 16 predicted proteins | sample AAG_RA_Trp_MG_FD_193537 | JGI IMG/M metagenome (GOLD analysis project Ga0302253, IMG submission 193537) | Enriched activated sludge microbial communities from anaerobic digester in WTTP, New Holstein, Wisconsin, United States - AAG_RA_Trp | ecosystem: Engineered > Bioreactor > Anaerobic >...
TCCCGCAAACCTATCATATTGAATCGGTCGCGGCCTTATCTCTCTAAGCTCCGGGAGCTGGCAAGCAACGGGTAGGATTACACCATCCAATTAAATTAGCGGCATCTCGAACTCTTCATTCTTCTTAAAGACTCAGCCTTTAGTGGACTTTCCTCACAGTTCCTTGACTTTAAATCAGCCAATTGGTTTAATTTTCCCCTATCCATAAATATCCCTAAAAAATTGCTCATGTCAGAAGATCAAGAACTTCATCAGGCCCCCGAAACCACTGAAGCAAACAACACTCCTTCCACTGCCGCCGCTGTCGCTCCCGCCGCATCTGATCGTACCGCGCCCTCTTCCCTTCCTGCTCCCGCCATCGTTGATATGCCGGGCCTTTGCAGGACTCCTTATGAGTTACTTTTCAGTGACACTTTTAGGCGCGTAGTCGAACTATATAATAGAGACCGCAAAAAAAACGAAATTCCGGACAATCTCAATTTTCATGATTTAATAATCCGTCAGGGAGAATCCGGTGAACCTGTTTTCACCGAACTGCACGATTTCTGGAATGAAAAAATTGTGTCGCGTGCAAATTCCAAAGAATTAAACAATCGCCAGCACAGCCAGCTCAACAGCCTCATTCTGCAAACCTTTGCCAGACTCGTAAAAAAGCTTGGTGAACAGGGCAGATACTCACTTAAAAGATTGCCTGAATTTGAAGCGATCGCCCGTGATCTCATCAATAGCGGCTGCGTTCCCGTCATTGTCCGCGCTGGCGGAAATCCTTTTGGAGAGCCTGTTTATCCCGCGGATGCAAATCCGTCTCCCTACTCATCAAAGCTTGCCGAAAAATCCGCTGAAGATGGAAAGGATTCTGAATCATACATTAAAATTGTCCGCTTACCCGTAATGGAAGATCGTTCCAAAATGGCCCTCAACAATCCAATCTTACCCAATCCAACCGTCGAACTTTCCAATTTTATTCTCCCGGCCGATCCGCAAAAGGTTATGCAGATGGCTGAAAAGAATGAATTAGGATTTTCTCATGAGGCAGGCATTTGCAGTCACATGTCGCTGGCAGTCTGTCGCCCCGGCAAAGGAAATTCCGCGAGCAAAGACAATCTTAACAGCGACTGGTCCGATCCGGTCTGCATCCCAAACGCCCGTTTTGCGTCACATCCTCTTGAACAGATCCGTCAGTATGGCAGCGGACTTTTTGAAGGTATCGGCGTGGAAAAAAATGAAGATGGCAAAATTAATATCTTCAGATTACGCGACCACTGGAAACGCATGAGCCTTGGCGGCCAATTTTTCCGCATGCCGCCAATCCCATTTGAAGTCTTTGAAAAAATGGTCATCGACACCGTCAAAGCCAATGCGGCCTATGTTCCCCCCATTGGCAAAGGTAGGCTTTACATCAGGCCAAACTGGTTTGATTGTGGCCCCAAAATGCACGTGGGCAATTCCGGCAATTTTATGCTGCTCATGACCGCTGTGCCAATAGGTTCTGCCCAGAGTTATTACAAAAAGAAGCCCGCTGAAAAAAATGCCTCCCCCAAAAACGCCTGTGCCAAAAACTCTCAACAGGACGAAGGCATCACTATGTTCCTTCCCTATAATGCCCACCGTGCTGTCACAAACGGACCCGGCCAGACCAAGGCCGACGGTAATTATGGCGCCACCATCCCGCACATTGAAGCCGCTGCCCAAAACGGCATACAGGGGGTTATGTACATGAACGAATCCGGCGATCGCATTGAAGAAACCAATGCCTCCAGCCTCATTTTCCTCCAGCTTCTTAATGGACAAAAAACTTCATGCGGAAAACAAAAATACCGCCTCATCACCCCGTCCCTTAAACATGGCACTATTTTGGATAGCATCACCCGCAAAACCACTCTTGAACTCGCCGAAAAAGAACTCGGATGGGAAGTTCAGGAACGCGATCTCCCTCCGGAAGAATTGATAGAACTTTTAGAAAAAAAACAGGACGGTGGAATTGTCCACATGTTTTCCGCCGGAACAGGCGCAGTACTAACTTCCGTCCACCACATCCATCGCGGCTGGATTAATATGAAAGATCAGAACAATGCTCATGGGGAACCAGTCCGCACTTTCGATATAGATAAAAAAGACGGACGCATCACCGGGCATCACTATTCCATCGGCGAATACAATAGCGAAAACCCCTACGGCGAGGCCGGCCAAGACCTTTTAAAGTTACTCCTCGACGCCAAAAGCGGCCGCCTGCAGGCGCGCTACCCCGACAACGAAACTTATAAAAGCTGGCTAACCACGGTTTAACCTCCGGAGGTACGCCCATCCCCGGTATAAGTACCATACCAGGTATAACAAAAACACAAAAAAAAGAGCCCCTCGCGGAGCTCCTTTTTTTGTGTTTTTGAACGGGAGATTATTTTCTTACTGGGGCTGGTCTTCTTACCATTGGCATTGGAGGGCGTGGAGGCATTGGAGGACGTGGAGCAGCTGGTCCCATAACTAAGCTGCGCAGAGCGGCGATAAGAAGGTAAACAAAGATTACGCTGCCAAGGTTTGTAAGCAGGCTGAGTACTTTTGATACATACTGGTTTTGCAGAAATTCTGGAATGGCAAAGAAAGTCCATACAAAAAGAATCAGATCGATGCCAAGCTTAACCAGCACCATAATTAACAGAATGTACGCAAGCACATTCAGGAGTTTTTTGTTAAACATATGTGTTTAAATAAAAATTAATAAGGTTTATTTTTGTAAGCAAATATTAACTTCCAATGCCCCTTTTTGCAAACTCAATTATTTTTTTGTGATACGCTTTTTCTTTTTTGGAGAATCAAGCTTTGCCACCCAGCTTCTAGCCTGCACTTTATTTTTTATTTCACCTGCAAGCTGTTTTTCACGTAGCAGGTTCAGGATTTCACCCACCAGCTTGCCCGGTTTTAATTTTAAGATTTCAATCACATCTTCCCCTTTCAAAAAAGGTTCCGGTTCTTTTGTTATCCTCTTCAGAGACTCCCTGTACAATGTAAAAATTTTATCATAAGCCGAAAGGTCGGATGGGATGGTACCTTGCACATCAGCTTTAAATACTTCCATCAGCTTTAAAAACCACGGATGCAGAAACCACTTTATTTTACGCCCCGTAGGCATTGTTAAAAGCGGATCAACCATCATGTGGTGTTCTACCAGCCAGGCAACTTCCTCAATAAATTTGCGCGGATATTTTAGCCTCTCTAAAATTTTAACAGCAATTTTTTTTGATGATTCAACATGCCTGTCAAAACGGATCCGCTCTTTCAGCATAAAAGTTTCCGGTTTACCAACATCATGTAATAGCACCGCCCATCGGACCGCAAGCGACGAAGAAACGGATAGCGATTTCAACGCCATCATCGTATGCGTCCACACGTCACCTTCCTTATGGAAAACGTGAGGCTGCGCGATCCCCTTCATCTTTACCAGTTCAGGCAGGATAACTTTCAGAACACCAGTATCTTCCATATCTTCCAGCGCGCGTACCGCGCTCTCAAGCGGGGCTGGAGAATTTGTAGACATCAGCATTTTACCAAGTTCAGTCCCGATTCTTTCATACGCCACTTTATCAATAACCAGCTTCGCGTGCTTAGCCAGGGCTTCATACGTCTTCGGCTCATACATGAAATTAAATTCATTTTTAAAACGGATCGCACGCAGCACCCGAAGGTGGTCCTCAAGAATGCGCTGATGCGGATCGCCGATAAATCTGATCAACCTTGCTTCCAAGTCCTGTTGCCCGCCCACATAATCAATAACCTTATCCTTAAGTGGATCATAAAACATCCCGTTAATCGTGAAGTCGCGGCGGAATGCATCTTCCCTCGCACTCGTAAAAGTTACCGCATCAGGCCTGCGCCCATCGCTATATCCGCTGTCCGACCTGAAAGTCGCAATCTCAAAATTGTGCCCATTGCTGACAGCTAAAATTACACCAAACTGTTTGCCCACCGGAATCGTATGTTCAAGAATATCCTCAATCTCTTCCGGTTTGGCGCTCGTAACAATATCGTAATCCTTTGGCTTAATGCCAAGCAGAATGTCACGCACGCAACCCCCTGCCCAATAGGCTTCAAATCCAGCTTTCTGCAGTTTTTTTATGATCTCAATTGAAGTCGGCATCATACTTTTATTGGGTCACGTTCAATAAAACACGTTCAATAAAAGTATATACTATAAATTAACGGGAGCACAGTTATTAAAACAGTTATCAAACTTGTGCCTACATGCCAAGTGCCAGTAAAGCCTTTTTACCATTCCTTGCGTTTGCCTTGCTGCCCGCCCAGTCATGCAGTGCATTAAAAAGAACATCTTTAGGATATTTATAAGATGCTCCCCTGCTGGTACCAGGTTCATTTGTAATAAAATTATTGGCATCATAACCGGTAATTACCAGCATGTGATAAGGTGGACCGCCATTTCTGAAATTTGGATTGTTTAAATCCTGCCCGGCTACAGGGACAATTAAGGGATGCCCCTGTGCTAAAAGTTCTTTGATTTTTGTAACCGTCACATCTTCCCCGTAATAAACAGTTCCTTTAAGGCCATAAACATTTTGAGCAATTGTTAAAGTCTGTTGTGCCGACACATCTATGCCATAGCCGTTATCATTTTCCCATTGCAGGATCTTTTTTATTTCAACATCAGCAGCCAGTACATTATTGGAAATATTTTTCAGGTAATGTTGTACCATTGCCAATGAGGCTTCTTCACATGCTTCATTATAAGGTATTCCCCAATGGCCGGTTGGCGCCTGCGAAGTGAATTGCACCGGTAAAATAACCTGATCAGGGAGCTCTTTTGTAGTGTATGACAGCACCTGTGTCCTGTTCGTTTTTGCCGATAAGCGTTCACTTTCCGCCACATGGCTAAACGTACAGTAAAGCTGTGCCTTACACGACATAAGCATTGTCATGGCGGAGATAATTGCAGGTGCGGCAGCTATCATAAACGTTCAGATTTTAAGAACCCCAAAGAATTTCCTGTTGGTATTTATTTTGGAGTCTTTTCGATCCGTAATGGCAGTCGAGAGGAGTTATATTTAGTACTATTGTAAAGACCTCTTCGTCATCTTTCAACCTGTCCGAAGCAAACGCAAAAGCTTTGGTATTTTGCCTTATTGCAGCAATCACTATTTCCCTGTCATCCTGCAGACCTGGATAATTTTCCAAGACCATGCCGTCCATCCTGACTGCTCCAAGAGCCAGCCTGCGGTACTCTGCAAACATCTTTTTCCCATCAGGATGTTTCAGGGAAGGTATGCCCATAATACGCCTCCGCACCGCAGATGAAATTTCTTCGGCAGCGCCATCGAATGTCCTTTCTTCAGGAATAACACTAAAAGGGTGGACACCGCTTATTTCAGTATCGTGATGACGATCCAGGCCGTAAAACCCATCCGAATCATAAGTGTCTTCTATCGGATCGCTATAATAGGGGTCAAAAGCTGGAGAATCGCTTTCATTACTTCCTATAGCCATAAGTTCTTAAAATCATTAAAATTACGCCGTGTCATTATCTGCAAAAACGGGAATTTGTCAATATTTTATGAAAATCCTGGCCATCGAAACATCCTGCGATGAAACCGCCGCCGCCGTCGTTGAAAACGGGACAGTAGTTTTAAGCAATGTCATTGCTTCACAAATCCCCCTTCATCAAAAAACGGGCGGCGTCGTGCCCGAAGTGGCCGCCCGCGAGCACGTTTTAAAAATTTCACCGGTCATCAGCGAAGCACTTGAAATTGCCTTTGGCAAAACAGACACTTCCCCTAAGCACGCTTCAACCTCGGCGCGTGCAATTTCCCCTGCCCGCCGCTCAACCTTGGCACGTGCCACGTCCCCATTCAATCACCCCGCCGCGCTCAATCTTTCATCTATCGACGCCATCGCAGTAACCCGGGGGCCGGGCCTCCTGAGTTCGCTCATCATTGGCACCACTGCCGCATCCACCCTTGCCACCTTTTATAATAAACCGCTCATCCCGGTTAATCACATCGCCGGCCACATTTATGCCAACTGGCTGGACCAAAGTCCGGCTGATCCTATCCAGTTTCCGGTTTTAATCCTCACTGTCTCGGGCGGTCACAACGAACTCGTGCTAATGCGTTCTCACGCTGACTTTGAACTCCTGGGTGAAACTCTTGATGATGCAGCCGGCGAAGCCTTTGATAAAGTATCAAGGCTCCTTGGCCTTGGGTATCCCGGCGGCCCCGCTATCTCCAAAGCCGCCGAAAAAGGCAATCGTGACGCCATCAAATTTCCACGTGCCTACCTTAACAAAAACAGTTTCGATTTCAGTTTTTCCGGATTAAAAACCGCCGTACTTAATCAGGTAATGATCCAGCGAAAAAACACAGGGGAAAATATCACTCTTGATCCGAATTTTATCAATGATTGTGCCGCTTCCTTCCAGGAAAGTGTCTGCCAGATCCTTTCTGATAAACTCCTCCACGCCGCTTACAAATATCACGCCAAAGAAGTCCATCTCGCCGGCGGCGTCTCCGCTAACCAGCGCCTGCGGGAATTAGTCACCCAAAAAATCAGCGCCGGGAGCCAGCCAGCACCGGGAGCCGGCCAGCACCGGGAGCCGCACCTGCACCAGGAACCGCGCTTGCACCAGGAACCGCGCCTGCGCTATCCAAACAAGATAGCCTATTGCACGGACAACGCTGCCATGATCGCCGCCGCCGCCTTTTTCCACTATCAGAAAAATCCCAGTCCTTATCTTGTTCCTTCCCCCATCCTTGCAGATCCTGGCCTAAACCTGTACACTTCCAGATAGCGCCCTCGGCACCTCACATCTAATTTTACCCCCTAGGGTAAATAACTCCGATCCCCGCACAACCCCTTGGACGCCATCTCACGCATATCCTCATCCGGTTTGGTTACCTTTTCTTGGTATCCCATGAAACTGAAACGTCATCTCCTCATCCTGGCTGTCTTCCTTACCCTCGGTATAGCTCTCTTTGTCGGCATGATCATTAACACCGGGGTCGATAAAATCTGGGGAACCTTAAGCCAGTTTTCACTGCTCAAATTCCTGGTATTCCTGGCTGTCTCCACCTTAAATTTCGTCCTTTATACACTCCGCTGGGATATCATCCTCAAAAAAATTCACGGCCAGCCCCACCAGATCCGTTTTTTCCGGCTTTTTCTACATCGCATGTCGGGTTTTGCCTTAAGCTACCTCACCCCATCCGCTCAAACCGGTGGTGAGCCGCTGCGCATCATGCTCTTGGAACATGATAATATTCCCACTAAAACAGCCACTTCTTCGGTAATCATCGATAAAGCCCTTGAATTTGCCGCCCTTTTTGTATTCATCGGAATCGGCATGCTGATGGCCATTTTCGACGGCTCTCTGCCTCAGGCCACCCGCACCGTTTTCACCATCCTTCTGGTTGTGATCCTCCTCGTCATTTTCTGGTTCTATTATTCATCACTAAAAAATATTGGAGTATTCAGCTCCATTTTACGCATCACCCGCCTCAATAGATTTGCCCGCGTTAAAAAGCTGGAAGAAAAAATGATGGCAGTGGAAAGCCAAATGGCAGATTTCTATAAACACCACCTTAAAACCTTTATCATCCTCATTGTTATCTCGCTCATCATCAGCTCCTTCCTGTTACTGGAACATTATCTGGTCGCTCGATTCATGGGAGTAAACCTCACCTTTTTCCAGACCTTCCTCGCCAGCACCATTCCCTACATTGCCTACGTTATCCCGGTCCCAGGCGGACTTGGACTTCTTGAAGGTGGGCATGCTGCCATTTTCGCCGCCCTTGGCGTCAACATCAACGCCTTCGTGCTGGTCTTCATCATTCGCATGCGCGATCTGGTTTTTGTACTGGCTGGATTGGTTCACGCGTCAAAACGCAGCCTCAGCCTTCTTAAACAGACCTACAAAAACAACACGGCTCCGTGAGCCGGAGCGTGCAGCTTGAGCACTATGCCAAAATAAAGGTTATTTTTTATTTCGTTTCAAAAGTTCATTCAGTACCTGTCTCACCTTTTGCAGATTTTCTTCATCATCATTTCTTTCATCTATAATATTAATATCAAGAGATCGTCCTTCTAAGCGGAGGCTTACATTAAAGCCGCACTTCTTACTAACTTTTTCTGCTAGAGCTGCTATACAGAAGAATTTTCCAACGGGCGATTTATCCTTGGTCATATCAACTTTGATTTCGGTTTCCGCGCAGAATTTATCCAAAAGAGCCCTGGTGGAATCAACAGCATCTTTAATCAGGCCGTAGCTTTTAAGTTCCGCTCCGCTAAACACAACTTCCATGCGATCATTGCCGCGTGCTTCATTCAGTTTTTTACTCAGTACCACACGCCTTTCCGGTTTGCACCTTGCATCCGTCATCGCAGTAAATTCACTCCATGCTTGATTGTCCAATTCGGCAGTTTCTTCATCACTGATTTTAGCTACTTCCTCCATTTGGGCCAGTTCCTCTTCATCCATTTCCGGCAGTTTAAAATCACCGTCATCTTCCTGGTGCATCGGATTAATAACTTCATCCTCAACTCTTCCTACATGCCACATTACATGAGAATTGTTTAGGCAATAAGCCTTATTTGCAGCAAATATGATGTTGCAGGCAAGACTGGATGCTTCCCTTGTTACATAGGCAATAGATTGCATACCCTGTCTTTGGGCACGCTCAATCTGGCTCATAAAATAATCACCAAAATATTTATTTCCACCGGGTGAATCAATTACAAAGTGTACTTTGGCCCTGCTGCTCAGGATTTCATCTACCAGTTCCTTCCCCATGGCAGCCTCCGCCTGCTTACGGTAATTGTTAATCAAGTTGTCTTCCAGCTCAGAAAGACAGTTTTCCATGCCAGCATCCGCCACTTTCTGCCTGCGCTCCATACATCGTAAAAGATCTATCAGTGGCCGCTCCACAGTAATTAGCTCATCGGCACTCGTCCTTTTCATTACTGTTTCAAACTTGTCAAAAGAGTCTGCTTCGCTGTCAAAAACACTTATCAGGTGAATGTCAGGTTTTTTATTAGCCATATAATCGCTATAAAAATAGGGCTGGCGAGGTTATCTTTTTCTTTCAAATAAGTCAATATCATCCTTGCCCCCTTTTTTTCGAGTGCTATAATGAATCCGCGCAATTTCAGCGCTTCAAATATATTTTAACCCTTTAAAAAAAAGCCCCTGATGCCGGACTCTACTAACCTGATTTTGGAAGAAGACGATGATGAGGGTAAAAACCTCACACCGCCCTATCAGACGCCCAAAGGCGTTCATGATATTTTACCTGTTGATCATGAGTTCCAGACTTTCATTAAAAAAGTTGTCCGTCACCGCTGCAGGCAGGCAGGTTTTCGCCGCATCTCCACGCCGATTTTTGAATTCACAGATGTTTTTACCCGGGGCATAGGTGTCACCAGTGATATCGTCACCAAGGAAATGTACACTTTCCAGGATAAAAAAGGCCGCAGTCTCACTCTCAAACCAGAAAGCACTGCCGGCGTTGTCCGCGCCTTCATCCAGAATAACATGCAGGAATGGCCTCAACCTGTACAGCTTTATTACATTGAACCGCACTTCCGTTATGATCGTCCGCAAAAAGGCCGCTACCGCCAGTTCTGGCAATTCGGCTTTGAAGTCATCGGTGAAAGCGATCCCGCATTAGACGCACAGGTTATCTTTTTAGCCAGGCAGATTTTTGAGGATCTGGGTATCGCGCACATTTTCCACATCCAGTTAAACAGTATTGGCTGCCCTAACTGCCGTCCCAATTATGTAAATGTACTCAGAGATTTTTACTTTGGCAAAGAGCGTTCGCTTTGTCCTGACTGCAAATACCGCCTCGATAAAAATCCGCTGCGCTTACTCGACTGCAAACAGGAGGATTGCCAGATTTTGGCTCAGATAGCGCCTAAAATGCCCGACTATCTTTGTGACGAATGCAAAAAATACCATAACGACCTCAAGGAATTTTTAAACGAAATGAAAATTGAATACGTTGAAAATCCTTATCTGGTGCGCGGCCTGGATTATTATACCAAAACTGTTTTTGAATTTTGGGATAAAACCAACGGTTCCCAAAACGCTGTTGGCGGTGGAGGAAAATATGATGGCCTGATTGAATTAATGGGCGGCCAACCCACTCCGGCCTGCGGTTTCGCTGCCGGTATTGAACGCGTTATTGCCAACATGAAGCGTGAAAAAGTTCGCGTACCACACAAGGACGAACTGCATGTTTTCGTTGCCCAGTTGGGTGATGAAGCCAAAAAGAAATGTCTTCCCCTGATCATTCAGTTACGTGAAAACGGCATCAAGACCATGGGCGCTCTTGGCAAAGGAGCTATCAAATCCCAGTTGCGCCTCGCAGATAAATTCAAGGTCCCTTACACCATCATCATGGGTCTTACCGAGGTTCGTGAAGGAACAGCCATTATCCGCGACATGAAAATCGGCACCCAGAAAACAGTAGCATTTGATGATTGCGTTGATGAAATCCTCAAGCTGATTGCCGAAGAAGACCGCGACCGGTACTCCCCCGGCGAAGCAATCTATTAAAAGGCCCATAAACGGCCTCGCAGCCCCTAACTTGGCCGCATGCAAAACCAACAGCCACACCCAAAATTTTTCCACGAAAACAAATTTTACTATATCTCCATCGCGGCAGCGGCCGTCATTGCCGCACTTATTCTTTTTTGGCCCCACACCGCCAGGTCACAGATGACCTTTGGAAAATGCCTTACAGAAAAGGGAATAATCATGTACGGCAGTGACCAGTGTGATAATTGTTTGCAACAGAAACAATATTTCAAAGAGGATTTTCCAAACATAAAATATATCAACTGCGACATTTATTTTGATATCTGTGAAAGCCGCAGTATTCGTTCCTATCCGGTTTGGAACCTTGGTGAAACCTATCTCAAAGGTGTAAAAACGCTTTCAGAACTCTCCGAATGGAGCGGCTGTCCCTTAACTTATCCCAATGAAAACTAATCTGACCTTGCCTTCCCCGGCAAAATTTTTCAGGCTCGCTATTATTGCCACAGTATTGGCAACCTTATGTGTGCCGCTGTTTTCACCGCTGGTTTTGGCAGCATCTTTCAGTGATGTTTCCGAAAATACTGTAGACTACAGGGCAATAGAATACCTTAAACAGAAAGGAATTATTAAAGGTTACGAAGACGGCACTTTTAAACCAGAGCAGACTATTAATCGCGCTGAAGCTTTAAAAATTGTCATGCTGGCAACAGCATCTGGAAGTTCGGCTACACAGGTTTCAACCCAGCAGGAGTCATCAAAAGCTCTTGCCCAAACCACGATGGCTACAACATCAGTAACCAGTTACCCTGATGTCAGTGAATCAGACTGGTTCTATCAATACGTAAAAGACGCCTCTGCTGCCCAAATCGTATCTGGTTATGACAACGGCCAGTTTAAGCCGGCCGCCAACATCAACGTAGCCGAAAGCCTTAAAATTATCGAACTCGCTTTTAAAGCGCAGGTCACTTCAAACGTCATCGAAAACCCCTATCCTGATGTTGATAAAACCGCCTGGTATGCTCCCTATGCCCTTTATGGCAAAACAAAGCAGGTCATCTGGACACTTGATGACGGTAAGCTCCACGCTGGACGAGACATTACCCGCGGCGAATTCGCCCAAATCATCTATCGTCTTCTTTACATCGCTGAAAACAAACTCGATACTTTTCCTTTAAATACCGACTGGCCAACTTACACGGATTCCGCAGGCAATTACGCGGTAAAATATCCTTACGACTGGCAAAAGATTGCTGCAGGTACACAGACTATTCTTTGGAAACAGGATCTTGGCAATAACCAGATAAGTTTTGCCCGTGTTTATCCAAACAGCGCCACCGCCGTCATTGCCGCCGACCCAAATCCTCAGGGCCTCAGTCTGGAAAATTATCTTGCCCGTATTGAATATGATTCGTCGGCAATCATCAATAAGATGACCTTAAACAATTACCCTTTCGCCAGTGTAACACTGCCAGGTGAGGGCATTGCCGATTATTATTTTGAATTTCCCAATAAACAGATTCTTGTACTTTATTCCCAGCTTGGATCGGGATTAAACCGGCCGCAGCTTAGCAGCCAGGTTAGCGCGATTGTCGGATCCATACGCTACACCAAAAGCACTGGGGTTTCTACTCCAACCGTCACCGCTGAAGAAAAATTCATGTCCGAAGTCCGGAAAAATATTTTAGTCCTCAACAAAGGGCAGGAGACCATGGATCTTTTTTCCGATCTTGTACTTATTGAAACGGACTCGATTGGCATTGGTACCGGACCAGTCGATTACTATTACAGCGCAGTACATAATGTAACTTTAAAATACGAACGCACTTCAAACCTTATTCTGGCCATACAGGAAGACAAGACCACCGGATTCTAGCTCAAATCGCCAAAAAAACTTCCCATTTATTTCAAAAGAAGCTAAAATAACTCCGCCAAATCCATTTATTATTTAATCTTCATTCATATATGAAAAAGGGATTAGCAATAGGCGCAACATCAATTGCCCTTCTTATGCTTGTTGGATGCCAACAACAACCTGTCCAGCCATCAGCACCAGTTAACCAGGTTGCTCCATCCGGACAATCAGCCGAAGCTCAGGCATCATTGACTGTTACCGAACCAGTAAGCACCCAGGCCTCCGCTACAGCTGTATTACAGGTAATGCCTGCAGAAGAAGGTACTCAGGCCGCAGCAAACGCTTCCTTAAACGTTACTCCATCTACTGAACAGAACAACTAAGATTAAAAGATGACCAAAAAGTTACTCACAGCTTTTTGGGTTGTAGCCATGATTTTTGGCTTGATTTCATGCCAAAACATCTCAACAGATAATAAGGCACCGGATGCGACCCAGGCAGTAAAGGGTCCTGATACCCCGGTGCCTTTCAGTAGGGGGCCAAATGGGCCTCCTTCTGTCAAAGGGCCCACCGCTCCTCCAAATTTTGGGAATACCACAATGGAAAGCGCCACTGAGCAGGCTATAACTCAAAAAGAACCAGGGACGTTCACTCTCCCGCAGCAAAATTAGTATTTAATAAGCCGCCATGTCTGGACATAGTAAATGGCATTCAATTAAACATAAGAAAGCTGCAACCGACGCCAAAAAAGGCAAAATTTTTACCAAGCACGCCAAACTGGTTGCAATCGCCGCGCGCAAGGGCGGTGATCCATTCACCAACCCGGCGCTTCGCGCCGCCATCGATAACGCCAAAGCCGAAAATATGCCTGTTGATAACATCGAGCGAGCTATCAAAAAAGGCACAGGCGAAGGCAAAGATGCCGCCCAGTTCAGCGAAGTCATTTACGAAGCCCGTGGACCTGCCGGCGTCGCCCTCCTTATTGAAGCGCTTACTGATAACAAAAACCGCACCGTGTCCGACCTCAAGACCCTGCTCACAAAGCAGGGGGCTGCTCTGGGCGCCGCCGGCGCAGTCGCCTACCTCTTTCAGCGCAAGGGTTTAATCACCGCGCCGCTAAAAGCCGTTGAAGACCCCGAAAGCAAAAAGGCTCCGCCACCTCCCCAGACCAAAACTCCTGATGAAATCGAACTCGCCGCCATCGATGCCGGCGCCGATGACGTCCGCATCATTGGCCCCACCGATTCAAACGGCTCAATCAACTCCCCCGACGAAATCGAAATCTACACCGACCCGTCCGCCCTAATGCAGGTCCGTTCTGCCTTAAACGCCGCCGGCGTAAAAACCGGCAAAGCCGTTCTTACCTACATTCCCACCCAGGAAGTAGAAGTCGCTGATGAAGCAACTGCCCAAAAAGTATTCGACTTAATCGAAGCCATCGAAGATCTGGATGACGTCAACACCGTCTATCACAACATGAAGTAATCTACCCTGTTTTCCCGTTAGATCAGGCTTTAAAAATACTTAATTAAAAATTAATGAAAGTTAAAACTCCCCAATGGATTTTTATTATTGGCTTATTTGCAGTAGTCGTGGTAGCCGGAATCGCTGTTTTTATTACAAACGGGGCCACCCTTTTTCAGGGGTATTTAAGTACAAATCCCATAGCTACCATCCCCAACACCTCAACAAGGCCAGTCCCTGTTAGGTATGGCCTCTGCTATAATGCCGACTGCAACAGCAAACTTCCTGATTATGTGATCATTACCAGACCACTCTTTCTGAATACCATTCAGGATTTTATCAAATGGAAACAGGATAACGGTTTTAAAGTAGGAGTTTTGACCGTTGATTACATCCATTCCACGCTTAAAAAAGCTAACCCCTCCCAAAGCATCAGGGAAAAAATCAAATCCATGGCTGCCAACAATTTAATCGCCAAATTGGGCAGTGTTAAATATTTCCTGCTGATCGGAGACACAACAGCAACCAACTCCGATTCATTCCCTTATAACCCGCAGTTCATGTATGACCTGAATTTGGGCTGGAACGTCCCAAGTGGTTATTATTGCAGGAATGACTTGATGTATAAGCTCAAAGATTACGGACAGTGTGTAGAAGTAACGGATCTATATTATGCCGATTTCAATGATAGTGATTGGACCGAAAACCAGGATGGTTACATTATGAGAGGCATCTATACCTACGATCATTGGTATAATGGCACGCAATTCAATCAATATTTACCGAATCAAAATGATCCTAACTCACTGATCCACGAACCAAGAATTCTTAAATTCAACACCATTGTTGCCCGCATCCCAATCCGTGATCCCGCTGAATTCAAAAATATTTTTAATAAAATAAAGCTTTACCAGCCGGCCACCAGCCTGGACATGTTTGAAAACATTACCCTTGCGGAAACCACGGCAGATTTCAACAGCCAATGCTCTTTCCAAAGTGTCACCCTTGATGCTCTGGCCGAAAAAGTTAATAATTGTGCCAATTCCAATACCGCAGTAAGGACACTTTTTAAGTTAAAAGGATACCCGGTTAACTGGAAGATTTTTGATTTAAAAGATCCTGCCCAGAAAACAGAAGTAACTAACTCTGTAATAAACACAACCAGTATTTTATTCGCTCTTTTCCACGGATCCCACGGCGGAATAGAACTTGGAGGCAATCCACCAGTCTATCAATATGATCTGGCCGCCAATTTTAAAAATATCTTTCCGGCCTGGATTGTGACTTCATGCTCCATTGGTTCTTATCCGTTTTATAATGACGACTCTTTTTCAGAAACCATGTTAAAAGCGGCAAAGGGTCCGGCCTTTGTGCTTCAGCCCACCAATAACTATTGGTTTTTCAAGGAATCGCTCGAAGGCAAAACCGTTGGCGAAGCTTTTTATAACGTTGGCAAAACCATGGTGCGTTATACCTCAGATTCCAACATCCTTTTTGGCGATCCTTCCCTGCACATTTTGGGCACAACCAAATAAGGCGCGTTATCAACCTTACACCAGGGCTTATTCCTCAAATTTGTAGGTAATACCCTCCTCCATTTCTACTTCCTCGCTTGCTTCGTCGGGTGCTTTTTTAATAATCTGATCAATGAAGGTTGCTTCCACATCTTCGCTCCGTTTTTCTTTTCCCTTCTGTTTCCCTTCCCCGCCATTAACGCTATAGGTTTTTGTACCGGCAAAATCATCCTTTCCCGCCATCAATTCATCGCGGCTGGTTTCACCAATAGCAGACTCATCAACTTCATTCTTAATATCCTCGCTCACCACTGTTTCATCCACCTCAATCTTTCTTCCGGCAACCTCCTGCCTGATGTTTTCATAAAATGTCCCCGATCCTTTCACAACAATTGATTCATCCACTTCCTCATTCAGGTGCAGCCTTTCTTTCTGATATTGCCTGATCTTTTCCACCATCAGTTTTTCAACAGCAAAGGGGTCATTGCTTTTGTATTTAAACCCTGCCGCCTGCACATGGCCGCCGCCCCCGAACATTTCGGCGATAGCGCTTGCATCCACCGCCGCCGTCGTTGTCCTGATGCTGCCGGAAATCAGTCCTTCAGCTTTTTCCTTCAATAGAAAAACAATCTCCGTTCCGGGAGCATTAGTCATCAGTTCATCAATAATCCCGCCGGTTTCATCCTCGCGGCTGCCGGTCTCTACCAGATCCCGCTTGGCAATAACCGACCAGGCCATCCGGTATTTCGGATCCACTTTCATATTGCTTAAAATCCTTCCCCAAAGCCGCAAAGTGGAAAGCTGCTTGGTCTTGAAAACGTTCTGAATAATCTCCTGCTGACGCGCGCCTTCTTTAATCAATTGCGCCGCCGCCGCGAAAGAACGCGGCGTTGTATTGGCATTCTGGAAACTTCCGGTATCGGTGATAATGCCTGCCAAAAGCAGCGTCGCAGTATCTTCATCCATCAGTCTCATTCCAAACTCCTGCTCCATCTCATGCACCAGTGGGATCATCAATTCCGTTGTTGCCGAACTCATCACATCAACCAGATTGATTCTTCCAAAATTGCCGTTGGAAGCATGATGGTCAATATTGATTAGCGGCAGTGACGTGAATAAATCGGTATTGTCTTCGTAAAATCTTCCCAGCTGCTCCAGGTCTGCCGTATCCACCGTAATAATCAGGTCATAACGGCTTGGCCCATAATGGAAGGAAACATCTTCCTTGCTGAATTGGCCTTTCTTGGACGTTAAAATGATATTCACCTTATCATGTTCAAGCTTACTCCGGATAGATTTCAGCTGAGCTTTTTGGCAGTCCAGAGTAACAATAAAATCCCGCGCCGCCGAAAACTCATTACTGATTACCGTTGTTGTCGGCAAAAACTGGAAAGCCTCCGGAATCGGGTCTGCGCAGACCACCGTCACCTGTTTATCCAGTTTCTTCAAAATCCAATAAAGGGCCAGCGCTGCTCCAAGCGAATCCCCATCCGGCGGGGACGACGGCATTACCAGAATACTCTGGCTCCTTTTAATCATCTCAATAATCTGCTTGCGGATTTTCTCCATTTCTTCAGTTAAATATATCTATATATTTTACAATAAAACGTCGCAAATATCAACCACCTCAGCTTCAGTCTTCAAGCACAAAATCACCCTTAATAACGAAGGGCAAAATGTATCAAAGCAAAAGTAGCAAGTCAAACAATTAATCAAACTGTTCTTCAGGCAATTTACCAAGCCCCCTTATTTACTCTGCCGCCTTAAAATCTATGGCCCTAAGCTGGATCTTTTTAGTACCGTTCCATTCATTTTCTTCCAGATGGCAGATCAGATCGATCTTCGGATTTTCCTGCAGGTACGGTTCAAATTCACCCAGTTTAAAGCCGATCACAGGATACCGTTTCAGCTTGCCTTGAACTCCAAAAAACAAATGACGGGCTTCTTTACCAACTTTCTTAAGATCAACAACGTCCAGGTTGCGAATAAGGAATTTGGGTTGTTCATTTCCAATGCCAAAAGGTTCCAGTTGCTGTAAAAGCTGGATCGTCTTGTCATTAATCTCTTCCTCACTCAGTTCACATTCAATATTCAGGTTCTGTTTAATCTCATGGCCGTTCAGTTGCTCATCAACATACTTAATCATGGATTCCTTAAAAGCCTCCAGATTCTTTTTCTCAATAGTAAAGCCGGCTGCCTGGGCATGTCCGCCAAAGTTTTTAAGATACTGGCTGTGCTGAGTCAACGCTTCAACCATGTTAAAAGCTTCGGGGCTGCGCCCGGATGCAACCAGATAATCGCCAAGATCCTGCAGCACAATACATGGGGCCTGATGTCTTTCTACAAATTTGCCAGCCAAAAGCCCCAAAATACCTACGTGCCAGTTTGGGCTCCAGGCCATGAAAAACTTATGGCGTTCCTGTTCAGGATCAATGTGGCTTTCCATCTCTTCCAATGCCTCTGCTACCATTTGCTGGCGTTTTTTATTCAATGTATCCAGCTGTTCAGCTAGTACGCGGCCGCGTTCATCAGGCTTGTCATACAAAAGCAGCTGCAGCGAATAATAAGGATTGGCAATACGCCCGGCCGCATTAATGCGTGGTCCAAGGCGGAAGCCAATTACGCTTGCGTCCAGTTTGGAATTGGCATCAACACCTGCGTATTCCATCAGGTAATTAAGCCCAACCCATTTAGTGTTTTTTAAAGACTGTAAGCCGTATTTTACAATAATGCGGTTCTCATCCAGCAACGGACCAAGGTCTGCCACCGTTCCCAAACTGGCCAAATCAAGCAGCCCGTGCAAAAAGTCGTCGCGCTCTTCTCCGCTCAAAATATCTTTAATTAAAGCGGATGCCAGCTTATAGGCAACCCCAGCGCCGGTAAGTCCCTTAAACGGATAATCACATCCAATCTGCAATGGGTGCAAAACAGCGTAAGCCCTGTCAGGGAACCCCTCAGGAATCTTGTGGTGGTCAGTAATAATAACGTCAATCCCCCGGTTGGCTGCATCCTCAATCTGCTCGCGTGAAGAAATTCCGCAGTCAACCGTAATCAGCAAATCAACTTTTACGTTAACAAAATCATCAATAAACATTTGGCTCAATCCATAGCCATTTTCAACGCGATGGGGCAGGCGATAAGAAACTTTTGCTCCCAGCAGTTTAAGCGTGTGCACCAAAATAGCCGTCCCGCTGATGCCGTCAACGTCATAG
>Ga0302253_1001037_pt1 | contig 18575 bp, 21 predicted proteins | sample AAG_RA_Trp_MG_FD_193537 | JGI IMG/M metagenome (GOLD analysis project Ga0302253, IMG submission 193537) | Enriched activated sludge microbial communities from anaerobic digester in WTTP, New Holstein, Wisconsin, United States - AAG_RA_Trp | ecosystem: Engineered > Bioreactor > Anaerobic >...
AATCCCGTTCTTTATTTGAAGCTCATCGGTTATGAGCGTCGGTCGGGGTGAATTTATAAAAACAAGACGGGGGCAGCGCTCCCGGAGGAAGGTTTGAGGATGACATTGAATAATCACGAGCCAACTTCGATGAACAAAAGGGAGTTCTCCCGGGTTTCCACCCTGCTTCCGTTCGATTTACGGGTCGTTCCCCCGGAAGAGCGGGACACCTCCCGGGCGAAACTTTACGGGGAAGCCATTTACAGTGAACTGTCAACCCTGCCCGAAATCGGGGATGCCCACTTGTCGGTATGGCTGAAAACGATCAATGCCAAACTGGATGCGGTGATGCGGATGATCACCCTCTACCAGGGGGGGTTTCAGTCTCTTCCGCTGAAAGCCGTCACGATCGGCGCCGGCGGCATGGATTTTCTTTTCGAGACGGACATCGCCATAGGAAGCATCCTGGAAATCAAGGTCATCCTTTCTTCCCTGACGCCGGTAGCCCTTCAGCTCTACGGCGAGGTGCTGTCCTCGGGCCCCAAAAACGATCAATTCCGGATCGCTCTTAAATTTCTCGGCATGGACGAACATATCCGTAACGAAATCGTCCGGTTTGTCTTCGAAAAGGAAAGGGAAATCCTGAGGGAGAAAAGAGGAGAAAAGGACTATTCATGATGGCCATCATCGGATTCATTGTCGTTATCTCCGCTGTTGTGGGTGGTTATTTGCTTGCGCATGGGAATTTATCCGTTCTCTTTCAGCCAACGGAAGTCCTCATTATCTTTGGTGCCGCCATCGGCGGTTTTCTCATTTCATCGCCTTTCAAAGTCGTCAAGAAGGTGGCCGGTGCCGTCGTGGGAATCTTTACCGGCAAAAGCCTGTCCAAGGGAGATTACCTGGAAGCCCTGTTACTTTTGAACAGGATTTTTTACAAAATCAGGCAACAGGGGCTCGTGTCCATCGAATCGGACGTGGACCGGCCCGAAGAAAGTCCCGTATTCGCGCAGTTTCCCCATATTCTCAAAAATGAACGTGCCCTCAACCTCATCACGGATACCCTGCGAACCGTCATGACCACGACGATTGCCCCCCATGAACTGGAGGCCCTCCTGGACAGCGAACTGGAAACCCACATGGAAGAGTTGACGAAGCCTTCCAAGAGCGTCAACTTCATCGCCGATGCCCTCCCGGGACTGGGAATCGTGGCCGCTGTTTTAGGCATCGTCATCACCATGGGTAAAATCGGGGAGCCGCCGGAAATTCTCGGTCAGCACGTCGGCGCCGCCCTGGTCGGAACCTTTCTCGGCGTTTTATTGTGCTACGGGTTCGTCGGCCCCATGGGCAGAAGCCTGGAACATACCGCGACAGAACATCTCCAGTACTTGACGGTCCTGAAGGTCTCCCTTCTTTCCTTCATCGGCGGAGCGGCGCCTAAGGTCGCCGTGGAGTTCGGGCGCCGGGTGATTCCCACGGAAGTCAGACCGACATTTCTGGAAGTGGAAGAAGCTTTCCGTCAGGCGAAGAAATAATGGACGATCGATCCTCTCCCATCATCATCATCAAGAAGAAGAGAAAGGCACCCGAAGGTCATCACAGCGGCTCCTGGAAAGTCGCCTATGCCGACTTCGTCACGGCGATGATGGCCTTTTTCCTCCTGCTGTGGCTGCTTGCCATGGTTTCACCGGAAAAGCGCATTGCCCTGTCCGATTATTTCAGAAACTTCAACGTCTTCAAGGAGATGTCCAGTTCCGGTCAATCCTTTCTGGATAAATCGACTCAGGTCCTCGATAAACAGGGAATGGGTGCAAAAATGGCCGCGAAAGGGCTAAACAGGGAAGGGACCGGTGCGGAAAAGGACTCAAAGGGGCAGATCAGGGGTTCCATGGGGGTCAGTGTGGTCAAAGTTGTAGAGAAAGGGGGGATCTCTACGGAAGACCTGGTCAAGAAACTCAAGGCAGCCATTGAAGAGAAACTGAAGTTTGTGAAGAATCAGATCTTTGTCGATGTGGTGGAAGGCGGTGTGCGGATCCAGATCGTTGATATGGAAGGGAGCCCTATGTTCAATCTGGGAAGCGCCGACCCGACGGCCAAGGCCAGGCAGATCCTAGCCATCGTGGCCGACAACATCCGGGATGTCCCGAACCGGGTGGCCATCGAAGGTCACACGGACTCCGCCCCATTTAGGGGCGGCCAGATTACCAACTGGGAATTGTCCACGTCACGCTCATCCGCCGCCCGCCGGGAACTGGAAAATAACGGAATCGAACCGACCCGGATCGCCCGGGTGGTCGGTTACGCGGATCAGGAACTCTACGTCAAGGAGAATCCGAGGGATCCCCGCAACCGGAGAATCAGCATCATTCTGATCCAAAACAAGGTCGAAACCGCGGCACCGGCGCCGGTTGCATCACCGCCTTTCCGGCAACCCATTTTCAGACAGCCTTAAGTTCCGTCGCTAAGACAGATATCGACGACAAAAGGTCCTTCATCAAGTTCAAACGGGATGATAATGCTTGGACCGCCCATAACATGGACGATGGAGTGTTTTGGTCCGGAGACCACGGTCGGAATGGCGGCGGTGACATTCAAACCCTCCGCCTCGAGTTTCTTTCTTGCCACACCGGAAACCATGTTGGTCAATTCCCCCACGGCATCCTTGATGTCGCCGTTGATTTCCCTGATTTCTTCACCCAGCATGCTGGACACGATTTTGAGGATGCACCCTTCGCTGAAACTCAAGGCCAGAGATCCCCTGGCCGCTCCGGTTAAGCCGATGATCCCGGAAATATCCCCAACGGCCATGCTGTCTTTCTTCAAATAAGGCTTTCCTGCCCGGGGCGAGACAAAAGCCATGGTGTTCAGTACACTGATCGTTCCTTCCAAAAACGGGTTAATAAACTTGACGTTCATCTATTTTCCTCTTCCGATTGATGGGATTACATTTTTTCCATAATTTTCTTAATCTTCTCATCCAAGACTGCTGATGTGAAGGGTTTCACGATATAATTGCTGACTCCGGCCTTGACGGCGGCAACCACATTTTCCTGAAGCGCCTCGGCGGTCACCATTAAAAAGGGGAGTGCCTTCAGTTCTTCATCGGCCCGGACCGCCTTCAGCAACTCGAGGCCGCTCATGTTGGGCATGTTCCAGTCGGAAACGACAAAATCGATTTTCTGGGACTTCAGAATTTTCAAGGCATTCACACCGTCCTCCGCCTCGACGATGTTCTCATAACCGCCCTGCTTGAGAAGATTTCTGATGACCTTTCTCATGGTTGCAAAATCGTCCACAATTAGGATTTTTATGCTTTTATCCATATCCACATCTCCTTGGAAGAATTTCCGTTTTTCCTGAATCCGGCCATCATGGCCTCTACTGTCTTTCGCTGAAGTCAAAAAGTCCTTCCGGATCGACAATCAGCCCCACCTGTCCGTCTCCCAGGATCGCGCCGCCGGAGATACCCCGGATGTTTTTGAATCCTTCACCCAGGCTCTTGATAACCACTTCCGCCTTTCCGACAATTTTGTCAACCAAAAGGCATTTGGACCGGTTCCCGCCTTCCACGACCACACCGATCGCTTCCCAGGGATCTTTGTAGTCCGGATCGATACCGAACAACTGATAGAGACGGACCAGTGGCAGCAGTTGGCCCATGACACGGATCGTCTCCCCTTTTCCCACGACGTTGTTGTATGACTCGCGGGTTGGCCTCAGGGCCTGGCGGATGGCCGTCGTCGGCAGAATGTATCGTTCCGGGCCGACTTTGACGATCATGCCGTCGATGATGGCCATGGTCAGGGGGAAACTGGTGATGAAGGTTGTTCCTTCCCCCGGCTGGCTTTCAATTTCAATCTTTCCCCGCAGCTTTTCGACGGCTTGCTTTACCACATCCATGCCGACGCCGCGACCGGAAATATCCGTCACTTTTTCCGCCGTCGACAAGCCCGGCAGAAAGACAAGCCGATAGATTTCCGCATCGCTGAGGCCGTCACGGCTCTGCAAAACTTTGTTTTTGATGGCCTTATCGAGAATTTTTTCCTTGTTCAGGCCGCGTCCGTCGTCTGAGATTTCGATCACGATGTTCCCCCCGCGGTGATAGGCGGACAACCGGATGATGCCTTTTTCGGATTTCCCGGCCCGTAACCTGTCCGCAGGAACCTCCAGACCGTGATCGACGGAATTCCGGATCATATGAACCAGGGGATTGTAAATTTCGTCCACCATGTTCCGGTCGATTTCCGTGTCTTCCCCCTCCATCTCCACGGCGACGGTCTTCCCGGCAGCTTTCGACAGATCCCTCACCAGTCGCGACATACGCTGGAAGGTCTGTTTGATGGGGATCATGCGCAAACCCGTCGAGGCACGCTGGAGGGCGGAGGTAATGCGAAAGAGCTGCGCAATATCCCGCATGAGATTCCGATCGGCGTGGAGGCTCATATTCAGGTCCTGCTGAACCATGGACTGGGTAATCACCAGTTCCCCCACCATATCGATCATGTCATCCAGTTTATGCGTGTCCACCCGGATCGTAGATGCTTCGGAAACCTGATCGACCTGTTTGCGCAAGGCCTGCGACACCTGCTTGGGCGTAACATCCCCCTCGCTGATCAGGGCTTCACCGATTTTCGTCCCCGGCTTCTTTTCTATCGTATCCAGGCCTTTCTTAAGCGTTTCCGGCGTAATGACACCTTCTTCCACGAGGATCTCGCCCAGTTTCTTTCTTGCCGGGATGTCAGTCCGTCCTTCCTCCACCATCTGGATGCGCTTCTTCAACTCCTCCAGGTCGAGTCCTTCCGGTATCGTCTGGCTGCTGCCCGGATCGGTTTTCAGCTGATTAACGAGTATTTTCAGGGCATCAGCGCCATCCAGAACGACATCGATCAAAGGCGGCGTGACCTCCTGCTCTCCGTTTCTCGCCTTATCCAGAAGATTTTCAAGTTTATGGGCCAGATCCCGGATGATGCCCAGGTTCAGAAAACTCGCAACCCCCTTGATGGAGTGAAAGGGTCTGAAAATCGCATTGATAAACTCTTTGTTGTCCGGTTCCTGTTCCAGGTTGAGGATATTCACTTCGATTTCATCGATGTACTCACACGCCTCAACGATGAAATCCTTCAGAAGAGATTCGTCCTGCACCTGATCGGCAGCGGATTCAGGCACCGTCTCAGGCTCACCCGCCGGAGCGGCTTCAACGGCATCCGGGACTTTATCCTGGGCGGCTGCCTCAAGGGGGATTTCCTCCCCCAGCAGGGTCGCACATCCACCGATAAAGCCTCCCACGTCCCCCCCATAGGCTCCGGTATTTTTATAAGACTCGGCGACTTCCTGCATCAGGAAAATCCCTTTTTCAATCGTGCCGAAACCCGTTTCTTTATCTTTCACCTGGTCGATCAGCCATTTTCCCAGAATATGACTCAGGGATCGGGATATCTTCGCAACCGGCAGGGCGCTAACCTTCTCCGCCTCCGCGAGGATCTGATCCAGATGATTCAGGAACTTACCGGCTGCGGAAATATCGATGTCCCGGCCGTCAATAAACAGAAAATCCGATGCCATACTGTCTATGAATCCTGTCAGCGAATCATAACTCATTTTACACCATCCTTATGATCTCGTATGCTATTTGTTCCAGAGGAACGATCTTGTCCGCCGCCCCCAGTTTAATGGCCTCCTTGGGCATGCCGAAAACCACGCAGGATTTTTCATCCTGGGCAACCGTACCGGCGCCCGCCTGTTTCATTTCCAGAAGCCCCTGTGCACCATCGGCTCCCATTCCCGTGAGAATCGCCCCGATTGCATTCGCCCCGGCATATTTCGCCGTGGACTTGAATAGAATATCCACCGCGGGGCGCTGGTGATGGACCATGGGGCCGGTCTTGATTTCGACATAATACCGGGCGCCGCTTCTTCGCAGAATCATGTGATAATTTCCCGGGGCAATGAGCACCGTTCCCGGGGTGACGGAATCGTTATCCGCGGCTTCCTTTACCGTCATCCGGCAAATTCCGTTCAGCCGCTCTGCGAAGGCGGTGGTAAAATGGGCCGGCATATGCTGCACAACAACGATACCGGGAGAATTGGCGGGCATCTTCGTCAGAACGTTTTTCAATGCCTCCGTTCCTCCGGTAGAGGCACCGATGGCGATAACCTTGTTGGTCGTCTGGGAAAGCGCCCGGATCGGTTCCATGCTGACGGCGGCAGGCGCCTCCTTTTTGATGACATTGATCCGCGAGGCCACACGGATCTTATCCGCCAACTGGCAACTCATGTCACCTACGGAGTAAGATCCGCCCGGTTTGGCAATGACTTCGACGGCACCAATATCCAGGGCTTCCAGAGTCAATTTGCCGCCCTTCTGGGTCAGTGAACTGACAATGATCGTCGGCAGCGGATAATACTTCATCAGCTTTCTGAGAAATGTAATCCCGTCCATTCTGGGCATTTCCACATCCAGGGTAAGGACATCGGGCTTCAACGCGACGATCTTGTCCCTTGCCACGAAAGGATCGGGTGCCGCACCGACAACCTCGATATCGGGATACTTGGACAGTTCCTCGGAGAAAATCTTGCGTACGATCGCAGAATCGTCAACAATCAGCACTTTGATTTTTTTCACCCTTACCTCCCCTCTTGAATGTAAGGATACCAGTCGCCTTTTCGGAGCTGGTTCACCTTATAGACGATGGCTTCATTTTTTAAGGTATTGTAAACGATCTTTCTCCCCATCGTACCCCCGACGTCTTCGGAAACAACCGGAATCCGTTTGCGGGCCAGCAACTTCTTCGCAATGCGGACATTTTCCGTACCGATCCGCTCACATCCTCCGGCAGGATTGATCGCCCCCCCGAACACCTGCGCCTTCAAATTTTTTATTTTCGAACCTTCGGCCAAAAACAGCTTGATCAGATACCGGACCGCCACATTCCCGTACTGAGCCGACGCCTGGGAGCGGTCCTCCGTCACCGGATAGAGAAAATGAGCCATGGCCCCGTATTCCTTATGACAATCCCAGAGAGACACCGCCACGCAGGAACCGACCACGGTGGAAATCAATGAGGGTTCCTCGCTCACGAAAATATAGCCGGGAGAAAGAAAATAATCCCGAAGCGCAATGTCTCTGTCGGTCATGACCTTAACGATTATCCATTGCCCTTCTCCTGCCAGGAGATTCTCAACTGAAGGCATTCTCCTTCAGAATCAAAGGAAACGGCCACGTCATCGGTTCCGGTCAACAGCATTCCCAGGTTTTCCGCCGCGTGTGCCGGTGCATGTTTCGGCAAGCTCAGGTTAAAAACATCCCGCTCGCTCATTTTCCGCAGAAAATTGCCGCACACCATATTGGCCGCCTCTTTTGAGCAATCTTCGATCATCTGTCCGGTCATGTCGGACGGTTCACAACCGAGCATGTTCTGCACCATCATTTCCGTCATGCCCCGGGACATCATTATGCAAAGCGCCCCCTTGGACTTGCCGTCGAAATCAATATAAGACACGTGTTCATATTGAAACGGCCTGTCCTCGACCGGCTCCAGAAATACAAAAAACATCTTCTCGAATACTTCAAAAATCGCACTCGTCAGTGTCTGCCTGATACTCTCCCTCATCCCCGACTCCTATCACCTCATGAAGAACGCGTTTCAATTCTTCCGGCAGAAAGGGTTTCCTGATAAAACCCTTCGCTCCCAGAGCATGAGCCTCCTTTACCCGATCCATGCTGCCCTCCGTCGAAATGACAATAACGGGGATGTTCCGAAAAACCTCGTGCTGATGAATCGCCTTGAGCAGTTCGAAGCCGTCCATCTCGGGCATGTGAATATCGGACAAGATGACGTCTATCCACTCACCGGACAAAACTTCCAGGGCCTGTTTCCCGTTTCCCGCTTCGTAGCAGTGATCCATTCGGAAGCCCGATAACTGGATAACCTTGCGGATCACGGAGCGCATGGCATTGGAATCATCCACAATCAAAACATTAAACGACATGATGTGCCCTCGACCCTTCCTTGTTTCTAAACAATATTGATGACGTCTTCCGCCCCTTCCAACGATTCAAGAAGCATGATCATCCCCTGCTCCAGATCCTGCATCCGCAGATGGTACCGCGTCAAACTCTCTTCAAGTCCTTTGTAGGCAAGACCGTCAATCCCCCCATCGACACCCATCATCAAACACACCTGATCGGATAAATAGACGAGCCAGGAAATATAATCTCCCTCCTTATCAAGCAGATCCGGTCGATGGTGATAGGCAATGGCATCCCGGATCTCCGCCGGGAAATGCCAGTGGTCCGCGATCATCCCCCCCAGAACCGCATGGTCGATACCCAGCACCTCTTTTTCCGCATCCAGGAAAGATGAGCCCCGTTTTGTCACGAGATCCGCGATCCGGTCAAACGATTCCTGGACATATTCTCCCAGGAAGACCTTACCGATATCGTGAAGCAGGGCCGCCGTGTAGAGGACCGAATCCTCGCAGTGGAATATTTTCCGCGACAGAATCTGGGACATCATGGCCACGGCAATGGCGTGTTTCCAGAGCTCTCTGGCCTGTGACACATACCCCACGGATACTTTCCGATAGAACCGGGACACGCCGGCTGTCTGCACCGCCCGCAACAGATTCTGCTGCCCCAGATACAGAACCGCTTCCTGGATGGTCTTTATTTTGTGGCGTGACCCAAAATAGGCGGCATTGCTCATTCTGAGAATATTGGCCGTAATCGCCTGGTCGCATTTGATCAGGTTGACAAGATCCGCGACGGCATAATCCTCCCGGGAAACCAGTTCGGTCACTTTCTGGACGGTCATCGGAAACGCCGGTATGCTTTGAACTGAGTGTATAATCTTCTCAATCACGATCATATTTCCTTCATCATGCCCATGGAACTTCTGATAGAAAACTTCCCGTTTGCCAGGTTCAGTCTTACCGTCCGATTGCAGTTTGAACCTGTATCCTCAGCATCAATCATCACGTTGTTTTTCCAGAATATCTTTCTCAGAGCCGTAATATTCTTCTGCCCGATCCGGAAGAAATTGGCATCGTCCAGAATACTGGCGCCACCCGCCACTTTGACAATCATTCTCTTTTTCTCACCTCCCAGGCGATAACAGGACTTAAACAGCAGCGGGATCCCCGTATCGGCAAACATGCCCGGCTGGCTCTGTGCTTTCTGAGGGTCCAGCGTCGAATCCGGAAGCATGTAGTGGAGCAATCCCCCTGCTTTAATCAGGGGATCGTAAATGGCGACGGCAATACAAGAGCCAAGCGCAAAGGTCACCAAAACGTCATCGGGGCTCTTGCTGACCTTCAGGTCTGAAATTCCAACAATCAAATCGGCCATAAGCTCTATTTTCGATAAACACTCGGTTCAACATAATTAAAAGGATGTGCCAACCCCGTCAAACTCTCCGAATGACCGACAAAACAATAACCATCTTTATTCAGAATCCGGTAAAGGCGGTTGACCAGCATTTCCTGAGTCGGTTTGTCGAAATAAATCATCACGTTTCGACAGAAGATGACATCAGAGGCAAAATCGGCAGGAGGGAGGTCCATCAGGTTAAACCTGAGAAACCTCACCATGTCCCGGATTTCTTTCTTGACCTGATAAAAACCGGTCCACTTTCCCGATCCGTACCGGAAATAGGTTTTCAATATCTGATCGGAAACATCTTTCATACGTTCCCGGGGGTAAATACCCCGGATTGCCGTATCCAACACCCGGGTCGAGATATCCGTGGCCAGGATTGAAACCGGTACCGGTTTGTTGCCCAGGACTTCCCTCAAAGTGATCGCCAGGGAATAGGGCTCCTCGCCGGAAGAACATGCGGCACTCCAAATCTGCAGGCGGGCACCTTTTCGGTCGCCATTGCGGGCAGCCGCCATTTCGGGAAGCACCGACCGCAACGTTTTGAAATGACCGAATTCCCGGAAGAAATAGGTCAGATTCGTCGAGAGCGAATCGATCATCATCACCAGTTCATCCTGGCCTTCATCGGTCGTCACATGACGATAGTAATCGGAAAAAGAGGCAAAATTCCCTTCCCTGAGACGTTTACTCAGCCGGGCCTTGACCAATTCTTTTTTCCCGTCATGCAGATTGATGCCGCACTGTTCGTGTACGAGCCGACTTATTTTCTGGAAGTCGCTTTCTTTAAGTTCCATTGTCGTCTTGTTGTGTTCCGGGGTTTTCAATCGGTGAACCACCCGATCCGCTTATACGGACGGTTATGATAAGCAAGATATGAACCAATTCCCCCGTTATACGTTCCCATTTTTTCTCAAGGTCCCCGCCGACCTCATCGTGTTCTTACAAGTCATTCTTGCCTTTGTGGGCCATGAACAGGATAATATCCCTCACCTTATCCTTTTTCAGAATGTCGTCCATATCCTCGGAAGATAAGGCGGAAATGCCGAATTCCTGCAGTAAGCGCTTGATCTCAAACAACGGGATTTTCAAGTTCTTACCCAGTCCAAAGGACTGAATCTTTCCGTTTTTTATCCACCGATAGACGGTTACCCGACTGATTCCGAAAAGATCGGCGACTTCCGATGTTGAATAAAATGTTTTTTCCATAACATCCCGGTACGTTGTTGCGATCGGTTCACGGTTTCGCCAACCGTCAAGAGTACAGGATTCCCGGATTTCCGGACTCCCGTGGAGAAACTTTGGCAAAATTCAAAACGATTGCCACCTCCCCCCGGGAAACACCTCAGGCAAGTGCCTTTTCTTCAATGACGGACACTTCTTCATCTGCCAGAACCAGGTTGATATCGAGCAGAATTTTAACACCCGCCCCCGTCTTGGCCATTCCCAGGATAAATTCCGTTTTTAATTTTGTACCAAAGGAAGGGGTGTCCTCGATGTCGCCGTTCTTGATGTTCATGACCTCCGAAACGGAGTCCACAACAATCCCCATGGCAATCATCTTGCTCAAACTGCCGATCTCGACGACAATAATGCAGGTCCGCTCCGTATAATCGATGGGTTCGATTCCGAACTTGAGGCGCAGATCGATGACGGGAATCACTTTTCCCCGTAGATTGACCACCCCTTTGACGTATCCGGGCGCCTGGGGAACATATGTAATCGGCATCATGCCGATGATTTCCTTCACCTTGAGGATGCTGATACCATACTCTTCACCCGCTAGAGAGAAAGTCAGATACTTTCCCTCCCGGTCCGCCCCCGACGTTCCGACCTGACTCATCATCTCATCCACGTCTTTCATTCCTCACCTCTCCTAAATTTGGTGTACCGGAAAGCCCTTCGCACTTTTCATCTTTGAAAGATGAAAGATTTCTGCTAAGTAAGAAATCAACATTTTGATTCACTCTGTTACCATTTAATCCAATGTAACGATAATCTAACTATCGGCAGGGTGAAGAAAAAACTTTACACTTTTTTCTCAATATCCTAGTAATATGGCCCGCGGTGATCCGGCTCGGCTTATTGTTGAACCGGTGTCGCGATATCATTGCGTCCTCAGGGAAAACCGCATGAAAAAAGCCAAAATCCTCATCGTTGAAGACAACGAACTCAGCAGGCAAAACCTGTCCGAACTCATGTTATCCAGCGGCTACGACGTGAAAGCCGTCGAAGACGGCCGGGAGGCGATGACGGCTTTCCTGGAAGATCATTACGACATCACCGTGACGGACTTGAAAATGCCCCATGTCGACGGGCTGGAGTTATTGCGCTTTGCGAAGGAGATGAATCCCGATCACGTGGTAATCATCATCACCGGATACGGCACCGTCAGTAACGCCGTGGAGGCGATGAAACTGGGCGCTTTCGACTTTATTGCCAAACCCCTCAAGGACGACCTGGTTAAAATCACCGTCCAGCGTGCCGTATCCTATGCCCAGCTTAAAGCAGAGAATATCCATCTCCGGGACCACCTGAAGGAGAAGTACGATCTGGGAAAGCTGCTGGGTTACAGCGACTGCATGAAGAAAGTGTTCGGTACGATCGAGAAGGTCGCCGACTCGGACAGTACCGTTTTGATTTACGGCGAGAGCGGCACGGGCAAGGAACTGGTAGCCAAGGCGATCCATTTCAACAGCTCCCGCAGGAACCACCCACTGGTTCCCGTTAATTGCGGCGCGATCCCGGAAGATCTTTTGGAGAGTGAACTGTTCGGTCATGAAAAGGGCGCCTTCACGGGCGCCATCCGCAGCAGGGCCGGCAGATTCGAGTTGGCCCAGGGGGGAACCCTCTTCCTCGACGAAATCGGAGATATGAGTCCCGCCCTTCAGGTGAAGGTGCTGCGGGCCATCCAGGAAAAACAGTTCGAAAGAATCGGCGGGATGAAAACCTTCGAAGCCGATGTGCGGATCATTACGGCCACCCATCAGAATCTGGAAAAAGCGGTGGAGGAGAAAAAGTTCAGAGAAGATCTTTTTTACCGGATCAACGTCATTCCAATCCATCTCCCTCCTCTGTGGGAAAGGGGTCCGGATATCGCCATCCTGGTCAACCATTTTCTGCAGGAATTCAGTGCCAAAAAAGGGAAGAACCCGGGAAACATCTCTCAGGAGGCCATGGCCTGCCTGATGCGGTATCCCTGGCCCGGAAATGTCCGGGAGCTGCAGAATCTCATGGAAATGCTTGTCGTGATGACAACTAACGACGAGATAACCGTTGACGATCTCCCCGATAAATTCCGTTTTCAGTCCAGACGGGCACCCGCATCGAATATGCCGGTTTTGATCGAGGAAGGCTTTGATTACAATGCCGCGGTCATGCAGTTTGAAAAAGATCTCCTTATGAAAGCGCTGGAAATCAGCGGCGGGGTAAAAAACAAGGCAGCGAAGCTTCTCGCACTGAATCGGACCACCCTCGTGGAAAAACTGAAACGGTTCCAGCTGGGAGACGGATAATCCCGCTTTTTCAGGATTCTTGCAGCACTTCCCTTATTTTCTGCGATATCGTCTCGATATTAAAAGGCTTCTGGATGAAGGCCATGCAACCCTTATCCATGATTTCCCGGGCAATGCGGTTCAGGCTGTAACCGCTGCTGAAGATGACTTTGACATCCGGGTTGAGCGCCTTGAGCGCTTCGAAAGTCTCCATGCCCCCCATGCCCGGCATAATGACATCCAGAATCACCAGATCGATTTCATCCTTCAGGGAATCGTAGATTTTGACGGCCTCTTCGCCGTTGTTTGCCGTCAGGACCCGATAATCCAGTGCTTCCAGAATATCCCGCATGACTTCGATGATGGTCTTTTCATCATCCACGAATAGAATCGTTTCCTGCCCCCTCAGGATCGTTCCTTGCGGATGTATTTTCGATTGAACCGCCATTTCGGTTGCCTTGGGCAAATAGACAATAAAGGACGATCCTTTTCCCTTCCGGCTTTGAACATCGACAAAACCGTGATGGCCCTTGATGATCCCGTAGACGGAGGCCAGGCCCAGGCCATACCCTCTGCCCAGCTCTTTGGTGGTGAAAAAGGGGTCGAAAATTTTCTCCCGGGTCTTTTCATCCATACCGACGCCGGTGTCGGTCACAAAGACCCTTGCGTAAAGGCCTTCTTCAACAAAATATGCCCGGGCCTCGTCTTTGCTGAGGAGGGCTGTCTCCGACCGCAGTATCAACCGGCCGCCGCCGGGCATAGCCTGCGATGCATTCAGGTAAAGATTCAAGAGGGCCTGTTCGATTTGCCCCTTATCGACCTGTACAAAACCGAGGTCCCCGTCCAGATGCTGCTGAATGACAATTTCTTTGCGGGTTCTGGAAAACATGGAGGCGGTTTCGGAGATGAGATCGTTCAAATCAACCAGAGAAAATTTCTGTTCCCGCCGGACGGAAAAATTCAAAAGCTGCTTTGTCAGCGAGACACCGCTTTTCACCTGTTCCTCAATATTTTTTATTTTATCGTAATGGCCGGAAGAAGCATCACGCCCCATCAGGATTAGGGAGATATTCCCCTGGATACACATGAGGAGATTGTTGAAATCGTGAGCGATGCCGCCGGCCAGGGCGCCGACGGCTTCCATTTTCTGCGCATAAAGGAGTTTCTTCTCTTTTCCCCTTAACTCCTTCTGAATGGTTCTGTTTTTTTCAATTTCTTCGGTCAGGGACTTATTGGACGCCTCCAGGGAAGATGTCCGGATGCTGACCCGTTCCTCCAGCTCATTTTTCAGCGCCTCAAGGGAGTCGTTCTTCCGTCGCAACTCCTCCATGATTTCAATATATGCGAGGGTTGCTTGCCGCGATTCCTCCTGGGAGAGGAAATACTCATTCCCGACATGGCGGAGTCGAATCGCCATGTCCCGGAGCATTTTTTTCAGTTCCGGAATGGATTCGGCATTTTTCGGACGCGTCCGTCTACTAGAACCAGTCATGCGCCACCATCTGGTGAATCTGCTCTTCCACGTCGTCCATGATAAATTCCATGGCCCGTTCTTCAATACCGAATTTCCAGAGGCAACGCTGATACATTAGAACATCGTGGGAAATCGGTTCCAGATAACCCAGTTTCCGTTCGTGACATAAAAAATGAGCGATATGGAGCATCGCCGTTTCGGCATGTTGATCAATCTGATCTTCTGTAGGCCTTTCCGCCTGCCGAACCGCCATTTCGATATTGACGGGGAAATTCCATTCCTCAAGCAGAAGACCGCCGATGTCATCGTGGCAGAATCGGAAGATCTCTTCCTCCGCCAGTCGGATATCGCGGCCATCAAGTTCCCCTTCTTTGATCATTCGGAGGAAATCTTCTTTCAGAAACTGATCCATCACGATCAAGCCGATGTCATGAAGCAGTCCCGCCGTATAAACTTCATTGCCGTTTCTGCGCAACTCCCTCCTGGCAATGAGCTTTGCACAACTTGCGACCGCCACACAGTGGATCCAGAGGGCATTTCTCGAATAGCCGTTCTGGTGTATCCCGCCGTTCTGAAACAAATCGACAACGGCCTGAGTGATGGCCAACTCCTTGACCGTTTCGAACCCGAGGAACATGATGGCATCCAGGACATCGGATACCTTTCTCGGCATGCCGTAGAAGGCCGAATTCGCCCGCCTCAGAATTTTTACCGTCAGCGGGGGGTCGGTTTCGATCAGATTTTTGAGATCAACGGCATTGGATTGGGGATCAAGGGAAACTTCAATAATTTTATTCAGGATCTGACGAATGGATGCGATATCCGACTCGTTGACCCGGTTAATCAGTTCCTTTGGAGAAATCATACCGCTCCCCCATACAATTGGTTGTCGGGCGACAAAACTATCCCCCCGGGCTTAATGACATACCCCGTTCTCAAAAATCTTTAAAATCATCCTCTTCCATGGGAATGATCTGGTCAGGCCGGACAACCTTCCCCCTTTCCGAAGAGACAAGGGCTTTTCGGTCCTGTTTCACAAGACCCATCGGCTTGACCGCACTATCCCGCCTGATGATCCTCCGTCCTCTCTGCGGCGCGACCGGTGCACTGCTCAAAAGATCATCCTGCCCACCAATCAGGGCGACAAGATCTCCGATATAACTCTTCATCTGTTCCGACTGAGCATTCAACTCTTCCGCCGCGCTGGCCGATTCTTCCGCCGATGCCGCCGTCTGCTGGGCCACTTTATCCATTTCGGCCACCGCAGTATTCACCTGACTGATCCCCTGGGCCTGTTCGCGAGATGCCACCGCGATTTCACCGACCAGTTCCGTAACCTTTTTGGCAATTTCGCCGTTCTTCCCCATTGCCTCGGACACCTGACCGTAAATCGTTGTCGCCTCTTTGATCCGGCCTGTGGAATTGGATATGAGATCCTGGGTATTTTTGGCCGCTTCCGTTGATCTCATGGCCAGATTCCGGACCTCGTCGGCAACAACCGCAAATCCCGCGCCGGCCTCTCCCGCCCTGGCCGCTTCGACAGCGGCGTTCAGCGCCAGCAAATTTGTCTGGAAAGCAATTTCATCAATGGTCTTGATGACCTTCGCCGTTTCTTCACTGGCACTGACCGAGGCCTGCATGGCCTTTGCCATGATCCCCATCCGCTCCTCGATCATATGAAAGTTCGGAGCCGCCTCCTTCGTCATCATGTCGTTTGCCAACTGGGCATTATCGGCGTTCTGCCGGGTCATGGACGACATCTCCTCCAGCGAGGACGACGTTTCTTCGATAGCCGAGGCCTGGTTGGAACTGCCGTCGGCCAGTTGCTGGCTCGAGGAGGCCACCTGTGAAGCAGCCGCAGTAACCTGATCCGCACCGTCACCCAAACCTTCGATGACCCTGGAAATGGGACGGGTGATCATGGCGCTCATCAAGATTCCGATGCCGACCGCCAGAAGGAAAGCAATCAGGGTCGAAACGGAGGCAAACCAGGTGGCCGCGTTAGCCCGGGATATGCTCTTCTGCATGGTCGCATCGGCCTGGTCGATTTCCATCTTGATAATCTTGTGGAACGAATCGGTGATCAGGTTTTCCACCACGGTCACCTCTCCTTCCATGAAGGCCATTGCCTCGTCCTTCCGATTTTCGGCCATCATTTTCATGAGTTTCTCCAGGTTCGGATTCTGGCGCATAAACAGGTTAATGAGGCTGTCGTATTCCTTCTTGATATCCCCTTCCGTCAACGTTGCCCCCATCACAGCGAGATCCTTCTTCCCGCGTTCGTTGAGGGCGGCAATTTTTTCCAATTCCCGATTCATATCCCGGCCGTAGACGAATTTCTGGATATAGGCGTTACGAATCTCCGCCCGCAATTCCTGCCATAACTCCGCGATGTCCCCCATGGTTACCAGGGGCTTGGTGTTCACTTCGTAAATCGTTGTAATGTTCTTTTTCAGGTGCATAATGTTGCCGACGCCGATGTAGCCGCCAACAAGCAGCATCATGGACACAAGGCAAAAACTGCCGATCAACTTCACACTCAACTTCATTTTCTTCATGAATACACCCCTCCCGCTTAATTAAAGAAGATTTAATATCCGAGCTATCCGTCTAATCGGATTCAACATCCCTTGCCGCGAAATGACCTCTTCGCGACTTTTCCTTCGACTCTTCGATGGCGGTGATGATCTCGTCCATATCGAACCGCCATGATTTCCCGATCTTAAATCCAGGCAGATCTCCCTTAACAGCCAAATTGATAATCGTATTCTGATTCAACCGCAGGTAATCCGCCACTTCTTTCGCTGTCACAATTTTTGCCATAATTCATCCCTACCTATCTTGGGTGCTGCTGAGAAACAAGTCTCGCCCCGCGTGGTAAAGGGGCCGGACGGAACAAACAAAATGATCCCTTTTTCTATGTTGATAATATTTTCGGTATTACGTCTAAATAACTTTAGAGAAAAATAAAGAGGATCAGTGTGTTTAACGGAGGGAATTGGGGGGAAAAGAAAAAAATGGGGCCGATTAGGCTGGTTTATTGGGCGGATTGAAAAGCCGAGGCTAACTTTTCCTCCCCGCAAGCATCAGAACAAACTGATCGAACAGATCCTTCTGAAAGTGGTGCATCATCTGCTCCTTCATGATTTTCAACCCCTCGAAGGGCGACAACTTCGGACGGTAAGGCCGATCGGTCGTCAAGGCGTCATAGACATCGGCAACAGAGCAGATCTTCCCGTAGATATGCATGTCATCCCCCCGAATTCCCTGGGGATACCCCGTGCCGTCATATCGTTCGTGATGCTGAAGTACGATGATTTTCGATTCTTCCGTCATCTGCTTCGTTTCATGAAGAATTTTAAATCCAAGATTCGGATGTTTTTTTATCTCCCGCATCTCATCTTCCGTCAGCTTCCCGGGTTTATTGATGATTTCCTGATCAATGCGCACCTTCCCCAGATCGTGCAGGAAAAAACCCGCCCCCAATTCATGAAGATCATGGGCATTGGATCGCAGAAAAATGTTTCGGGCAAGACAGATGGAAAGGATTCCGACGTGTACGGAATGGGTATAGGTATCATAATCATGATTGGTGATCATCATCAGGTGGTGGCTGGTTTCCATGTCGTCCAGGATCAGATCGACCACATCGGCAACCGCCTGTCTCGTGGCCCGGATATTCTCCGCCGTCGGGTTGTCCAGCAAATTTTTAATCATCTCACCGGAATACCGATGGATTTTCGCTGCCTTTGCCAAAGGAGGAAGGGTCTTGTCGAAGATGGCTTCCCGAAGCCCCTCGTGGACAATATTTTTTTTCAGATCATCCGGTATCGTCTCAATCGTCGCCGGATCTGCGTCCACAACCCGGCTTTTACTTAAGTCCACCCGGACTTCCGTAAATCCCGCCACGATTATTTTTTGGATCTGTTCTTGAGAAGTCAGACGAAATTGATTTTTTAAAAAGGGATGATCCGTCCATGCCACAGGCATCAGGACATACATGCCGACTTTCAATTTGCTTACAGGGACGGTGTTTTCCACATCATTCTCATCGGTGCAAAGAAATATCCGCTCAACACATGGCCATACTTGCGGCCAACGCCACACAGAATTTTAGAGAATGCCCCCTCTTTTCTGCAAATCCCGGTGTTCTTTGAAAATCGTTCCGATCTTTCGACTTTCCATCCGGGCTATTCTTTGATAGAGATATATCGCAAGTATCATCAAATGATAAGATGATCTTTGGGAAACGGGTATC
>Ga0302253_1001040_pt1 | contig 18519 bp, 14 predicted proteins | sample AAG_RA_Trp_MG_FD_193537 | JGI IMG/M metagenome (GOLD analysis project Ga0302253, IMG submission 193537) | Enriched activated sludge microbial communities from anaerobic digester in WTTP, New Holstein, Wisconsin, United States - AAG_RA_Trp | ecosystem: Engineered > Bioreactor > Anaerobic >...
CATTTTCGTGGTTTCTGGAAAAAAAAGTAATTGTGTTTGCATAAATATTTTGGACATTTTAGTTTGCGGCACAAATTTACAAAAATATTGATTATCAATATATGGGTCAGGAGTTCTGAAATTATGCTTTAATACATAATGAATATTTTTCGGGTGTAAACAATTTTGGCGAAGAAACCTTTTACTTGCCTGCAACAACCATGTATATTAATAAATTTGGTTTTTTCAACTATTTGATTTAATTTTAAAAAAAATATTTTGCTTATGAAAACATCTGTAATTTTATTGCTGTTTTTTACTTTACAAGTAAACTTTTGTGTTTCGCAAAATACATGGACACAAAAAACTGATTTTGGTGGTCATGAAAGAGAAGCTGCGGTTGGTTTTTCAATAGGCTCAAAAGGTTACGCTGGGTTAGGTGTCTATTCTGTTTCCGGTAGCAGCGACTTCTATTATTGCAAAGACTTTTGGGAATACGACCCTGCAACAGACACATGGACGAAAAAAGCGGATTTTCCAGGTACGGAAAGAGATTTTGCTGTAGGCTTTTCAATAGGAAATAAAGGATACGTTGGTTTAGGTTATAGTTATAGTAATAGTCAACACTCAGAAACTTATTTTAAAGACTTTTGGGAATACGACCCTGCTACCGATACATGGACTCAAAAAACAGATTTTCCCGGTCATGAAAGAAGAGACGCTGTAGGTTTTTCAATAGGCATTAAAGGTTATGCAGGCTTTGGTTATTATCATATAATAAATAATTATTATTGCAAAGATTTTTGGGAATACGACTCTGAAACCGATACATGGACACAAAAAGCAGATTTACCGGGAATGGAAAGATGCAGTGCCATTGGTTTTTCAATAGGAGCAAATGGCTATATAGGTACAGGATATACAGATGATTCTGTACAATTTAACGGACTTTTAAAAGATTTTTGGGAATATAATCCAATAACCGATATTTGGGTGCAAAAAGCGGATTTTGGCGGAATGGGAAGATGTCATGCCATTGGTTTTTCAATCGGCGCAAAGGGTTATATAGGTACAGGCTGCGGGGAAAATAACTTTAAAAAAGATTTGTGGGAATATGATACTCTTACAGATACTTGGACTCAAAAAGCAAATCTCCCTGATACCGAAAGGGTGGATGCTATCGGTTTTTCTATCGGCGCAAAAGGTTATATGGGTACGGGTTGTTTCAGTGAAATGGATAGTTTGGGATATTATTTTAAAGAATATCATTTTAAAGACTTCTTTGAATATTCACCGTTATTAAAAGTGAATGAAACAGGATTAAATGAAGACGGCATAAAAGTATATTCAGGAATAGCAGGTATGCTTACCATCATTTCGCCTGTATCACTAATAGAAGTGAATATATACAATGTTCTGGGAAAAAATCTTATACTTTATCGTCCTGATGTATTGCAAAATTCAGTAGAAATAAACGTATCCGATATAGGTACTGGCATTTATTTTGCAAAAATACAAACGGCAAACGGTGAAACAATATCGAAAAAATTAATTATAACTAACTAAATACATTATGAAAACATCTGTAATTTTATTGCTGTTTTTTACTTTACAAGTAAACTTTTGTGTTTCGCAAAATACATGGACACAAAAAACTAATTTTGGTGGTCATGAAAGATCTGGAGCAATTGGATTCTCAATTGGAAACAAGGGATACATTGGTTTAGGTAGTAGTATGTATGGTAATATTGATAGCCTGCAAAAAGATTTTTGGGAATATGACCCGGCAACCGATACATGGACAAAAAAAGCAGATTTTCCCGGAACCAATGGAAGCACTGTGGGTTTTTCTATAGGCAACAAAGGATATGTTGGTTTAGGTTATAATTCAAGTTCGGGAACTTTTTTAAAAGATTTTTGGGAATATGACCCTGCTACCGATACATGGACTCAAAAAACAGATTTTCCCGGTACTCAAAGAGGTAGTGCTATGGGTTTTTCAATAGGTACTAAAGGCTATGTTGGGTTGGGTTTTTTCTATTTATTAAATAATTATTATTACAAAGATTTTTGGGAGTATAACCCGGTAACCGATACCTGGACACAAAAAGCAGATTATAGTGGGAGAGGAAGAACTCGTGCTTTAGGTTTTTCCATTGGTAACAAAGGATATATTGGAACAGGAGCTGATACAAATGATAACATAATAAAAGATTTTTGGGAATATAACCCGGCAACTGATACATGGACACAAAAAGCGGATTTTTTTGAAACAAGAGCCGATGCTGTTGGGTTTTCAATTGGTTCAAAAGGATATGTTGGCACAGGAGTAAATACAAATAATATCTTAAAAAAAGATTTCTGGGAGTATGACCCTGTGATTGATGTATGGACTCAAAAAACTGATTTCCCTGATACTGCAAGAGTAAATGCTGTATGTTTTTCAATAGGTACAAAAGGTTATATAGGTACGGGTTTTTCGATTAGCATTATTGGTGATATTGCTACATCATACCAGTTCAAAGACTTCTGGGAATATTCGCCGGCATTAAATGTTAATGAATTATCACCAAACGACAACCATATAAAATTATACTACAATAAATCAAATATGCTTATCCTCATTTCGCCTGTATCACTAATAGAAGTGAATATATACAATGTTCTGGGGAAAAATCTTATACTTTATCGTCCTGATGTATTGCAAAATTCAGTAGAAATAAACGTATCCGGAATAGGCACAGGCGTTTATTTTGCAAAAATACAAACGGCAAACGGTGAAATAATATCGAAAAAATTCATTATAACTAACTAAAAATGATACATTATGAAAGAATCTGCAATTTTATTTCTGTTTTTTTGTGCTTCATTAATTTTAAAAGCACAGGTATATAATGGAACTAATGCCGAAAGCATTGTGACGGGCAGCCAAAAAGTATGGCTGAACGACAGTACGCATTCCATTAAATTTGTAAAACTTAAAAACGATTATACAGTCAATGCTTCGGAACAAACAACATGGCTTTCGCAAATTTTGCATTTACCTGCAGGCTTTTCCTTGGTATTATCGGGGACGGAAAAAGACACCATGAATTATAAGCACTACCGGTACCGTTTTAGTATAAACAACATCGGGGTGGCTGATTATATGTACATTGTTCATGTTTCGCACAACAAGGTTGTTTCGGCTAACGGCGATTTTACAGTAGGGAAAGTGTTAAATACAACACCTTCCGTTACTGAAACTCAGGCATTTCAATCTGCCATTAACTATTTTGGTGCACAAACATATTTGTGGCAGGTTGATTCAACTATAACAAGACCTGTAGGAGAACTTATCTATGTTCCTTTAAACGGCAATTTTGTTTTGTCTTATGGTTATACCATAAATTCAACGGAGCCTGTAAAATTTGAAAAAGTATTTGTTAATGCGGTTACGGATACTGTTATACGGAGTTATAACTGTATTATCTCAGATAATCAGCCGGGTACAGCCGTTACCAAATACAGCGGTACCAGAACCATTACTACAGACAGGGTAGTTGGGAGTCCGACTTATTACAAATTAGAGGAGTACAATATTGGTTACGGAGGACAAATGCAGGGCATTGAAACATGGAATATGCAGACAGCAACCTCTCCTTATTATTATACAGCAGTAAAATTTCAGGATGATGATAATTACTGGAACAATGTTAATCAAGCGCAGGATGAAGTCGCTACCGATGTACACTGGGGAGTGGAACGGGCGTATGATTATTTCTGGACGAAGTTTAACCGAAATTCGTGGGATGATGATGGAATGCTGGTTAAAAGTTATGTGCATTATGGAAAACGTTGTATATGATTCCATACATGTGTGATATGTCAATGAACGGGAATTCATGTGTTGATCCGTATCAGGGAATTACGTATGACCCGAATAATAATCTGAGCCAATTTGTTTTGCAGGTCAATGCTCAAATACTTGCAAATAATAATTTAATCAGCACGAACAATAATTTAATAGATGGGGGACAAACGCAGCAGTTGATTAACTTAATACACAACAATACTCCTAATGGCACGTTAAAAAACAAGTTGATGTCTGTTTCCCCTTATTTATCCGACGAAGTTCTATTAGCAGCACTGCTCGAAAAACCCACACCCTTGCCCAATGGTCATGTTAAACAAATTGTTATTGCCAATTCACCGGTTACAAATGAAGTAATGACTGCTGTTAATTCAATCGGTCTGCCTTCGGGTATTTTCAAACAGATTCAGGATGCCCAGCAAGGCGTTTCTGCCCGCAGGCATCTCGAAATGCAGACAAATGCTTTGAATGGAGAATCAAGGTTGATTGAAAACGAATTAGTGAATTTCTACTTGAAAACATCCGATGTTGAATCGGCAAAGCAATTTCTTGCAACTTCCTATAATCTTGAATCGCAGAAAAAACTCTCCGATATCCTTTATAAAAATGAAGATTATACCGAGTGCCGTACTGTAGTGAATAATCTGAATTCTTATCAGAACGTAGATAACCAGAACGAAATACAAAATTATTCACTTTTGTTAAATTGCCTGTTAGACTTGGCTGACCAGGGAAAATCCATTTATGAATTATCCCCATCACAGGAACAAACCATTAGAAATGTTGCCTCCTTGAACACTCAGGCAGCATTAAAAGCTCAGGTAATTCTTAATGCAGTTTATGGCGATGAATTCGATCATCCTATTTTGAAGAAACACCTCCAAACAAAAAATCAAAAATTGCAGAATGAACAGCCAGTTATTAACTGTGTAGTTCTATATCCTAATCCAACAAATGGAAATATTACAATTGAGACCAGTTCATCATTATTTGGCATTGTTTTAACTTTTGAATTAAGGGATGCACTTGGACAAATAGTTATAAAAACAAGTTTTATATCGGATGGGAAAAATGAAATATCCTTACAATCATTTTTTGCCGGCATTTATTTATATCGAATCATAGAAAATGACGGCAATACTATAACCGAGGATAAACTAATTATTTCTAAGTAATATGAGTCTATTTAGAAGTAATATAATGCTTATTAGAGCCGTAAGAAATATGATATTATTGGGTATATTAGTGAATTTTAATATTAGTATATTCGGACAGGTGGCATTTAATAAGCATTTTGATGCCGACTCAACTTTAGATGCTTCATTTTGCTGCTTTCAAACTTTGGACGAAGGATATATTAATGCCGGTACATGGTATAATCCATCGTTTGGAATAGGCGGTGCCTTTATAATAAGGACAAACTGTATAGGTGATACTATATGGAAAAAGGTTTATGACCTTAGTTCAACAGGTGCTGAAGGTTTTGAATCTGGTTTAGAATTACCTGATGGGAACTATATTATATGTGGTTATTTACAAGATACTGTTCAATTAACAGGGAATGCCTTTCTATCAAAAATCAACTATAAAGGAGAAATAATATGGTTAAAAACGTATGGGGGGGCTATAAATGAATCGGCCAAAATGGTTAAAAGTACACCTGACAATGGATTTATTTTTTCTGGTTATTCTTCTTCGTACACTAATGGTGGAAATGATTATTACCTTGTAAAAACGGATTCTGAGGGGAATTTGCAATGGCAAAAACATTACGGAGGCGTTAATGATGAAGTAGCATACTCAATTGATTTTACTAAAGACGGCGGATATATATTAGGAGGTAAAACTAACAGTTACGGCTTTGGTGGAGTTGACTTGTTTATGATAAAAGTTGATGCGAACGGTGATTCTTTATGGCAAAAAACATTCGGTACTACAGGTGACGATTATTCTGAAACTGTAATATCTACTTTAGATTCAGGTTATGTTATGGTGGGTGGTACTGCTGATTCCTATGGCAGCTACGATGCTTATATGATAAAAACTGATTCGCTTGGAAATAAGTTATGGGATAAGGTTTATGGAAAAACTTCAAATTATGAAATGCTAAAGTATGTCATTCAATTACCTGATAGTTCATATACACTCTCTGGTAGTTATTGGCCTGATAATACTTTAAAATATCAGGGCTGGCTTGTTAAAACAAACAAGTACGGTGACAGTCTCTGGTGTAAAACCTACGGAAATTCCGGTGTAAGCGATTATATCTACGAAATGTGTAAAACTTCCGATGGTGGTTATGCTTTGGCTGGCCAGTATAACCGTATAGGACCACCGTACCAGGACATGTGGCTTATAAAAACCGACAGCCTCGGTTGCGATAGTGCAATATGTAATTTCGGGTGTAATGCTTGTGTATATATACAACCCCGGATATGGGTTAGTACCACTCAATCATGTTACCCACAAACTACGTTTTCATTTCGTGACACCAGCGATTTTGCAACTTCGTGGTTCTGGGATTTTGGAGATATGGCAACCTCAACAGAAAAAGACCCGGTACATACTTATGCATCAGCAGGCACATTCACAATAAAACATATTGCTTATTATAGTAATTGTTCGGATTCTACGGAGATAATAATAAATATTATGCATCCAGATTCTACAGAAGTTTTTCCTTCCATTTGTCAGGGACAGTCGTATTACGCAGGGGGCGATTACCAGACAGCTCAGGGTGCGTATTACGATACGCTGCAAAATCAGGCAGGTTGCGACAGCATCATTATTACAAATCTGACAGTTAATCCCATTCCGGTTACCCCGGTAATTACTGTTCAATCCGATACATTGTTTTCAAGCAGTCCTGCTGGGAATCAATGGTACAATCAAAACGGATTGATACCCGGTGCTACCGATAGCATATACATTCTGACGGATACGCTGAACAATGATTTTTATGTTATGGTAGAAATCAACGGATGTTTTTCAGATACATCAAATATGTTGCATTTGAATTGGACATATTATAATATCATGCAAGCAAATAGTTTTATAGAGATATTTCCAAACCCTGCAAAAGATGAGATTGTAATAGATTTACATTTTGCTTCTGAAAAGTTAACACAAATAGCAATAACCGACTTGTACGGTAAAGAAGTTATTCCAATGGTAGAAGAGAACATTCACCATGAAAAGAAGATTGTTAACATTAGTAACTTGCAACCTTCCATGTATATGGTAAAAGTGAAAACGCCTGAAACAATGTTTGTAAAGAAAATTATTGTTATTCGCTAAATAGTTTAAGCCATGAGAAAGTTAATTTTTTTATTACTGTTATTTTTGTTAATGTTTGATAATAATTCTTACCTTTGCACCATTAATTTAAAATAAAAAAAACGGAGGAATTATGAACAGATTATCAAATAAAGTTGCTATTGTAACAGGGGCTGCCAGAGGTATGGGCAGAGAAGAAGCCAGATTATTTGCCAAAGAAGGCGCTAAAGTAGTCGTAGCGGACATTATTGAAAATGAAGCCGAAGAGGTTGCCAAAGAAATTATTAAGAACGGCGGCGAAGCCATGCCTTTTAAACTGGATGTATCCAAAGCAAAGAACTGGGAAAAAATGGTAGAAGAAGTTACCAAAAAATGGGGGAAAATAGATGTGTTGGTAAACAATGCCGGAATACTTAGCCTGGCAGGCATAGAAGATACTACCGAAGATGAATGGGACAAGGTAATGTCTATTAATGCCAAAAGTAATTTTTTAGGCATTAAATATGTTTTACCCGTGATGAAAAAATCTTCCAAAGGTTCCATCATCAATATTTCTTCTATTTATGGACTTATTGGTTCGGGTGCTGCCGTGGCTTACCACGCTTCCAAAGGAGCAGTTCGCTTGCTAACCAAAACGGTTGCCGCTGAATTGGCAAAATATAACATTAGAGTTAATTCCATTCATCCGGGTGTCATCAGAACTTCCATGACAGATGAACTTTTAAAAGACCCTGCCAATACTAAAAGTCTTTTAGGTACCACTATTTTGGGAAGACCTGCTGAAGCCATTGAAGTAGCCAACGGTGCCTTATTCCTTGCTTCAGACGAATCGTCTTTTATGACGGGTTCTGAATTAGTAATAGATGGCGGTTATACGGCATTATGATTTTTCTGAAATAAAAAATCTCTTTATAGAGGTATTACCAATCAATATTCATTTTATTGGCTTCATCTAGTTTAGAAGGGGTTCCAACATCTATCCAGTAAGAAGTCTGGTCAATAAAGGCTTTAATTTTATAAAAGGCGCACAATTTTATATACACATCGGTAATAGAAAACGCGTCACCGTACGAGTGTAACAGCGACAGCATTTCGGCATTAATAACCTGAATGCCACTAAACGCATACGGATTGAGCCGTTGTAGTTGCGTATTGCTCAAACGAATTTCATTGTTCTGCATATTCTTCCATCCACATAAGTCAGCGTGCTCATTAAATAAAAAATAGCGATTGGTCTTTCGGCTGCGTACCACTAACGTTGCCAGAGCATTTTCTTTTTGATGAAATGCGATAAGTTCGTTATAATTCAAATCGCTGATTATATCTACATTGCAGGCTATAAAAAAAGGTTCGTTCTCAAAAAAGGAAGTAACTTTTTTCAGTCCACCCCCTGTCTCTAAAAGTTTATTTCGTTCGTCCGATATAAAAATGTTCATTCCTGAAACAGGTTTATTTTCAATAAAACGAATTATCTGGTCGGCATGATGATGGACATTAATTGCCACATCAACGATACCGTATTTTTTTAAATGATTCAGTGAATGTTCTAAAAGCGTTTTTCCATTGACTTTTACTAATGCCTTGGGTACAGTGTCGGTAATTGGTTTTAAACGAGAGCCAAGCCCCGCTGCGAAAATAATTGCCTTTGCCATCTTAATTTTTTATCCAATTGGTTTGGTTAGTATGTTTTATTTCTACGTGAATAGTATAAGTTAAAGACAAATATGCCGCCAGCATTTCGGCACAATACACCGAGCGATGCTGTCCACCCGTACATCCAAAATTTACTAACAAATGAGTAAAGCCGCGTTCTATATAATTTTCTATGCTGAGGCTTACCAATTGATACACGCACTCCATAAACGTGCCTACTTGTGGAAACTGTTGCATATACTTTTTTATAGGTGAATCGATACCTGCATGAAATTTTAGTTCTTCTACTTTGGCTGGATTGGGCAATGCACGGCAATCAAACACAAAACCACCATCATTTCCAGATGTGTCTTTGGGAATGCCGTTTTTGTATGAAAAACTGGTTATGGTTACCGTTAATTTTTCTGAAGATTTTTTTATCAAATACGATTGCAAATCTGCATTTGTCGGCAATTTTTCTAACACGTCGCATAAATAGGGACAAATATTTTTTAGTGATGATGTTTGAAGCAGTATGGATACATTTTTCAATGCCAAGGGTATGCTTTGAATAAAATGTTGCTTACGTTCATAAATACCCCGATATCCGTATGCTCCCAATGCCTGCAATATTCGCAGCAAAACAAAACCATGAAAATAATCGAAAAATGTATTTTTCTCCAAGTTTACTATTGAAGATAATTTTGAAAAATAATATAAACATAATTCATCACGCAATTCCTGACTTAGATTGGCTTTAGCATCGTACAACAACGAAGCCACATCATAAAAAACAGGACCTTTTCTGCCACCCTGAAAATCGATATAGTATAGTTTTTCTTTGTTAACCATGATATTGCGCGACTGAAAATCACGATACATAAAATAAGAATTGGCTGCGGTAGAAAGAAAATCTGTTAAACTCCGAAAATCATCTTCCAGTTTCTGTTCGTTGAATGCTGCATGAATCAATTTTAAAAACATGTATTTAAAATAATTCAAATCCCATTGAATAGATTTACTGTCAAAGGACGGAACAGGATAACAGCGAGAAAAGTCAAGCCCTTTTTGAGACGATAATTGAAACCGCAGTAAATCATCCAACACTTGTTTATAATAGGAAATGTTTTTCTTGCTTATAGCCTTGTTTGTTTTTATATCATTTTCTACCAACGAAAATAATGTTACCTCACCTAAATCCTCCTGTAAATAAATTTCCTTATGATTATCTATGGATAGCACTTTGGGAACAGGCAAATTATTTTTTAGAAAAAAATTGCTTAAATAAAAAAATGCATCATTTTCCAATAAATCAGCGTTGTAAGTAGCAATAAAAGAACTGTTATTTACCAATACACGATAATACAAACGATTGGAACCACTCAAAGGCAGTTGATTTATTTGCATGTCCGAGGTTCCCGAAGTTTTTTCGACTAAGCGACGTATGCCATCAACAACGTGATTATTCATGAATGGATGTATGAATTTTAAGCAGAATTTTTAATAAATTTTCCATTTTATCCAATGGCAGCATATTGGCACCATCCGAAAGCGCTTTGTGTGGTTCTGGATGTGTTTCTATAAAAAGCCCATCAGCACCAACGGCAATACCGGCTTTTGCTATCTCAGGAATAAATTCTGGTAAGCCACCCGTTTCGCCTGTTTGTCTGTTAGGCTGTTGCAGCGAATGAGTGCAATCCAGAACTACTGGATAACCCAGACGTTTCATAATAGGTATGGAGCGAAAATCAACAACCAAATCGCCATAGCCAAATGTTGTTCCGCGTTCTGTTAGCAATACCTGAGAGTTCCCTGTTGATTTAATTTTATTGGCGGCAAACTCCATGCTTTGTGGTGATAAAAACTGACCTTTTTTAATATTTACTGGAAGTTGGGTTTTGCCAGCAGCCAACAAAATATCCGTCTGACGACATAAAAAAGCAGGTATTTGTAACATATCTACATACTTAGATGCATCAGCCGCTTCCTCGGGCAAGTGAACATCTGTAATAATGGGAACGTTTAATGTTTCTTTTATTTTTTTTAATATTTGTAATGCTTTCGTATCGCCTATCCCCGCAAACGATTGAATACTGGAACGGTTGGCTTTTCGATACGATGCTTTAAATACAAACGGTATTTCAAGACGTTCGCATAACATTTTCAACACTATGGCTGTGTGCATAGTTATTTCTTCATTCTCAACAACACAGGGACCTGCGATTAAAAAAAAATGCTTCCCCGATAACAAAGTTTGATACAGCGACATGTTTTTTTGCAAACATACACGAAATTTTTTAATTACACAAAACGGGATAAAAATTACTGCGTTGGAATTCAATCCGTAACTTTTCTCATTTTACGTAATAGGAATTTCCAACTTTTGTTAGTTGGCTTTGGTTAATGCCGACAGACTAACAGTTTTAAAACAAAAGCGAAGCGTATTGTTTTAATGAACTTGTCAGCAAGTCGGTATTACCTTCCAAACCTTCAAAGTGTTGCTTAACTTTTTTACAGGCTAAACCTTGAGGGTTTTCCTTCCTATTTATCCTCATTGATATGTCTTAGCACTTACAGCCTTTGGAGTCCAATTTTCTAAAAAATGAACCACTTTGGTAGTATCGTAACCTTTACCTTTTTCCAGTAAACCCGAATCTTGTGTATGAATACGTTTCCCTGTCTTATCCAATATTACCAGTACCGGAAACCCAAATCGCTGAGGATAATCCAACTTCGCCATAGCAGCAAGATTTTTATTTTCCTTACTGTAGTTTAATGGAATATAGATATAATTCTGTTGAATAATGGAATCTGTTTTTGGAACATCCTTGCAAAAGCGATGAAACATTATACACCATGGACACCAGTTTCCACCTACCTGGATTAATACGTGTTTGTTTTCTTTTTTTGCCAAAGCAACCGATTCGTTTATCTGCTTAACGCCATCAAGCGATGAATTATAAAATGCTGCTTCTTGCGAAAAAGCATGACTACTCGAAAGACAAAGCGACAAAACAACGAAAAAAACAACACTTCTACTCATAACACATTTATTGAATTATTATATAATCTGGATTATCCAATCGGAAAGAATGATTTTTCAAAAACGATACAGGCATATATATCCGTTTACCAAACTGATAAAGTTCTATTTCTTTTTCATATAACTTTTTATAGTCGTATAAAAGTGTAACCTGCGTCTTTTGAGGCATTCGATAAGTAAATGCATTTACTTGTTTTGCCTTTTGATATTTCAAGAGCATTTTGGAATAGGGCAACCATGCGTCGTTTAGGTTTACAGAAAGCACTATGGGTTTTGCATCTTTGGTAACCGAATCTATGGTCAAGCCACTTTTCTTTCCAAAATAGGCAACCATGTAATTTTTTTGATAGGGATTGGTCGGTTCCAGTTCGATATAAAATGTTTGATACGATTCAAAATACTTGCCCACAAACAACGATAGATATTTTTCTTCTTGAGCATTCAATTCATTGGCTATAGACGTAGCCGCTTCACCCTGTGGTAACATTTCATAATCGCCCGAAAACAAATCATACCTGCGTTGCCGCAAATCCATTATAAGTTCGGCTGCTTCTTTGGCTTTTTCCTCCATAGTCATTGCCTCACTCACTTTTTTGGTTACGGGCACACGCACCCAGTTGGTATCTATTCTAATTTGTTTGTATGTAGTGTCTGTCCGTTCTTTTATAAAACCCGTTTTGGACATTTCCAGATACATATCATCCGACAACGATTTATAATTATTTACATAACTGATGTCCGTTGAATATGGCGTATTCGTTATTTCTTCTTTTGGGCAATTGACCGATAATATTACTCCATCACTGCGTTGAACGATTGATTTCCATGGCAATCTATTTTTATATTGAACCACATATACATGTCCCGAATCGGCTTTCAATAGGGAGTTAATAGAAATATTTTCAAAATAATAATTGGTATAATTGTTGGTATCTGCCTGTTCTATTCCCAAATACTTTTCGGCAAATGAACTATAAGGACCAGGAACAAATATGATTTTTTTTACAGTAATCTCTATCCCTATAACGGTTTTAGGTAACGTATAAACATACGTATTTTTATTTATTTTTTTTATCTGCGATACATGATTTATCCTTACACTAGTACAGGCTGATAAAAAAATAAATATTAATACAGATAATTTACGCATATCATTTTTTTACAAAAATACGCTATTTTTTTTAATTTTACTTTATACATAACTAAACCTGCATTAAAATTCTTGTTAGCAAGTCGGTATTAGTGTTTGACGATATCGTATTACGGCTCAATTTTTTTCTTGGCAGTTATAAGTACTTTACGTACCTTTGTGGGTTAAAACATTTTTTGTTTTCATGAAACCGTTATTTTCCATTATCTCCGAAAATTATAAAAAAATTGTCATCATTATTCTGTTTATCATTGCCTCTTTACTCATCTTATTAATTATTCCTCATCAAACACGGTTTAAATATGAATATCAAAAAGGAAAGCCATGGACCTATAAAACGTTGATATCTCCCATTGATTTTCCCATCATTAAAACGAAAAGCGATATTGATAAGGAAAGAGACAGCATTCGTAAAAATACGCCGCTCTATTTTGACCGTAACGATATGTTTTTTTTGAAAACGGTTGAAATTCTGAAAAAAGAACTTCCTCAACTGTTCATTTCACCTAAAATAGATACTGCCAGCGATACTTACAAAAATGTTCTCAGTGGCTGTATTCAAATAGTTAAAGAGTTGTATTATAACCCCGGCATTGCCGAATTTCCCGACAGTTTATTAAAAAAACCTTCCTTTACCTTGATATATGTTCAAAACGATTCGTCCACCGAAGAGGAATTTACTTATTCCTTTATTACACCCAAAGAAGCCCTGAACGAATTCAAACATAAAATCTATCAGAAATATACGGGTATTCTTGACTTATCCAAATCCGATTTATTACCCAATTATTTTACTGCCAATATTATTTATAACAAAGAACTGTCCGAGCAAATTCAAAATCAACTGATAAACAATATATCGTTAACGTATGGATTGGTTCAAAAAGGCGAAAAAATTATTTCTACCGGTGAAATCGTTTCCAAAGACAAGTTCATTTTATTGGAATCGTTGCAACATGAATATCAGAAAAACGTTTACAATCCATCGTTAATATTGGGACAATTGCTAACTATTTTGTTTGGCATGCTCATGATTTATTTGTTTTTGTATCATTATCGAAAAGATATTCTTTCTCATCTCACCAAAACTTCGTTTATATTAAGTTTGATGATAATTTTTATTCTTATTGCCAAATTGGTTTCTACCTGGGATGCCGTGAGTCTGTACTTGGTTCCGTTTGCCTTACTGCCCATTATTATACACTCATTTTACGATTCCAGACTGGCATTATTTATTCATAACATTACCATTTTAATTATCTCCTATTTTCTTCCCAACAGTTTTGAATTTTTATTCATGCAGTTTATGGTGGGCGTTACATCCATTTTTGCTTTGACCAATGTACGCCGTCGTGGTCAATTGTTTTTAGCCGCCATATTCATTTTCCTTACCTATAGCATTATTTATTTCGGTATAGCCATTGTTCAATCAGAAAATATTAAAGAAATAGAATGGAACAATTTTGCATGGTTTGCCGGTAATGCATTGATGGTATTGGCAGCCTATCCTTTAATCTATATCTTTGAAAAACTGTTTGGTTTTTTATCTGATGTTACCTTATTGGAATTATCGGATTCAAATCAGCCATTATTAAGGCTTTTGGCAGAAAAAGCACCGGGTACATTTCAACATTCGTTGCAGGTAGCCAATCTGACCGAAGAAATTATTTTAAAAATTGGCGGTAATCCACTATTAGCCCGCACCGGTGCTTTATATCACGATATTGGGAAAATTGAACTTCCACAGTATTTCATCGAAAACCAGTATCACATAGCCAATCCACATAAAGATTTAATGATTGACAAAAGCATCGAAATTATTGCCGGACATATTACCTATGGTGTAAAACTGGCAGAAAAATTTAAACTACCTAAACCTATTATTGAGTTTATCTATACACATCATGGAACATCCACCATGTTATATTTTTATAAAACCTACCAACTAAGCCATCCCGGTGAAATTATCAATCAAGACATGTTTCGCTATAAAGGACAAATACCTCAAACCAAAGAAACGGCTGTATTGATGATTACCGATGCGGTAGAAGCGGCTTCTCATAGCCTCAAAGATTTCAGCGACGAATCGCTCAGTAAAATGGTTGACCACATTGTAGATTCCAAATTGGAAGAGCATCAGTTTGATGAAGCACCTATTACTATTAAAAATATTACAGAGACCAAGGAAATATTAAAAAAACGCTTACGCAATATCTATCATAACCGGGTTTCCTATCCTGAATAAACTTTACATTCATCGAATTGCAAGATAACCTGCATTACTCATCCATAAAAAATAATACAGAATGTATAAAACATTAAAAAAGATTTTATTTTATTTTGATTTTTGCTAAAAAACTTGTACGTTTGCACCCTGAATTTTAAAAAGGTATATTAATATATTTTAAACTTGTAAACACATGCAAAATAAAGGATTTATTAGATTTTTTGCGATTGCATTGGCATTAGCCTGTCTTTTTCAATTATCGTTTACTTTCGTTTCTCAAAGAATACAAAGTAAAGCCAAAAAATATGCACAAGGTGATGCTAACAAGGAATTAAGATACTTGGATTCCATTGCCAACGAACCGGTTTATAATTTTCTTTGGTTAAAAAAATACACCTTCCGCGAGTGTCAGGAAAAAGAACTCAACTTTGGTCTTGACTTAAAAGGCGGTATGAATGTAACGCTGGAAGTATCGGTAGCGGATGTTGTTCGTTCTTTGGCGCATTTTACCAACGATTCTACTTTCAACAAAGCCATAGCCAAAGCAAAAGAATTGCAAAAAAACAGTGGTGAAGATTTTATTACTCTCTTTGGTAAGGCATTTCAGCAAATTGACCCCAACGCCAGACTGGCTGCTTTTTTTATTTCCAAAGATTTGAAAATAGATTTTAATACACCCAACGAAGAAGTATTAAACATTATTCGCAAAGAAGCCGACGGTGCTATCAGCAATTCATTTAATGTATTGCGTAACCGTATAGACCGCTTTGGTGTAATACAGCCAAACATTCAAAAAATTGCCACTACCGGTCGTATATTAATTGAATTACCCGGCGTAAAAGACCCAGAACGTGTTCGTAAACTTATTCAGGGAACCGCCAATCTTGAATTCTGGCAAACGTATGAAAATGCCGAAGTGTATCCCATGCTCGAAAAAGCAAACAGTATATTAGCCGAATTACTCAAAAATAAAGGCGAACAAAAAGATACTGTTTCAAAAGTTATTACCGATTCTACAAAAACAGCAAGCGATACTACAAAAAATTCGTTGCTCGAAACCATTAAAAGCCAAAAAGATACAACAACTAAAATAACACCTGGCGACAATACCCCCGAGCAGTTTAAACAGAACAATCCTCTGTTCAGTGTTCTGTATCCCAGTGTTGATAATGAAAAGAAATTAGCCAATGGTGCTGCTGTTGGATTGGTACTTGGCAAAGATACAGCAACGGTTAATAAATATCTTGCCATGAAACAAGTCAAGGCATTGTTTCCCATTAACTTAAAATTTTATTGGTCGTACAAACCATTGCCAAAAACAGAAATATATCAACTTATTGCCATTAAAATTGACCCGCGTACCAACAAGGCACCACTGGACGGCTCTGTTATTACCAACGCACGCGTTGATTTTAGCAACATGACCAACGAACCCGAAGTATCTATGTCGATGAACGGAGAAGGTGCTAAGGAATGGGCACGCCTGACACGTGACAATATTGGTCGTCAAATAGCCATTGTACTTGATAATTATGTATATTCTTTCCCTGTTGTTCGCCAGGAAATTAAAGGAGGAAATTCTTCCATTTCGGGTGGTTTCACCTTAGAAGAAGCCACCGACCTTGCCAACGTATTGCAATCGGGAAAACTTTCTGCACCCGCTGTTATTATTGAAGAAGCCATAGTCGGTCCAACACTGGGTAAGGAAAATATCAATGCCAGTTTAATTTCATTTATTTTAGCCTTTTTGCTTGTATTGATTTACATGGTTTTCTTTTATGGTAAACCTGGTTTAATTGCCGATATAGCTTTGGCTACCAATGTCTTTTTCCTGATTGGCGTATTGGTTTCGCTGGGGGCAGTACTCACACTGCCCGGTATGGCGGGTATTGTATTAACATTAGGTATGGCGGTAGATGCCAACGTGATTATTTATGAACGTACTCGTGAAGAATTAAAGGCAGGCAAAGGCATTAAACTTGCTGTCGCCGATGGATATAAAAATGCTTATTCTGCTATTATAGATGGAAACGTAACAACATTAATAGTGGGTGTTATTCTGTATTTCTTTGGCAGTGGTCCTATTCAAGGTTTTGCTACTACCCTCATCATTGGTATTTTGACTTCTTTATTTACTGCTATTTTTATATCCCGGTTAATTTTTGAATTTGGCTTTAATAAAAATTGGAACTTTGTTTTTGATACCAAAATTACGCGTAACTGGATGGATAATACAAAAATAAATTTTATTAAATTACGTAAACCTGCCTATATATTTTCTTCGTGTGTAATTATTTTAGGTTTTATCAGTTTGTTTACTAAAGGATTAAACTGGAGTGTGGATTTTACAGGTGGAAGAACCTATGTCGTACGCGTTGACCAGGATGTAAGGGTAAATGATGTTCGTTCTTCTTTGACAAAAGCATTTGACGGTGATGCCCCCGAAGTTAAAACATTTGGCAGTAACAACCAGATACGGATTACTACCAAATATTTGATAAAAGAAAATAATACCGATAGTCTTGTAACTCGAAAACTTTATTTAGGACTTAAGCCACTTTATAAAAAAGATATCACTTTTGCAGATTTTAGCAGTGCAAGTAATATTAGTAATTTGGGGATAATGAGTTCAAGCAAGGTTGGACCTACCATAGCCGACGATATAAAAGTGGGTGCTATTATTTCTATTATTTTGGCATTATTAGGAATTTCATTATATATTACCATACGGTTCCGTAAATGGCAATGGGGTATTGGTGCCGCAGCTTCACTATTTCATGATACCATGTTTGTTATTGCTTTCTTTTCTATTTTTAACGGTATTATGCCTTTCAATCTTGATGTGGACCAATCGTTCATTGCGGCTATTTTAACAATTATTGGTTATTCCATTAACGATACCGTAATTATTTTTGATAGAATTCGTGAATATGGTAAAATACATCCCCGTTGGGATATGGCAGTATCTATTAATGCCGCTATTAATTCAACGTTGCGGCGTACTATCAACACGTGCGGTACAACCTTAATCGTATTAATCGTCATATTTATTTTTGGCGGTACAGTATTGAAGGGATTTATTTTTGCTTTACTTATAGGTATTGGCATAGGAACCTATTCATCTGTATTTATTGCAACTCCTGTTGCTTACGATATTCTTAGAAGAAAGCAAAAAAATGTTATTGTTTCTGAATCATAATAATGATACAAAGTAACTATTCATCCCCTCTCGTCATTGCGAGCGTAGCGAAGCAATCTCACCATGCAGCCACTTCTTCATATAAATCTTTCCATTCCGGATTAAAGGCATTTATAATATCCATTTTCTTTTTTCTTGAACCTCCCTTAATCTGTTTTTC